>Ga0308399_1000278_pt1 | contig 18451 bp, 20 predicted proteins | sample HotsprSampOS1260_FD_202367 | JGI IMG/M metagenome (GOLD analysis project Ga0308399, IMG submission 202367) | Hot spring phototrophic mat microbial communities from Octopus Spring, Yellowstone National Park, Wyoming, United States - 20060914_OS12-60 ... | reverse complement strand
ATGTCCGTGAGAAGGAAAAGGGGCAGGCCCCCAGGGCCAGGGGTGAGGTCCGAGAGGAAGCGAAGCTTGTAAAGGATTTCCAGCTCCATGCCCCCATAATACTGACCGGTCATTCGCCCGCAAGGGGCGCCCTTTTCCGGTAAGCTAGCCCCGTGGACCGGGACAAGCTGGTGCGCTATTTAGACAACTACCTGCGCCTTGGGGACTTCCCCCAGGACCCCTCGCTCAACGGCCTCCAGGTGGAGGGAAAGCCCGAGGTGACTAAGGTGGGGGCGGCGGTGGACGCGGGCGAGGCCATCTTCCGCAAGGCCCTGGAGGAGGGAGTGGACTTCCTCCTGGTCCACCACGGCCTCTTCTGGGGCCGGCCCTTCCCCATCGTGGGCCACCACAAAAGGCGGCTTGCGCTCCTCTTCCAGGGGGGGATTAACCTCTACGCCGCCCACCTCCCCTTGGATGCCCACCCGGGCGTGGGCAACAACGCCGTCCTGGCCCGGGCGCTGGGGCTTGAGGACCTCGAGCCCTGGGACGTGGGGGTCAAGGGGCGGTTTCCCTTGCCCGTTCCCCTGGTCCAGGTGGCGGACCGCCTGGGCCAGCTGACCGGGATGCAGCCCCTGGTGCACCAGGGGGGACCGGACCAGGTGGAGACGGTCATCATCGTCTCGGGCTCGGGCACGGGCCTTCTGGCCAAGGTGGACGCCGACCTCTTCGTCACCGGGGAGCCCAAGCACGCCGTCTTCCACGAGACCTTTGAACGGGGGCTCAACGTCATCTACGCCGGGCACTACGACACGGAGACCTTCGGGGTCAAGGCGTTGGCCCAGCACCTTTACGAGCGCTTTGGCCTCCCCTGGGTCTTTTTGGACCACCCCACGGGGCTTTAGATGGCGGGGCTTTTCCTGACCCTCGAGGGCTTAGACGGAAGCGGCAAGTCCACCCAGGCGGGGCTCCTCGCCGCCTTCTTGGAGGAAAGGGGCCTAAAGGTCCGGCTCACCCACGAGCCCGGCGGAGGGCTTCCCGGTGTGCGGGACCTCCTCCTTAGAGGGGAACTCTCCCCGGAGGCGGAGTACCTCCTCTTCAGCGCCGACCGGGCGGAGCACGTGCGCAAGGTGATCCTCCCGAGCCTCGAGGCTGGGGCTTGGGTGGTCTCCGACCGCTACCTGGACTCCAGCCTGGCCTACCAGGGCTTTGGCCGGGGCCTCCCCCTCCCCTGGCTTCTGGAGGTGGCCAAGGAGGCCACCCTAGGCCTCACCCCCAGGCTCACCTTCCTCCTGGACCTCCCTCCGGAGGAGGCCCTAAGGCGGGTGAAGGACCCGGACCGCATGGAACGGGCAGGCCTCCCCTTTTTCCAAAGGGTGCGGGAAGGGTATCTGCGGCTGGCGCAGGAAGAACCCCACCGCTTCGTGGTCCTGGACGCCAGGCAGGAAGCGGAAAGGGTAGCCCAGGCCATCCAAGCCCACCTCCTGCCCCTTCTGCCATAATGGCCCTATGACCCCCTGGATCCGCGCCCTAGCGGCCTTGGGCTTTCTTGTGGCCCTGGCCCAGGGGCTCGCCTTTCCCAGAAGCACCCTCTACGTGGAGCAGGGGGGCAAGCGCCACTTCCTCAAGGTGGAGGTGGCGGACACCCCCGAGCGCCAGGCCCAGGGCCTCATGTTCCGCAAGGCTTTGCCTGAGGACGAGGGCATGGTCTTCCTCTTTCCCACCCCCACCGCCGGAGGCTTTTGGATGAAGAACACCCTGATCCCCCTATCCATCGCCTTCTTTGACCGCCAGGGGGTGATCCTCCGCATCCTGGACATGGATCCCTGCCGGGCCGACCCCTGCCCCGTCTACCACCCCGGGGTGGTCTACCAGGGAGCCCTGGAGGTGAACCAGGGCTGGTTCCGCCGCCGGGGCCTCAAGGAGGGGGCCCGGGTGGGGGGCGAGGCCCTGAAGCTGTGGCCGCGACCGTGGAACGGAACCCCCTCTTCCCCCTAGCCGCCTTCACCCTCCTCATCCTCCTCTCCGTCTCCTCCCTCCTGGGCTACTTGCTGGCCGCCCGGCGCTACCCGGGGCCGCCCCCGCCCACGGGCATCCTGGTGGAAACCCAGGAGGGCCCCCGCCACCTCCAGGGCCGCATCGCCCGCACCCCCGAGGCCTGGGGCCGGGGCCTGGGGGTGAGGGGGGAGGACCTCGAGGCCCTCCTCTACCTCTTCCCCGAGGCCACGGACGCCCCCTTCAGCGCCGAGGGGTACCGCTTCCCCGTAGTGGTGGCCTTCCTGGACGGGGAGGGGCGGGTCCTCAAGGTGGCCCACCTGCGGCCCGGGGAGAGCGTGAGCCCCGGTACCGCCTACCGGGGGGTCCTGGAGGTGCGGGAGGGCCTCCTCTTCCTAAGCCCCGGGGACCGGGTGGTCCCTAGCGGGCCGGCCTCTCCCCCTGGCCCCTGAGGTCCAGGAGGAAGTTTCCCGTGGCGGGGACAAAAACCGTCTGTACCCCGGGGGCCAGCTTCTCGGCAAAGGTGAGCTGGACCACCTCGGGGGCGTTCTTCAGGGCCCGGCCCCTGAGCTCAATGGCCTTGGCCTCGCCCTCGGCCCGAAGGATAGCGGCGTCCCGCTCCCCTTTGGCCTCAATGACCCGGCGCTCGGCGGCGATCTCCGCCTGCTTGCGGCGGTTGATCTCAATCTGCACCTGCTGCTCGGCGGTCTGCTTCTCCTCAATGACCTTGGCCACGGCCTCGGGGATGCGGATCTCCCGCAGGAGGACGGAGATTAGCTCAATGTGGTACTGGCGGAGGGTTTCCTCGAGGCCCTGGATCACCGAGGTCTCCAGGGCGGTGCGCTGGGTGCTGATGAGCTCGGCGGCGTTGAAGAGACCCACGGCGTCCCGCACCTTGGAGCGCACCTGGGGCACGATCAGGGTCTCCAGGTACCCTGGCCCCACCTCCTGGTGGAGTTTAGGGGCCCGGTCCTTGAGGATCCGGTACTGGACCGTCACGTCCACCCCGATCTCCAGGCCCTCCTTGGAGCGGGCCCGGATGGAGGTGTCCGCCCGCCTCTCTCCCTCGTGGGGGGCGGAAAGGGTCACCTCTTTGACGCGGGCATCGTAGAGGACCACCTGTTGCAACCCCGGCACCACGAAGTGGACCCCCTCGTAAAGGGGCCTGTCCTGGACCCCCCTCAGGATGTTGAAGACCACCCCCACGTGCCCCGCCGGCACCACCACAAAGCTGTTGGCCAGAAGGAGGAGCAAACCCCCAAGCCCCAGGAGGGACGGGGCCAGGCGCCTCCTTGGGGTGAAGAGGAGGCCCACCCCCAGGAGGATCAAGACAAGGCCCACCAGGTTCAGCATGAAAAAAGTATAAGGCCTGGGGCCAGCCCCAGGCCCCCGGCGAAAGGCCCTACTCCTTCTTTTCCGAAGACTCCGACTTTTCCGAGCCCTTCTTGGCGTAGTCCTTCACGTGCCAGCCCGAGCCCTTGAAGATGATGGCGGGCGGGGTGATGACCCGCTTCAAGGGCTCTCCCGTCTCCGGGTGGGCCTTGAGGGGCTCATCGTGGAAGCTCTGCTCAAACTCGTAGTAGTTTCCGGTTTCCAGGCCCTTGTACACGTAGACCGGCATACCCTTACCCTCCCCCCACTATTCTGACACTCAAAGCCCTTGAGTGTCAAGGTCCTCGAGTGGTACCCTCCCCCCGTGGACAAAGCCGCCCTCAGGCGCTGGGCCCGCCGCGTCTGGCGCTCCCTAGACCGGAAGGCCCTGGCCGAGGAGGTCCTGAAGGCCCTCCTCCCCTGGCTAAGGGCCCGGGGCTTCGGAAACATCCTCCTCTACCACCCCCTTCCCCACGAGCTGGACCTCACCCCCCTCCTCGAGGGCTACCCCGCCCGCTACTACCTGCCCAAGGTGGCGGGACAGGGGCTTACCGTTCACCCCTTTGGCCCCCTGGCCCCGGGGCCCTTTGGCCTCCTGGAGCCCACCACCCCCCCCGTGGACCCCGGGGTCCTGGACCTGGTAGTGGTGCCGGGCCTGGCCTTTGACCGGGAGGGGTACCGCCTAGGCCACGGCCAGGGCTACTACGACCGCTTCCTGGCTTCGGTCCAGGCGGTAACCGCAGGGGTGGTGCCAGAGGCCCTCCTCCTGCCCCGCCTTCCCCGGGACCCATGGGACGTGCCCGTGGGCCATCTGGTCACGGAAAGGGGGGTGCGGCGTGTCCCCTGAACATCCTCCAGACCTCTAAGGTGCTACACTTGCCCCATGCGGGGTGCCCTTTTGGACCGGGACGGGGTCCTGCTCCTGCTGGACGAAGAAGCCCTTTACAAAAAAGCCTTGCAGCTGGCCGTCCGCGGAACGGGCTTGGAGAGGAGCCTGGCCGTCCTGGTCCGGGCGATGCGGGAGATAGAGGAGGCGGTGCGGGACCTGAAGGTGCGGACCCCCCTCGAGGAAGAAGCTTTCTGGCGGCGCCTGGTGGCGAAGGTGGCCCAGGAGCTCCACCTTCCCCAAGCCCACCTCCTGCCCTGGCGCTACTATCGCTTCATGAAAAAGGCCCCCGGGGCGGAAACCCTCCTTAAGGCCCTCAAAGCCCGGGGCCTCAAAATCGGGGTCCTCTCCAATACCCTGCCCAGCCTGCGGGAAAGCCTGGCCTACCACGGCCTAGCCCATTATGTGGACGGCTTCTTCGCCTCCACCTCGCTTGGTGTGGCCAAGCCGCACCCCCAGGCCTTCCTCCTGGCCCTCGAGGGCCTGGGTCTAAAGCCTGAGGAAACCCTCTATCTGGACGACGACCCCGAGAATGTGGAAGCCGCCCGGAAGCTGGGCCTCCGGGCGGAGGTGTACGCCTACCAAAGGGCGCTAGGTAGCTGAAGACGCATCAACCTGCCCTCCACCACTGTCAGAAGGCGCTCCTTCCCCTCAAGGGCCAACCCCTTGGGCTGGCTCAGAGGGAGCTCGGCCAAAAGCACTTTGGCCACGGGCCGTACAGGAAGGGGATTGCGCTCCTCCAAACCACCCTCGTCCCAAGCGCTGAAAGCGATGTCCTCCCCCGCATTCAGGTTCACGCGATAGAGGAAAGCCCGGTCTTTGGCTGCCTCCAGGAGCAGGAGGTTCTTTGGTTCCGGCCAAGCCACCCCGGCAATCTGGTTTCCCGGCTCGTCCATAAGGTACGCATATTCCGCGTAAAGACCCACGGGATAGCTCAAAAGGAGGACCAAGCGCACCAGACGGCTCGGGCAATGGCAAAGGGGTTCGGCGTTAACCAAGAGAAGGTAGTTCCCCGAAGGGTCCACCGCCAAGTGCCCGGAGCGCATCCGCTTGAACACAGAGGGAAGGACTTCTCTTCCCCCTCCACTTCCCAGCGGGACATAGCGGTTTTTACCATCCTCCAAAGTCCCGCCCACCAACCGCCAGGGAGGCAGGACTACCTCTCCACCCCCAAAGCCCAGTTCCTTAGCCCCTTCGGAAGCCCAAAGATAAACCTTCTCCCCTACCACCACCACCTGCCCCCGCATCATGCCCACCCAGTTGGCGGCCAGATCCAGAGACTCCCTCTGCGTAGGGGAAGGAGGAGAAGCCGCTGGATTGGCAGCTTGGCGTGGAGCCACGGTAACCTCGGCCTCCCCCCTTGCTTGGCCCAAGCGCCAAGCTTCCACGAAAGGCTTAAGGGCTGCAAGAGCCAGGACCATCTGGTAGCGGTTTACCACCGCATTCGGGCCAAAGGAACCATCCACGTTCAACTGCATGAGCCCTTCTCCCACCACCTTGCGCACCGCTGGAGCCGCCCAGTGGTCTTGAGGCACGTCCCAAGGAAGAGGGACTTCTTTTCCACCGCCCAACTTTTCCACTAAGCGGGCAAGCACGACCGCCAAGGCAGCCCGGGTCAAGGGCTCCTGGCCCCGAAAAGTTCCGTCGGGATAACCGGAAACTAGCCCCCAGGAAACCGCCAAGGCCAGAGGCTCCGAAACCCAATGCCCTGAGGGCACGTCCTTGAAGGCCACAGGCTGGGCCCCCACCCCCAAATCCCGCAAAACCCGCCCCAAAGCAGCAGCCAGCTGGTAGCGGTTCAGGGGCTCCTGACCCCGGAAGGTGCCATCGGGATACCCCTGCATCCAACCCATTTCCACCACCTGTGCCACCCGCTCCGCCAAAAACCCCGAGGGAACGTCGGAAAAAGCAGCCCAGGTCCAGCTTCCCAAGGCCAGCAAAATACCCGTGGTCCAGGTTCGCTTCATAGGAAAACCCCACTTAAAAAATAACGTGGGGACTGGAACTTGTCCAGCCCCGCAAAAGGCTTCTCCCCTACAACACCGGGAGTTCAGCCACGGTGAGTACGTCCAGGTCAGGAGTGCCCTGCCGGAAAGCGGCGATGCGGGCCACCACCCGTCCCCCAGCCCGGAGAACCATCTTTTCCATGGCCTTTAGGGTCTCTCCGCTGGAGACCACATCGGAAACCAGGGTTGCCCTTTGGTTGAGCAGCTTTTCCGCGAAGCGCCGGTCCAGCCAGAGCACCTCGCCCACGCCCAGGGTAAGGGTCTGAACCTCCTGGATGATGGGGTCTTCCATGTAGGGCCGGCGGCGCCTCCGGGCCACCACATAAGGCAGGCGGAGCTCCTCGGCCAGCACGTGGGTAAGGGGAATGGGGCTGGTTTCCGTGGTGAAAAGGACCTCGGTGTCCTTGGGCACCAGGGGCTTCAAGGCTTGGGCCGCGGCCCGCACCAGCTCCGGGTCTCCTAAAAACTCCACCAAGGGGATGCGCCGCCCAGGCAGGGGCTCTATGAGGGGCACGTGCCGGGTGACGCCGCCGATACTGATAGGGTAGGTCTCCATACCGCCCTCCTATTCCGGTTTGAAAAGGGGCAGGTGGCCCAAGGCGACCACGTCCTGGCGGGGCGTGCCCTCGGTGAAGACCGCCAAAACGGCCACCACCTGGCCGCCCACGCTCTCTATGAGTTCCCTAAGGCCCGCCAGGGTAGAGCCTGTGGAAACCACATCGTCCACGATGGCCACCTTCTTTCCCCGGATCAAGGGAATGTCCATCCCGTCCAAGACCAGAAGCTGGGGCTTGCCCGTGGTGATGGAAAGCACCTGGCGGCTTATGGGGTTGATCATGTAGGGCTTCTCGGTCTTTCGCGTCACCACGTAGGGCTTCCCTGTGATGCGGGATAGGGCGTGGGCCAGGGGCACCGCCTTCACCTCGGGGGTGACCAGGGTGTCCACCTCGGGGGAAAGGCGCTTGGCCAGCTCCTCGGCGGCGGCCTCGGTGAGCTCGGTGTCTCCTAAGAGGTTCAAAAGGGCTACGGCCACATCTGGCCCCACCTGGACGATGGGAAGCTCCCTCCTGACCCCGGCGATCTCCACAGGGTAGGTCCTCACGCTGCCAGTCTATACTGAAGGCATGCTGAGCGCCAAGATTGAAACCCTGGGCGTGGACCCCCAGAGCGGCAGCGTGGTGGTCCTGCTCAGGACCGAGAACGACAAGCTCCTTCCCATCGTGATCGGTCCCCTCGAGGCCCACCACATCATGGTGGCCCTCCAGGGGGAGAAGCCCCCCCGCCCCCTGACGCCGGACCTCCTCCTCTCGGTAATGGAGATGCTCCAGGCCAAGTTGCACCGTGTGGAGATCATAGACCTCAAAGACGGCACCTTCTACGCCCGGCTCATCCTGGAGCACCGGGGCATTGAGCTGGAGGTGGACGCCCGTCCCTCGGACGCCATGGCCCTGGCCCTGAGGGCCCAGGCCCCCATCCTGGTGGCGGAGGAGGTGGTGGAGAAAGCGGGGGTGGAGGAGGCCAGCCTCAAGCCCCACGGGGCCGCAGAGGCCTAGCCTCCCATGACGTGGACGTGCACGTGAAAGACCTCCTGTCCCCCCTTCTCCCCCACGTGCACCCGGAGCTTGTACCCCTCTAAGCCCAGCGCCCGCGCCACCCGGTTGGCGGTGCGGAAAAGGGCCCCCAGCTTCCTCTCCCCCTCCGCGTCGTCGGGGTAGTCGGAGAGCTTCTCCACATGCTCCTTGGGCACCACCAGGACGTGGACCGGGGCCCGGGGGCGGATGTCGTGGAAGGCCACGAAGCCCTCGTCCTCGTAGACCTTCCTAGCGGGAAGCTCCCCGGCGATGATGCGGCAGAAGACGCAGTCCATGGGGGCATTCTAGCGGGCAAGGGGCAGGGCGGGGGAGGCCGCCTCCTTGATCCCCACCACCGCTCCCAGAAGGGTGTACCCCTCCACCCCCCGCACCTGGGCCAGAACGGTCTCCCCGGGGAGGGCCTGGCCCTCGAGGCGGGCCTCGTAGTAGTCCGGGGTGTGGCCCAGGAGGAACCCGCCCTGCCTCCTTTCCACCAGGACCTCCACCTCTCCCCCCAGCTTGGGCCGTATGCGCTCCTCCGCCAGGCGCTGGGCCAGGGCGATGAGCTCCTTGGTGCGGCGCTTCCTGACCTCTATGGGCACCTGGGGCATGGAGGCGGCCCTGGTCTTGGGCCTGGGGGTGTAGGTGAAGGCGTGGACCCGGGTGGGCCTGAGCTCCTCCAGAAAGGCCAGGGTCTCCCGGTGCTCCTCCTCGGTCTCCGTGGGCAGGCCAGCGATCACGTCGGTGGTGAGGGCGAAGCCGGGAATGAGCTCGTAGGCCCTCTGGACCAGGGCCCGGTAGTAGGCCTTATCGTAGCGGCGGCCCATGAGCTTGAGGAGGCGGTCCGAGCCCGTCTGCAGGGAGAGGTGGAGGTGGGGGCGGACCTCTGGGGCGTAGCGGGCCATGACCCTTAGGAGCTCCTCCCCCGTGTCCTCGGGCTCAATGGAGGAAAGGCGCACCTTGGCCCCCAGGTGGTAGAGGTCCTCCACCAAGCCCGCCAGGCCCCTGGGGTGGCCCCGGTAGCTCCCGAGGCGCACCCCGGTGAGGACGATCTCCTTGATGCCCATACGGAGAAGGGCCTCGGCTTCGGCCAGGGCTTCCCGGTAGTCCCGGTGCCTTTCCTTGCCCCTGAGCCTGGGGATGATGCAGTAGGCGCACCCCACCTGGCACCCGTCCTGCACCTTGAGGAAGGCCCGGACCCGGCTATTCAAAAGCCCCCGCTCCCCCGCCCCCCAGAACTCGTTGGGCGGGGTGGTGATGGGGTCCGAGGGGAGGCCGAAGTGTTCCAGAATCACCTTGGGGAGCTCAGCCTTGCGGGCGTTGGGCACCACGGCATCCGCCCCCAGGGCCTCTACTTCCTCGGGGGAAAGCTCGGCGTAGCAGCCGGTGACCACGAGGAAGGCCTCGGGGTTGTGCCGCCTGGCCCGGCGGATCTCCTTGCGGGCGTCGGCCTCGGCGGTGGTGGTGACGGCGCAGGTGTTGATGACCACCAGGTCCGCCCCCCCGGCCTCCACGGGCACCACCTCCGGCTCCAGGGCCTTGAGGAAGCCCAGGAGGGCCTCGGTCTCCACCTGGTTCACCTTGCACCCCAGGGTGCGGAAGGCCGCACGCATCCTTCCCATTCTGGTAGGCTTTGGGGGTTCCGTCAATGTGAGCCCCCCCACTTGCCGTGAAAGCCCAAGGGGTTGTACCATCTTGCCTGCTAGCCCCAAGATATGGGGGAATAAGGAGGCATTATGGAGCGCCATTTCTTTGACGAGCACGCCCAGGCCATCGCCAAAAGGCAGTACCTGCAACCCGGGGACGGGGACATCTTGGGCATGTTCCGGCGCGTGGCCCGCGAGATCGCCAGGCCCGAAAGGCCCGAGGAGCGGGCTTTTTGGGAGGAAAAGTTTTACGAGCTCATGGCCACCAAGCGCTTCTCCCCCGGCGGGCGCATCCTGGCGGGGGCGGGCACGGCCCACGGCAACCTTCTCAACTGCTTCGTCCAGGGAGCCACCGAGAACCCTCCGGAGAGCTTCGCCGGCATCATGGAGGTGGCCAAGAAGCTGGCCCTGGTCACCAAAGTGGGGGGCGGGAACGGGGTCAACCTGGACCCCTACCGCTCCAAGGGAAAGCGCAAGCGGCAAGAGGTGCGGGGGGTGGCCTACCTCTCGGCGGAGCACCGGGACCTCGAGGACTTCATCCGGGGCCTCATGCGCCCCCCTACCAACCCCGAGGGGGAAAAGGAGGAGATCGCCCTCAAGAACTTCACCCGGGTGGTCTACGGGGAGGTTTCCCCGAAGATGCGGGCCCTGGCGGAGCGCTACGGAGTCTTGGTGGTGAAGGAGCCCCCAGAGGAGCGCATCCTGGTCCCCGACGACATGGGGGGGATCGTGGAGGCGGCCAGGGAGGCCGCAGACCTGGCCCGCAAGGGCCTCACCGCCCACGTGGACTTCTCCCTCCTAAGGCCCGAAGGGGCCCCCATCCGGGGAAGCGGGGGGACGAGCTCCGGCCCCGTGAGCTTCCTCTTGGAGATCTTTGACAACTTCCTGGAGTGGGCCGCCCTGGGGGCGGAAGAGGCGGGCCCGGTGGCCACCCTGCGCTACGTCTACGCTCCGGTGCTCCGGGTGGTGAGGCAAGGCGGGACCCGCAGGGGCGCGGGGATGGCCACCCTGGCCATTGACCACCCCGACCTCCTGGACTTCCTCACCGCCAAGGACCTGGACCGGGAGAAGGCCGAGGGGGACATCTCCACCTTCAACATCTCCGTCCTGGTCACCGAGGCCTTCATGCGGGCCTTGGAAGAGGATGCCCTTTGGCCTGTGACCCCCGTGGAGGTCCCCGGCAAGTACTATCCCTACCCCCTGGAGGGCCCCTACACCGGGGAGATCCCCAAGCTGCCGGAGCGGGAGGACGGGGCCAAGGCTATCCCCCTCTACGGGGGCAAGGTGCCCGCCAAGTGGCTGTGGCACGAGATCGCCTGGCACGCCTGGGCCACGGGGGAGCCGGGCCTCATCTTCGTGGACCGCATCAACGAGCTTTCCGCCCTAAAGGGGCTCGGGCCCCGCTACCAGATCCGCTCCACCAACCCCTGCTTCGTGGGCTCCACCCGCATCCCCACCGAGTTCGGCCTGGTGCCCATTGAGGAGCTGGCCAAGAGGGGGGAAAGCTTCTTCCTGGTCACCGACCGCCGGGCCCCCTACGGCGGCCTAGGCCTCCCCCAGACCGCCCAGGGCACGGTGGTGCGCAAGGCGGCCCGGGCCTTTTACACCGGGGTCAAGCCCGTGGTGCGCCTCACCACCCGGGAGGGCCTGGAGCTCACCCTCACCCCGGACCACCTCCTTCTGACCCCCGAGGGCTACCGGGAAGCGGGGAGCCTGAAGCCCGGGGACCGGATCCTGGTGCAAAGCGGCGAGGGGCTCTTCCCCAAAGAGGAGGCCCTGCCCGCCGCGGTCCTCGAGGTGGTCCAGGAGCGGGTAGCCACCGCAGGAGGCCGGGGAGGCCGAGGCCGCGCCCACGTCCGGGCCCAGTACAGCCACCTCCCCACCCGTTGGAGCCGGGAGCTCGGGGTGGCCCTGGGCTGGCTCTTGGGGGACGGCTACCTGCGCGAAGACGGGGTGGGCTTCTACTTCTCCCGGCAGGACTTTGCCCAGGTGGCCTGGCTTCCCGACCTCCTTCGGGACTGGTTCGGGGGCGGAAGCCTCCAAGACACCCACCCCAACACCTACCACCTCCACTTCAAGCGCATCCCGGCGGAGTTCTTCCAGGCCCTGGGGGTCAAGCCGGCCAAGGCCACGGAAAAGCGGGTGCCGGAAAGCCTCTTCCGGGCTCCCCGGGAGGCGGTGGTGGGCTTCCTCCAGGGCCTCTTCAGCGCCGACGGCTCCGTGCAGATCAACCCCGTCAAGCAAGACGCCACGGTGCGCCTGGCCTCCTCCAGCAAGGGCCTTCTGCAGGACGTCCAGCTTCTCCTCCTCAACCTGGGGATCTACGGCAGGATCCACAAGCGGCGGGAAGCGGGGCAGAAGGAGCTTCCCGACGGCAAGGGCGGGCTCAAGGCCTACCCCGTGGCCGCCCAGTACGAGCTCATCCTGGGCGCCGAGAACAGGGACCTTTTCGCCGAGATCGTGGGCTTCTTGCAGGAGGAGAAGCAGGCCAAACTCCTGGCCTTTTTGCAGGATCGGCCTAGAGGGAGCTACCACAAGCCCTTCCTGGCTACGGTGGTCGGCGTGGAGCCCGCCGGCGAGGCCGCTGTTTACGACCTCACCGAACCCGTTACCCACAGCCTCATAGCAAATGGCATAGTTGCACATAACTGCGGTGAAATCCCGCTCACCGTGGGCGAGCCCTGCGACCTGGGCGCCCTGAACCTGGCCGCCTACGTGAAGGACGGGGCCTTCCGGATGGAGGAGTTCCGCCGGGATGTTCACACCGCCATCCGCTTCCTGGACAACGTCCTGGACGTGAACCAGTTCGCCCTCAAGGACAACGAGGAGGCGGCCAAAAGCCTCCGCCGCCTGGGCCTCGGGGTCATGGGCCTGGCCGACGCCCTCATCCGGATGGGCCTCCCCTACGCCTCCGAGGAGGCCAGGGAAAAGGTCTACGAGATCATCTCCGCCATGCGGGAGGAGGCCATAAAGGCCTCGGAGGCCCTGGCCGAGGAGAGGGGCGTCTTCCCCCTCTACGAGGCGCACCGGGAGTACTTCCAGGCCCTGGGAGTGAGGCCAAGGCGCAACGTGGCCCTCCTCACCGTGGCCCCCACGGGGACCACCAGCATGCTCATGGGGGTGTCCTCGGGGATCGAGCCCGTCTTCAGCCCCTTCGTCTGGCGCAGGATCGGCGGGGAGTACAAGCCCCTCCTCCATCCCCTTTTCTTGGAGCTCATGGAGGCCTACCCCCCGGCCCCCGGCTACGAGAAGAACGGGAAGTGGGACTGGGAGAAGTTCGTGGAGGAGATCCAAAGGGATGGGCACGGCTCCGTGCAAGGGCTCCCCTTCGTCCCCGAGCCCATCCGGAAGGTCTTCCAGTGCGCCCACGACATCCCGCCCCTGGACCACGTGCGCATGCAGGGGGTTGTGCAGCAGGCCTTTGATGCCGAGGGGTACGCCGCCAACTCCATCTCCAAGACCTGCAACCTGCCCAACCACGCCTCGGTGGAGGACGTGGAGGAGGCCTACTCCGAGGCCTACCGCACCGGGTGCAAGGGGATCACCGTGTACCGGGACGGCTCCCGGGAGTTCCAGGTGCTGACGGTGAAGAAGGAGTCCAAGGAGACCAAGGAGGCCAAACCCCAGGAGGCAAGGGCCGAGGAAGCAAAGGCAGAGGAAGCCCCCCCTAGGGCACCTAAAGCGGGGGAGCCCATCTACGTGCGCCCGGGCCGCCTCATGGGCTTCACGGACATGGTCAAGCTCCTCACCCCCGAGGGGGTCAAGCGGAGCTTCCTGGTGACGGTGAACGTCCTCGAGGGCCACCCCATAGAGGTCATCCTCACCTCGGGCAAGGCGGGGGACGAGGCCAACGCCGACTCCGAGGCCCTGGGCCGCGTGGTCTCCATCGCCCTCCAATACGGGGTGCCCCCGGAGGCCATCATCCGCACCCTGAGGGGCATCAACGGCGGGCTTTACGGCACCTACCAGGGGAGGCTGGTCTCCAGCAAGGCGGACCTCATCGCCGTGGCCCTGGAGACCATCCCCAAGGAGCTTAAGGGCCTGGGCCTTAAGGAAGAGGCCGAGGCGGAGCCCCTGCCCGCCCTCTCCGGGGGCGGCGTGGAGCTCCAGGGGGCAGGCCCCTGCCCCTCCTGCGGGGAGAAGGCCCTGGTGCGGGAGGAAGGCTGCTGGAAGTGCCAGGTGTGCGGCTACAGCAAGTGCGGGTAAAGATCTGCGGCCTCACCCGCCTGGAGGACGCCCTCCTGGCCGAGTCCCTGGGAGCCTGGGCCCTGGGCTTCGTCCTGGCCCCGGGCTCCCCGAGGCGGGTGGACCCAAAGAGGGCCCGGGCCATCTCCCAGGCGCTCGGGCCCTTCGTGGCCCGGGTGGGGGTCTTCCGGGACCAGGGCCCGGAAGAGGTCCTGCGGCTCATGGAAGAGGCCCGCCTCCAGGTGGCCCAGCTCCACGGGCGCGAACCCCCGGAGTGGGCGGAGCGGGTGGGCCTGTTCTTCCCCGTCATCAAGGCCTTCGCCCTGGAAGGCCCCGCAAAGCCCGAGTGGGCGGACTATCCGGCCAGCGCCCTCCTCCTGGACAGCCAGAATCCGGGAAGCGGCCAGGGCTACCCCAGGGAGTGGGCCACGCCCCTCCTCCAGACCGGCAAACGGGTCATCCTGGCGGGGGGGATTGGGCCGGAAAACCTGGAGGAGGTCCTGGCCCTGAGGCCCTACGCCATAGACCTGGCCAGCGGCGTGGAGGAGGCCCCCGGGGTCAAGAGCGAGGCCAAGCTGAGGGCGCTTTTCGCCCGTATGATGGGAGGGTGATCGGCAGGCGCCACCCCTACCACCCCCATCTCCTTTCCATGCTGGAAGCGGCCCGCCTGGCCCGGGGCATCCACCTCTACTACCTGGAAAAGGGCTTCACCCAGGGCACCAAGTCGGGGCCCACGGACCTGGTGACCCAGGCGGACCGGGAGTCCGAGGAGGCCATCAAGGAGCTTCTCCTAAGCCGCTTCCCCGAGGCGGGCTTCCTGGGCGAGGAGGGCGGGAGCGAGGGCAGTAAGGCCCTGCGCTTCATCGTGGACCCCCTGGACGGCACGGTCAACTACGCCCACGGCTTCCCCTTCTACGGGGTCTCCATCGCCCTCGAGGCCGAGGGGGTCATCCAGGCGGGGGTGGTCATGGACACGGCCCGGGGGGAAACCTTCTACGCCCTGAGGGGGGAAGGGGCCTACCTGGACGGGAGGCCCATCCGGGTCACCCAAAGGGCCGAGCTTTTAGGAAGCCTTCTCGCCACGGGCTTCCCCTACGACGTGGCCAAGGACGCCGAGAACCTCATCTACTTTGGGCGGGCCCTGAGGCGGGGGCTTCTGGTGCGCCGCCCGGGGGCCGCCGCCCTGGACCTGGCCTACGTGGCCGCGGGCCGCCTCGAGGGCTTCTGGGAGGTGAAGCTGAACCCCTGGGACGTGGCCGCAGGGTGGCTGTTGGTGGAGGAGGCGGGGGGAAGGGTCACGGACCTGGAAGGAAAGCCCTACCGCCTGGGCCACCGTTACATCGTGGCCACCAACGGCCAAATCCACGAGGCCCTTTTGCAGGCCCTGCTTAGCGATTAAAATCCCGGGTATGGACCTCGAGGCCAAGAAGAAAGTCCTGAGGAGCTTCACCTACGGCCTTTACATCCTCACGGCCCAGGACGGGGAGGAGGTGGCGGCGGGCACGGTGAACTGGGTGACCCAGGCCTCCTTCCAGCCCCCCCTCATCGCCCTGGGGGTCAAGGCGGAAAGCCGCCTCCACGCCCTCATTGAGCGCACGGGGAAGCTTTGCCTCATGACCCTGGCCCACGACCAGAAGGGGATCGCCCAGGACTTCTTCAAGCCCACGACCCGGGAGGGGGACCGGCTGAACGGCCACCCCTTTGCGCCCTCCCCCACCTTCGGCCTGCCCCTCCTCACCGAGCTCCCCTACTGGCTGGAGGCCGAGGTGCGCCACCTCTATAAGGGCGGCGACCACAGCCTGGTGGTGGCCGAGGTGGTGGAGGCCGGGGTGCGGTACGAGGCCAAGCCCTTGGTCATGTGGGACACGGGCTGGTTCTACGGGGGCTAAAGGACTACGATCTCCACCTCCCGGCCCTCGGGGAGGAGAAAGGCCCGGAAGCCGTCGGTGCCGAAGATCACGTAGGGCACCCGCCAGCGGGCCTCCTTGAGGTCCGCGGGGCTGGGGAAGGCCGGGCCCCGGGGATGGGAGTGGTAGATGGCCAGAAGCTCAAGGCCCTCCCTTTCCAGCTCCCTAAGGACCTTCAAAAGGGCCAGGGGCTCCGCCAGGTAGCCGCTTAGGGGGTTCGGGTGGACGTTGGGCAAGGGGATGACCCTCTCCACCTCCCGCCTGCCCGCCCAAAGCCCCACTCCTTCCTTGGGGAACTCCCGCTTAAGGTGGTCCTCGGTGGCCTGAAGGAGCCCGCGCGGCACGTAGAGCATCCGGGACAATCGCCCCCTTTCCGGCCCTATACTATGGGCACCAAGAAGGAGGGACCATGATCCGAACCGTCGCCCTGGTGGGCCATGCGCAAAGCGGCAAAACCACCCTAACGGAAGCCCTTCTCTACAAAACGGGGGCCAAGGACCGCATGGGCCGGGTGGAGGACGGCACCACCACCACGGACTATACCCCCGAGGCCAAGCTCCACCGCACCACGGTGCGCACCGGGGTGGCCCCCTTGCGCCACAGGGGGCACCGCATCTTCCTCCTGGACGCCCCCGGCTACGGGGACTTCGTGGGGGAGATCCGGGGGGCCCTCGAGGCCGCCGACGCCGCCTTGGTGGCCGTGTCCGCGGAAAACGGGGTCCAGGTGGGCACGGAGAGGGCCTGGACCGTGGCCGAGCGCCTGGGCCTCCCCCGGATGGTGGTGGTCACCAAGCTGGACAAGGGTGGGGACTACTACGCCCTCCTGGAAAGCCTCCGGAGCACCCTGGGCCACATCCTCCCCATAGACCTCCCCCTCTACGAGGGGGGCAGGTGGGTGGGGCTCATTGACGTCTTCCACGGGAAGGCCTACCGCTATGGGAACGGGGAGGAGGTGGAGGTCCCCATCCCCGAAGAGGAGCGGGAAAAAGCCCTCCGATTCCGGCAGGAGGTCTTGGAGGCCATCGTGGAGACGGACGAAACCCTTCTGGAGAAGTACCTGGAGGGGGAAGAGGTCTCGGGAGCGGCCCTGGAGAAGGCCTTCCACGAGGCGGTGCGCCAGGGCCTCCTCTACCCCGTGGCCCTGGCCTCTGGGCCCACCGGCATCGGGGTCCTGCCCCTATTGGACCTGATCCTCGAGGCCCTCCCCTCCCCCGAGGAGCGCTTCGGGAACGGCGCGCCCCTCGCCAAGGTCTTCAAGGTGCAGGTGGACCCCTTCATGGGCCAGGTGGCCTACGTCCGCCTCTACCGGGGAAGGCTCAAGCCCGGGGACAACCTGCAAAGCGAGGCGGGGGCGGTCCGCCTTCCCCACCTCTACGTGCCCATGGGCAAGGACCTCCTGGAGGTGGAGGAGGCGGAGGCGGGCTACATCCTGGGCCTCCCCAAGGCGGAAAACCTCCACCGGGGCATGGTCCTCTGGCAGGGGGAAAGGCCGGAGAGCGAGGCGGTTCCCTTCGCCCGCCTCCCCGAGCCCAACGTGCCCGTGGCCATCCACCCCAAGGGGCGCACGGACGAGGCCAAGCTGGGGGAGGCCCTGAGGAAGCTTTTGGAGGAGGACCCGAGCCTCAGGCTGGAGCGGCAGGAGGAAACGGGGGAGCTCCTCCTCTGGGGCCACGGGGAGCTCCACCTTACCACCGCCAAAGAGCGCCTTTCCGACTACGGGGTGGAGGTGGAGTTCTCCGTGCCCAAGGTCCCCTACCGGGAGACCATCAAGAAGGTGGCCGAGGGGCAGGGCAAGTACAAGAAGCAGACCGGGGGGCACGGCCAGTACGGGGACGTCTGGCTCCGCCTGGAGCCCGCCCCCGAGTACGGCTTTGAGTGGCGCATCACCGGGGGGGTCATCCCCTCCAAGTACCAGGAGGCCATTGAGGAAGGGATCAAGGAGGCCGCCAAGAAGGGGGTCCTGGCGGGCTACCCCGTCATGGGCTTCAAGGCCATCGTCTACAACGGCTCCTACCACGAGGTGGACTCCTCGGACCTGGCCTTCCAGATCGCCGCCAGCATGGCCTTCAAGAAGGTGATGGAGCTGGCGAACCCTGTCCTCCTGGAACCCATCTACCAGATCAGGGTCCTGGCCCCCCAGGAGCGGGTGGGGGACATCCTCTCCGACCTCCAGGCGAGGCGGGGGCGGATCCTGGGCATGGAGCAGGAGGGGGCCCTGGCGGCCGTGCGGGCCGAGGTGCCCCTTTCTGAGGTCCTGGAGTACTACAAAACCCTTCCCAGCCTCACGGGCGGGGCCGGGGCCTACACCCTGGAGTTCAGCCACTACCAGGAGGTTCCCCCGCCCCTGGCCCAGAGGATCATCCAGAGCCGGGCCCAGGAGGGCTGAGGTGGCCCTGGAGCGCCTGAGGGAAGCCTTGGCCCAGGCCCTCTTCGGCCAGGAGGAGGTCATAGAGGCCCTCCTGGCCACGGTCCTGGCCCGGGGGCACGCCCTCTTGGAAGGGGTCCCGGGCCTGGGCAAGACCCTGCTGGCGGAAAGCTTCGCCCGCGCAAGCGGCCTTTCCTACAAGCGCATCCAGTTTACCCCCGACCTTCTCCCCCAGGACCTCACGGGAAGCGAGGTCTTCCGGGAGGGGCGTTTTGAGTTCGTGAAGGGGCCCGTCTTCGCCCAGGTGGTCCTGGCGGACGAGGTGAACCGGGCCCCCCCCAAGGTGCAGTCGGCCCTCCTCGAGGCCATGCAAGAAAGGGCGGTCACCGCCGGGGGGGTGCGCCACCCCCTGCCCGAGCCCTTCTTCGTGGTGGCCACGCAAAACCCCCTGGAGCTGGAAGGGACCTACCCCCTCCCCGAGGCCCAGCTGGACCGCTTCACCGCCCGCATCGTCTTCCGCCCCCCCAGGCGGGAGGTGTGGCT
>Ga0308399_1000274_pt1 | contig 18544 bp, 17 predicted proteins | sample HotsprSampOS1260_FD_202367 | JGI IMG/M metagenome (GOLD analysis project Ga0308399, IMG submission 202367) | Hot spring phototrophic mat microbial communities from Octopus Spring, Yellowstone National Park, Wyoming, United States - 20060914_OS12-60 ... | reverse complement strand
CTGCTGGGACCGGGGCCAGCAGGCCAACCTACAGCTTGGATCAGACACAATCGGATGAAAAATCAGCCCCCTGAAAGGCACCCTTGGAAAAACAGCCCCTTTTTTCAACAGCCTGCTAAATGAATTGCCCATCCCACCGCCCCCGCCTTAACTGGGACGGTCATGTGCGAGAGCTTGCATCGTGGGAATCGAAACCGGCACGCGCAACCTTGGAGGTGGTGGACGGTCCCATGGCTGCTGCTGGGGCTGACCCTGACGGCTCAACCGAATTTGCGTCCGGGCACCAATCTCTGGCAGGCAGCCCTAGGAGCCGGCAATCAGTCTTCCCCGGCCATCGCGGCCGATGGCACCGTGTACGTGGGATTGTTTGACGGCCGACTGGTGGCTTTCCACCCTAACGGCGCCCGTAAGTGGCAATTTGCCACCGCCATGGAAATTCAGTCCAGTCCCACCGTGGCCCCCGACGGCTCCATCTACTTCGGTTGCCGGGACCGGCGATTGTACGCTCTCAGTCCCGAGGGACGCCTGAAATGGACTTTCCGAACCGGCCAATGGATCGACGCTTCACCTGCCTTGCTAGCCGATGGGACCATCTGTTTCGGCTCTTGGGACCGCCGTTTTTACGCCCTGAGCACGAACGGCCAATTGCGCTGGAGCTTCCAAGCCGGCGGCGAAATCTCAAGTTCAGCCGCCGTGGGTGCGGATCAAACCCTCTTTTTTGGTACGCATCAGGGCCGACTGTACGCACTCCAGCCGGACGGAACCGAACGTTGGAGCTACCAGGCCGACGGTGCCATCCTGTCCAGCCCGGCCCTCGACCCCGAGGGACGGGTTTATGTGACGACCGCGCGCGGTAGACTCCTGGCACTGGACAACCAAGGTCGCCTGCGTTGGGAGGTCTTCACCGGGGGGATCACCGCCTCCTCGCCGGTGCTCGATCTGGACGGCAATGTGTACGTGGGTGTCAATCGGCACCTGTGCGCTTACGATTCGCAGGGCCGTCTGCTGTGGCGCTACGCCACGGGCGACGACATCGAGGCCGCACCCACCGTCTGCGCCAATGGAACGGTGTTGGTCGGAAGCCGGGACGGTTCGCTCCACGCAGTCACCGCCGAGGGGCATTACAAGTGGCACAATTGGCTCCAAGGGTTCATCCTGTCCACCCCGGCGCTGGCTCGCGACGGCACCATCTACATTTTGACCTACTACGCCCTTCACGCGCTGCGGGCCGAAGCCCCTCTGGCCCCCTCCAACTGGCCCACCTTTCAGGCCGACTCCCAGCGCACGGGCCGAGCGCGTTACTAAAGCCCGCTGCCGCCCACGCGGGTTTCCAGACCCTCCAACCCGAAATGGGGCTGGGTCGGTCGGGGCCTTCGGTGCCTGCCGCTGCCCAACGTCCGGGACAATCGCAACCTGCCGGGCCCGGCGGCAGCAGGAAGTAGAATCCACTCTCCGGCGCTTGCGCACCCGCAGCTCTTGAGGTGCTTTCGCCGCAAACAACCGATTCATGCCACCGCGCCGGATCACAAAGGGATTGTCGGTTGGCACCGTTCCCGGCAAGTTGAGCGGCTGTTATGGAAGGGCTCAATCTGGGCATGGTCGGCGGCGGCACCGTCGGCAGCGGCGTGTTCCACGCGCTGCACCAAAACGGCCAGCTGTTGGCCGCGCGCATCGGCGTGCGAATTCAGGTGCGCAAAGTCGCCGTCAAGGCGGTGGACGAACCGCGTCCTTATCCCATCCCGCGCCGATTCCTGACCACCAACTGGCGTGAGGTGGTCGAGGATCCGCAGGTTCAACTGGTCACCGAATTGGTGGGCGGGACCACCGTGGCCCGCACGATCGTCCTGACGGCATTACGTCTGGGCAAACCGGTCATTACCGCTAACAAGGCACTCCTCTCCGCTCACGGCCCCGAGTTGTTCGCCGAAGCCCGTGCCCACGGCACCAATCTCTACTACGAAGCCAGCGTCTGCGGAGGCATTCCCATCATCAAAGCGCTGCGGGAAGGCTTCGTGGGCAACCGCATCGTGGCCCTCTACGGCATTGTGAACGGGACCTGCAACTATATCCTCTCCCGTATGGCCCGCGAGAAGGCTGACTTCGCCACCGTGCTTGCCGAGGCCCAACGGGAGGGTTATGCCGAAACACCGCCCGACCTGGACATCGACGGACTGGACGCACAGCACAAGACCGGCATCCTCGCCTCTCTGGCGCACGGGTTTTGGGTGCCGGCCAGCCAAATCCACGTGGAGGGCATTCGGGCGGTGACGGCGCTGGATCTGCAGTTTGCCGCCCAGTTGGGCTACACCATCAAGCTGCTCGGCATCGTCAAACGACTTGAGGACGCATCCAATGGCCACGGCCCCGCCATCCAGGTCGCCGTCTACCCGGCCCTCATCCCTTCCGACCACGTGCTGGCTGGTGTCCACGGCGTCTACAACGCAGTGCTAGTAAGGGGCGATGTGGTGGGAGACACCCTTTTCTATGGCCGCGGCGCTGGCAAAGACGCCACCGCCAGCGCCGTGCTGAGCGATCTGGCCGACGCCGCCTTGGACCTGAAGTTCCACAGCCCGCAGCGCCGGTCCACCCTCCTGGCCCAACCCTCCGCCGGCCGGGTCCTGCCGATGGACCACGTGGTGAGCCGATCTTTTGTCCGGCTGAGCGTGGTCGATCGGCCTGGAGTACTGGCCCGCATCGCTGCAGTCTTCGGCCAAGCGCGCATCGGCATCGCTTCCGTCATTCAGCCGGAAGGGCACACCGGCGAGGTTGTACCCCTCATCCTGATGCTGCACGAGGCCCCGGACGGTGCCGTGCGCCGCGCGCTGGCTCGCATCGCTCGACTGCCGGTCGTCAAGGCCCCGCCGGTCCGATTCCGTGTAGAATCCCTGGACCCAGGCCCCAACGGCAACGCTCACCCCGGTGCATGATCCGCTACTTCAGCACCAACCAACAAACTGTCCCTGTTACCCTGCGGGAGGCTCTCCGGCGCGGCCAAGCACCGGATCGGGGACTTTATCTGCCCGAGCACTTTCCAGCATTGGATCGCCTCACACGCCGTTGGATGTGCGACGCCTCTTACGCGCAAATCGCCACCCGCGTGCTGGAACCCTACGTCGAAGGACTACTGGATCCCTCGGAACTGGCGGAGATTTGCCAGAGTGCCTACGACTTTCCCGTACCCCTCGAGCCCGTCCAGGGGCTTTCACGCACGTTCGTCATGCGCTTGGACCGCGGGCCTACGGCATCCTTCAAGGACTTTGCGGCCCGGTGGATGGCCCGTGTCCTTGGACGGTTGGTTCAGCAGGAGGGTCAACCCTTGACCATTCTTACCGCCACGAGTGGCGACACGGGCTCGGCTGTGGCTAGCGCCTTTCACGGTGTCCCGGGTATCCGGGTGGTTGTCCTCTTCCCGAAAACCGAGGTCAGCCACCGTCAGCGCCGCCAAATGACCACCTTGGGCGGGAACATTCGCAGTGTGGCTGTCGAGGGCAAGTTCGACGACTGCCAAGCATTGGTCAAACGAGCCCTCGCCGACCCTGCCTTGGAACATCTCCAGTTGTCCTCGGCCAACTCCATCAACATCGGCCGCCTGCTGCCGCAGGTGGTGTACTACTTCTATGCAGCCAGCCGCGTGGCTGACCCGGACGAACCGGTCCTCCTAGTGGTGCCCAGCGGTAATTTCGGCAACATGATGGGCGCCGTCATTGCTCGTCGCATGGGGCTGCCCGTGCATCGTCTGCTGGTCCCCGTCAACAGCAACGACGAATTCCCGCGTTACCTTGCCACCGGGCATTACGAAAAGGTGGAACCGTCCCGAGCCTGTCTCTCCAACGCCATGAACGTCGGCCACCCCAGCAACCTGGCCCGACTGGTGGCCGTCTACGGCGGACACATGGACCACACCGGCCGCGTACACCGCGACCCGGATTGGCCGGCCCTTCGCCGGGATCTCTGGAGCATTTCCGTCTCTGACCCGGACACCCGGGCGGCCATTCAAATCGCTTGGGCCCAGCACCGCCTGTTGCTCGAACCACACGGCGCCGTAGCATGGCACGGCTTGCAACAGTATCTTCTGCAGGACCCGGCCCAGCACGTGCCGGTCGTCGTGCTGGAAACTGCGCACCCGGCCAAGTTCCCCGAGGAAATCGAACAACTCCTGGGATTCCGCCCCTCTGAGCCCACCAGCCTCAGTGCACTGGATTCGTTGCCCGAATCGTACGAGTGCCTTCAGGCCCGCTACGAAAGCTTCCGAGACTACCTCCTGGCCCTCCCTGCGCCTTGAGCCCCCCTGTGGTCCCATCGCATTCCGTCCACAAGGCCCGTCCGCAAAACCAGCCCTCTGCGGTGCCTGCGCCCACCCGGCGTTTCTGGCTCCGCTTGGTACAGAATCTCCTCCCACGCGCGCCCACACCGTTCTTCCTGTTTTCGGTCGAACCGGTCCAACAAGCGCTGCAGACACTGCACCAGAACCTGCCCGGGCTACCGGTCCGTTCCTGGTTGTCCGCCAAAACCCAGCCCTTGCCGGCCCTTTGGCAATGGTGGAAACAGCAAGGCCGGCCCATCGAAGTGGTCAGCGAATTCGAATTGCGCGCTGCATTGGCCGAAGGTTTTCCTCCTGGCCACATCCTTCTGAACGGACCCGCGAAACACCACTGGCTGCCGCAGTTCCACCTCAGCCATTTCTGGGTCAATCTGGATTCGGCTGCGGAGGCCGCCACACTCCTGCCCCTGGCCCGACAACGCAACTGGCGTCTGGGCCTGCGCCTGCACCTCGGCGAGGAACATGACCCCGAGAACCCTGCTTACCCTACTCAGTTCGGTTTGGAACCCCGAGCTGCAGCCGCAGTGCTAAAGGATTTGCGCCGCCACGGGCTCGAGCCGGAAGTCCTCCATTTCCATTTGCGCACTCAAGTCCACTCGGCTGCTTGTTACGAGCGTGCGCTCCAGGAAGCCGCTCAATTCTGCCACCAAAACCGATGGCAACCGCGGTTCGTCGATTGCGGCGGCGGTTGGCCCGCCCCATCGGTCCGGGATCGCAACGGCCAACTTGTTGCTGCTCACTTTTCCCTCCCGGCCATTGGCCGCCTTCTGCATCGAGCGCGCGCTTGGTTTCCGGGCCTCCAGGAATACTGGCTGGAAAACGGCCGCTGGCTGACTGGCTCCTCCGGCGTACTGGTGGTGCGGGTCCTCGACCTCAAACAGCGGCGCGGTATGCGCCATCTGATTTGCAATGGCGGGCGCACCCTTCATGCCCTAGTGGCCACTTGGGAACAGCATCCCTTGCTCACCCTCCCTACCCGCCGCGGTCGGCGAATTCTAACCACCGTCACCGGCCCCACCTGCATGGCCTTCGATCAACTGGCACGCTGTCTCCTGCCGGTCAGCCTGCGCACCGGCGACCACCTGCTCTGGTTGGACGCCGGTGCCTATCACCTCCCTTGGGAAACCCGCTTCTCTCACGGCACCGCCGGTGTCTACTGGCACGACGGAACCCAAATCCGCCAGGTGCGCGCGCCCGAATCCTTTGAATCATGGTGGGGTCGCTGGTTGCCCAGCCGATGAGTGGCTGTCGGCAGACCGAGTGCGGAAGGCCCATGCGGCAACCAGGGCGTGTTTTGGACTTGAGCTGAATCGATGGCTCAACCGTCCAGGCGTCGAACGGCCTCGTACCAAGCCTCGCCAATCTCCCGGTAAAGCGCCTTCAATCGGGCCCGATCCGCCGTCGCTGCCTCCCGTCTTTCAGCCTCAAAGGTCATCGGCATTCCGAACACCACCCGAACCGGTCGAGGGCGCGGCCATCGGTGATGCCGTCCGTAGGCCTCGAACGTCCCGCACAAACGCACGGGCACCACGGGCGCAGTGCTGCGCACCACCAGCAAACCCAAACCCGTCTCCGGCGGCCGAACCACACCGTCCGGGCTGCGCGTCCCTTCCGGAAACAGTAAAACCGCCTCCCCGTCCTGAAGACGATGCAACAAGGTCCGCAGCCCGGCTGGCGTGGCGGCCTCGCGATCCACCGGAATACAATGACAGCGACGCAGCAGCCAGCCCATCGGCGGAAATCGAAAGAGGCTCTTGCGCGCCAAATAGGTCACCGGGCGCTTCAGGGCTGCACCCACCAGCGGCGGGTCCAGAAAACTCGCATGATTCGGCGCCAAGATCACCCCCCCGGTCTGTGGCACCCGATCTGCATGCTCCACCCGCCAACGGAAGTACACCGCAAACAGACACCGGCACAGCAGCCAACCCGCCCGGTAAAACGCGTCCATCCGATCCGGGTCCGTCATGAGGCAGGCCGTTCGTCCGGACGCAGCCCCAGCCGCTGCCGGATATCTTCCAGGATCAATGCACTGGTCTGCTCCGGCGTCATCCGGGAATTGTTGATCACTCGGGCGCCCAACGGCACCATGAGCGGCGCCACCGCCCGCTGACTGTCGCGCTGGTCCCGAGCCGCCAGGTTCTCCTGAATTCCCTCCGCCGCACGGCGGCGACTGCGTTCCTCCAGACTGGCATCCAGGAAATACTTGAACTCCGTCTCCGGAAAGACGTTCGTGCCAATGTCGCGCCCCTCCATCACCAGATTCCCAAACCTGATGCATTCGCGCTGCTTTTCCTTCATCCACCGTCGTACGGCCGGCACTGCTGCGACGTAGGGAACCACCGCACTGACCTCCGCGGTCCGAATCTCCTTTTCCGGATAATAACCATCCACCAACAACCGGACCTGCCCATCCACACACTGCAGCTCGGTGTTCCAACGACGGCAGGCACGCGCCACCGCCCGGGCATCCTGCACGTCCACACCGTGTTTCAGGCAGTACCATGCCAGCGTCCGGTACATGGCCCCGGTATCCACATACACAAACCCCAGCGCCCGCGCCACCAGTTTGGCATTGGTGCTCTTGCCACTGGCACTGGTCCCGTCAATGGCGATGACGATGGGTCGTTCCAAGGTCGTCCCTCCCTTCCACGGCCCCGCGCGGCCGGAAGCAGCCGCCTCAAAGTGCGTACTCATCCACGCCAAGCCCGCTGGCTTCCAAGACATCCCCCGTGCGCGCATCCCGAATTCGTGCCCCCAGCCCCGCCGGTGGAGGCGCGGCCAGCTTAACCAAAAAATCCGGAAACGTCTTGGCCACGCACGCCGGATTCTGGATCCGCATACCGCCCACTTTCAACCCCAGAATGGCAAAGCACATGGCCATCCGATGATCCTGGTAAGTCTGAACCTCCGCCCCATGAAGCCGCGACGGCCACACGGTCAACGTGTCCCCCCGCTCCTCGACGCGCGCTCCGCAGCGGCTCAGCTCCGTGCGCAACGCCACCACCCGCTCGCATTCCTGCAGACGCAGACGCCTCAAATCCGTAAACCGGCACACCACCCCGCACAACGGCGCCATCACAATCGCCGTCAGAATCGCATCCCCCAAATCACGCTCCCGCGAGATCTCCAATTCCATCGGATACCCCCGGCCCCGCACCGCATGCCCTGCTGCCACCAACATCTGCCAAACCCCGGGAAAACGAGCGTCCACCTGCAGTTCTGGCCCGGGCCAATGACGCACCTGCACCGGCCAGCCCGTCGGATCCAACGCCGCCGGGTCCTCATCCAGCCTCGCCCACAACCACTCCGGATCGTTGGCGGCCCAAAAATAACTGCCGCTGGAAGCATCTGGTTCCACCGCAAAGACCCCACCCCCACCAGGGAATTGCTCCCGCAGTCGCAGCGTCATCGCCACATACGGCGATTCCTCCGGATTCTCGCCGGTCACTTCCACCTCCCAACCCGCACAGGGCGCGCAAAGCAGCAACGCCGACGCAAACTGTGAACTCTCTGCAACGCTGACCGTGCACGCCCCGGAACGTGGTCCGGTCCCGTGAATCACCACCGGCAACCGGTCATTGGGCGTCTCGATCCGGTAGCCCAACTGCCGCAACGCACCAAACAAGGGCGCCTGCGGCCGCTGATGCATCCGCTCGGTCCCGTAGAGCCGGTACACCCCACGGCCCAAAGCCACCAGGGCCGCCAAAAACCGCGCGGCGGTCCCTGCGTTTCCCACGTACAACTCCAGGGGCCGTTCCGGAGTGCCCCCGCACGGGACCTCCCCACCCCGACCCCTCACATGAATCCGCCGGTTGCAGGGTTCCTCCGGCTCCGGCTCCACCTCCAACTCAAAACCCAGCCGTCGCAGAGCTTCCACCATGATCCGGGTGTCCTCGCTCCAGAGCGCTCCCGTCAGCGTCACCTCGCCCCGACTCAAAGCCCCCAACACCAACGCGCGGTTGGTGATGCTCTTGGAACCCGGCACCGTAATCCGCGCCTCCACTGGCCCCGTCAGGGGCTCGATGGCAATACATTCAGGCAGTCCCATGATCCGTACGAACTCGAGACAGACATAGACGGGAACGGGCGACGGGACCCCCGACCCGCTCTGGCCCCCAACGCATTGCAGCCGACCTCATTCCGAGGAAGGCGACGCATTACCCGCACACCACGCGTCGCGCCGCTCCTTCGCCGTCTGAAAAAAACGCAACAACGCCTCCCCGTTCCCTTCCGCCAGCCACCCTCGCACCTCCTCCAACTCCCGCACCAGCTCGCCCAGCGCCCGCCCCAAATGCCTCCGGTTGGCCAACGCAATGTCCCGCCACATCTCCGGTGACCCCGACGCCACCCGCGTCGTATCCCGAAACCCCGTGGCGCAAAGTGTCCTCTGGTAGGGCGACCCCCCAGGAGCCAACACCAAGGTTGCCAAAGCCGCCGCCGCCACATGGGGCAAATGACTCGACCGGCTCACCAATCGGTCGTGTTCCTCCGGCGAAAGCTCCAGAACCCGGCAACCCAGGCTCCGCCACAACCGGAGCACCTGCCGCAATGCCCGGGCTGAAGTACGCTCCGTGGGCGTCACCACACTGACCGCACCCTCGAACAGACCCGCATGGGCCGCCCCTACCCCGGTCCGCTCATTGCCCGCCATCGGGTGACTACCCACAAAATGCCCACCCGCCCTCCCAATCACCGGTTCCAGCACCCGCACCACCCCGGCTTTCACACTGCCCACATCCGTCACCACCGTGCCCGGCTTCAAGGCCCCCGCCATCCCCCGCGCCAGCGCAGCCATCTGTCCCAGCGGCGTACACAAAATCACCAAATCAGCCCCGCTCACTGCCCGCCCCAGGTCCAGGGTTGCTTCGTCCACCGCCCCCGCCTGCAAGCACTCCGCGATGGCGCTTTCACGCCTGACATACCCCACCACCTGACGGGCCAACCCCCGCTGCTTGAGCGCCAAGCCCAACGAGCCCCCCAAAAGGCCCACTCCAATCAGGCTCACTTTCTTCCAATGCACGCCGGCAACTTAGGAAAAGACCCCGCCGTGCAAAAGCAAAACCCATCCGCCCCCCCAGGCCCTGCGCCCATCCACTGCCGATACCTTTCAGTAGTTGGACTGGATTTTTCCCCGCGCCGCGCCATAGTTGCAGCGATATGAAGCTGGTTCTCTCGACACACAACCTCACACTCACCGAGGCGATCGAAAACCACGTCATCAACAAACTCGAAAAGCTCTCCCGGCTCCAGGAACGTGCCGTGGCGGCTCGCGTCCTCTTGGAACGCGACCACGCCCGCGCACCGGAGCAGCAATTCATCTGTTCGATCCGCCTCGGGGTACGCGGACCCGACCTTTACGCGGAGGATTGCGAGAGCGACCTTTACGCAGCCATCGACAAAGTGGTCAAAAAACTGGAACAACAGATCCGCACCCGTCACAACAAACTCAAAGCGCGCAAACACAAACAAGCCGCCCAAACCAAGCGCCGCCGCCAGGAAGCCGCCCTCTGAACCCGGGCACCCGCAGCCCCCAGGGCGGCCACAGAATCGGATCCAACTTTTGCAGCACGGAACGCTCCGGAACAAAACCTTCGCGAAGCAAAGACAACAGATCGGCCCCAAGGCCAGCCCTGAACATGCAGCCGGCGCCCCAAAAGGCGCAATGCAACCGGCGCCTGGTGACGTTCGCCCCCATGGACCGCTTCGCCACCCCAAGCGCTCCAATCCCATGATCCTGCGCGCCGCATGGATCCTGACCATGATCGGCCCGCCCCTGCCGCAGGCGGCCATCCGCATTCACAACGGCCTCATCCAAGAGGTCGCCCCCTGGCGAGACCTGCCCCCCAAACCCGGAGAGCCCGTGCTGGACCTCCCCCAGGCCTTGCTACTACCCGGGCTCATCAATGCCCATTGCCACCTGGACTACACCCACATGGCCGGCCTGCTGCCACCTCAGCGCCGATTTACCGACTGGATCAAACTCATCACCGCCACCAAGGCGGAGTGGACCCTCGACGAGTTCCGAAACTCCTGGCTCACCGGCGCCACCATGCTCCTGCGCAACGGCACCACCACCGTCGCCGACGTGGAAGCCGTCCCCGAACTGTTGCCAGACTGTTGGTCCCGTACTCCCTTGCGAATCGTTTCGTTCCTCGAAATGACCGGCATCCGCGCCCGCAGAGATCCCCACCAAGTCTTGGACGAAACCCTCGCCATCCTCCAGCGCCTGCCCCGAGGCCGCTCCTGGGCCGGTCTGTCCCCACACGCCCCCTATTCCACCCGACCCGCCCTCCTCACACTCGTGGCCAGCATCGCCCGAAAAAAACGTCTCCACCTAACCACTCACGTGGCCGAATCCGAAGAAGAATTCCAAATGTTCCGCCACGCCCGCGGGCCTATGTACGAGTGGCTTCTCCGCAACGAACGTGACATGAGCGACTGCGGACGTCACACCCCAATCCAACACCTCCACCAGGCAGGTCTCTTGGGCCCTAACCTGCTGGCCGTCCACGCCAACTACCTCGGCCCCGGCGATGCCGCATTGCTGGCCCAACACCACGTCACCGTCGTCCATTGCCCCCGCAGCCACCGCTACTTTGGCCATCAGCCTTTCCCTTGGCGCCGACTCCTCCGCGCCGGAGTCAACCTCTGCGTCGGCACCGACAGCCTGGCCACCGTGCTCAAACAAGGCCGGCAGCCTCTCGAACTGAGCCTGTTCGAGGAACTGCACGAGCTGCGCCAACGCCAACCTTGGCTGTCTCCTCCCCAGCTCCTGCGCATGGTCACCCTCCACCCCGCCCGTGCTCTTGGCCTGCAGGGCAAAGCCGGCCAACTCACCCGCGGCGCCTGGGCCGATCTCATCGCCCTCCCCGCCGAAGGCATTCGCACCGCGCGGGACGTGTGGCACGCAGCCGTTGAACACCGCGGACCGGTCTTGGCCACCTTCATCGCAGGCCAACCGGTCTGGTCCCACCCCACCTGTCCCCTCCCCCAACCTCCTTCCCAGCCGGCATGACCCCGGACCTTGAACAACAACTGGCAGGCGCCCTGGCAGAATTGCGCCAGCAAAACCTGCTGCGCCAGCTGCAAACGGTCACCGGCAGCAGCAACCGGACCCTCGAGTTCAGCGGCCAATCCTACGTTAACTTTGCCTCGAATGATTACCTGGGCTTGGCTCGCCACCCGGCGCTCATCGAGGCCGCCACGCGTGCCACCCGACAATGGGGCGCCGGTAGTACGGCATCCCGGCTCGTCAGTGGGTCCCTGCAAATTCACCACGACCTTGAAGAACAGCTCGCTCACTTCAAGGGCACGGCCGCTGCCCTGAGCTTCGCCTCCGGCTACACCACCGCGCTCGGTACCATCCCGGCCCTAGTGGAAACTGGCGACATCGTGATTCTCGATCGCCTGGCCCACGCCTGCTTGATCGATGGAGCTCGCCTCTCCGGCGCCACCATTCGCATCTTCCGCCACAACGACCTGGACCACCTTGAGCACCTCCTCCAATGGGCCGACCGCCAGCGCTCCGCCGCCCCTTCCCACCCGCGCCTGCGCCGCATCCTCATCGTCACCGAGTCGGTCTTCAGCATGGACGGCGACCAGGCGCCCCTGCGTCCCTTGGTCGAACTCAAAAACCGTTACGGCGCTTGGTTGATGGTCGACGAAGCCCACGCCACCGGCCTTTTCGGCCCCACAGGCGAAGGCCTCGTCGCCGCCGCCGGCCTCACCCACCAAGTCGAAATCCACATGGGTACTCTGGGCAAAGCCCTCGGCAGTGCCGGAGGCTTCATCGCCGGCTCCCGCCACCTCATCGACTGGCTCATCCAACGAGCCCGCAGCTTCATGTTCAGCACCGCACCCCCGCCCGCACAGGCAGCCGCCGCCCTGGCCGCACTCCAACTGCTTCAATCCCCGGAAGGTGCACAACGCCGGACCCGCCTCTGGCAAAACATCCACGCCGCCACCGCCGCCCCCACCGGTCAGCCTTGCCTTTGGCCGGGCCTCCCCAGCCCCCCGCAAAGTGCCATCCTCCCCCGACACATCGGCGACAGCGCCACCGCTCTCCAATGCGCGCAGGCCGCCCGCACCGCCGGGCTCTTCATCCCGGCCATCCGTTATCCGGCCGTCGGCCGCCGCACCGCTCGCCTCCGAATCACCATCACCGCCGCTCATCAACCCGAAGACCTGAGCCGGCTGCGGGCCTTCCTCGCCACCCTGCCTCCTGGCCATGCACCGACTCCATCTTCCCAAACTCTCAACCCCGCGCCACGCCCATGAACCGCCTGGCCCGACTCGACCACCTCTACGTTTGGCATCCTTTTACGCAAATGCGCGACTGGCTCCGCCAGGAGCCCATCGTAATTGTCTCCGGCCGCGGCCCGTACCTGCGCGACGTCCACGGACGCGAGTATCTCGATGCCAACGCCTCCATCTGGACCAACCTCCACGGCCACAATCACCCCGGGCTCAACGCGGCCCTCATCCGGCAACTCCGCAAAATCGCGCACAGCTCCGCCCTCGGCCTCGCCAACGAGCCCGCCTCACTCCTGGCCGCTGAACTGGTCCGCGCCACCCGTTCCTCGGCCGATCGTACCCGCCCCCCCACCCAACGGCTCTGCAAGGTCTTCTACTCCGACGACGGCTCCACCGCGCTGGAAGTCGCACTCAAGCTAGCCTTTGAGTTCACCCGCCGCACCCGCGGTCCTCGATCCAAACCCCGATTCCTCACCCTCCAGGGCGCCTACCACGGCGATACCCTCGGCGCCGTCGCCCTTGGACACATTCCCCTCTTCCACCAAACCTGGCGTCCCCTGCTCTTCAAGACCGACGCCGTGATGGCCCCCTACTGCTACCGCTGCCCCTTCAACCGCGCCCACCCAGAACGCGCCGACGCCAGACTCTATCGCCAATGCCAGTGGGAATGCATCGATGCCGTGGCGCGCCGTCTCGAAACCCAGCGCCGTAGGCGCGGTGAACCGTATGCCGCGTTCGTTTTCGAGCCCCTCATTCAGGGTGCCGCCGGCATGATCCCCCAACCCCAAGGCTGGCTCCGCCGCGTCGCCGAATTGCTCCGCGCCAGCGGCGCCCTCCTCATCGCTGACGAAGTCATGACAGGTTTCGGGCGCACCGGCCTGCCCCCCGGCCCACCACCCCGCCCAGCCTCTGCCCCCCTGTTCGCCTGCCAACACGAACAGGTCAGCCCTGACCTCCTCTGCCTGGCCAAAGGCCTCACCGGCGGGTACCTGCCCTTGGCCGCCACCCTTACCACCCGCGAAATTTTCGACGCCTTCCTCGGTCGTTACGAGGAGTTCAAAACCTTCTTCCACGGCCACAGCTACACCGCCAACCAACTCGGCTGCGCCACCGCCCTAGAAAACCTGCGCCTGCTCAGGACTCGCGCCTCCTTTCAGGCCCGGCAGCGCCTCGAACAAGCCCTTGCGGAAACCTTGCCCGCCTTGTGGGACCTGCCGCAGGTCGGCGACATCCGCCAGGTCGGGTTGGTCGTAGGCATCGAACTGGTCCGAGACTGGACCACCCGCGAACCGTTCGACCTGCGGGAACAGGCAGGAATCCGCGTCTGCCGCGCCCTGGCCCGACGCGGCGTGCTCACCCGCCCCATTGGCAACGTCATCGTCCTCATGCCCCCCTACTGCATCACGCCCCGACAGGTCCGCCAAATTGTCGAATCCCTCATTCTGGCCTGCGAAGAAACCTTCGGGACGCATCCCCCGGTCCGCCACAGACGGCGCTCTTCAAAGCACCCGGCCCCTCCATCCCGCCAACGCTGATCTGGCCGGCGAGGGTCGCCCGTCCGCTCGGGGCCACCCGCTTCACCGGGTCCGCATGAGCGTAGAGGTATCGGTGCAGGGAGATCGGCTCCTGGTTGTTGCCGGGACGCGTGTCGCGCGTCCAGAACCGGCCGGTGGCGGGGTTCAAGTAGCGGGCACGGAGCTAGTAGAGGCCCAGGTGCAGGTCACGTTGCTCGCCGGTGAACAGGTAGTCGGTCTGTGGGGGACCGTTCGAGGCAATCAGTGTGCCGAAAGCATGGTAAGCGAAGACGTTGGCCAGCGTGGCGTTGGTGGCTGTCAGGTAGCGGGTCATGCCCAGGCCATCGTAGCCGAAGTAAAGCGTTGGGCTGCCCGACTCTCGTTGGCTGATCAGGTCCAGACCGTAGGCATAGACTTTGGACAGCGCGGCGTTGACCCGCTCTTCCACCACCTGTGCATAGCCGGCCAGATTCTGGCGGCACACCCAATACGTGTTGGTGGTCATGCCCACGATCTTGCGCACCCGGTTGCCGTCGCTGTCATAGACGAGGCTGATGCTGACGCCGCCCACCACCGCGTTGGTCGGCCGGTTTTCCGGGTCGTAGAAGAAGGCGTTCGCTGCGTTGGTGCGGGTGCTGCCGTTAGCGTCGTAAACGTCCGTGGGCAGCCAGTCGTTGGCGGTGTAGGCGAAGGTCTAGTGGCTCATGCCTCTCACCTTGCTGGTGCGATTCGTCCGGTTCCCAATGGCGTCGTAGCGATAGCTGACCGGGCCGGTGGGCGCTCTGCCCGTGATGACCTCGTTGGTCAGCCGGTAAAGCGGGTCGTAGCTCCACGTGAACGTCCGACCGGCCCCGCCGATGTTTTCGACGAGGTTGGCCCGGTGGCCCGCCGGGCCGAGCCGATACGCAAAGCTGGCCAGCGCCGCCAAGGGCGTGCCCGCCACCAGGTTCGTCAGCCGATTCAGCGCGTCGTAGCTGTAGCGGTTGGTGACGCCGCTGGCCTAACGCACCGTTTGCAGGTTGCCCACCGCGTCGAACCCCTAGCTGTTGGTCGTGCCCGTGGCCAGGTCGGTGCCGGTGGTCAGGCGGTGGACCCAACTTGAGGATCGCCAAGCGTGAACATCCTTCACGAATCGTTTTGGGCGCATTTCAGTTTGTGGAGAGGTTGGGGTACGGGAAGAGAAGGGCAGTCGCCAATGGTTGTTAGGGAAGAAGCTGTGGCGAACCCGTCGAAGGGGAGCCGGTCAACTGACTGCTGCCTCAGCGCCTCGGCTCCATGGCTTTGGAGACCGGGATGGCAGCCAGCCCTCCCAGCCGAATGCTTGCGCACCGGATGAACCCGGGGCGCTTGCTTTTGGAGCTGGAGGGACGCTTTTCAAGCCCTACGGCCTTTTGACGGTCCGGGGCAGTGGGACAGAGCCGCTTTGTCGAGCTGTGGAGGGGTCTCCGCATTGCCAAGAGGAGGTTGGCAGCATCCCCCAAGCCTTCAAAGCGCCAGGAAGCAGGCGCACTCCAAACGCTTGGCGACTTCGGAGGTGCCGTTTGGGATCGCGGCAGCGCATGAAGTCCGTTGGATCGCTCCTGCTACGGGACACGGGCCGAGGTGAAACCCGGCCCTCCACAAGCATTGCGCGGCCGACGCCTCTGCTTACAACCGCCCGTTCCTCCAAATGAAGGGATGAGTTCCACGCCCTCCGGCCTTGGAGGAACGCGTTCCACCGCGTCCGATTGGAGGGACGCCTTCCACGGCGTCCCTTGGGCCGAGTGGAACCGGGCCCTCCATGGAATCGTTACCATCGGGCCGGGGTAGAACCCGGCCCTCGAATGGGTAATGTCGTCGGGTGAGCAACCCATCCGGTCGTTTGTGGAAGACAGGAGCGGGGTGCGAGGCCTCCGGGCGGGGTGTCACCCTTCGACAGCGCCAGCAAGCAGGCGCACTCCAAGCGCTTCGCGACGTCGGGAGTGCCGTAGGAGCTCGCAGCAGCGTCTGAAGTGCGGTGGTTGGTCGCCGCTGGAGAAGCCTTGACAGGTGTAGCGGAGCTGCCGGCCAGAGCCGGCAGAGGATCGGGTACCTGCGTGCGGCGGCTTGACTGCGATTCAGGCTCCCCCGGCTCCCTATTGGGGACCGGGGTGGTGTAGGTCGTTTTGGGTGGTTTTCCCTTGCCATGTGGCCATGACGCGGTTGGTTTTACTGGCTCCCCCGGCCTTCCTCGCTCGAAAAGTGGAATGCACCCAATCGTTTTGATCGGCTGACTTGGTGGAGAGTCGATAAAGACTTCCAAGCCAGGGCCATTGGTCAAAAACTCCGAAGTCCGAACATGGACAGTCGAAGCGCAAGGTTGAATGTTCTGGATCTCATGGGCTGACCGCATAGCCAGTTTTTGCACATAACGCCCACTGGGCGGTTTTGCGGGGAGAGAACCTCGTCATCAGTCACTTCCGAGAGGAACACGGTGCAGGTGCAATTCCAGGCGCTGGGCCTCCGGGCACCGCCGTTCGGTGCGGCAGCGTGCCAAGTGCAACGGCCCGCCGTGGCCATCCCGAACGCTCTTTCCTCCGGACGCACGTCATGATTAGCCCCCTGTGGTACTCTGGGGCAGACGAAAGAACCGGCGTCTCACGCGCGGGCAGGGCAGCCAGCGGCATCCATGCATTTGTGAATCAGTGGCACGGGCACGGGACCCGCTGTACGGGCCCTCAGAACCGACCTCGTCCGTGTTCACGAACTCGCACTTTCGCCGAAGGGCACACCCGGACCGGCTTGCTTCCACAAGAATTGGTCGGATCTGGCGGTCCCCGGTGCCCTCTCAAAGAGGCCCTGGACATCGCAAGCAGAGTCGGTAGCTCGACCGGGGCGGCCCGTTCTACGCGCAGCCCCACAGGCCCCACAGCGACTGTTGCTGTGCCGCCGCTTCGGACAACCTCGTCGTGCATCCGCGCCCCAGCGGCCAACGGAGGGGGCGCCATATCCTGGGAATGGGCGGATCCTCGGCCTGACCGGTCAGGCCGGTGCACGAGCCGCGCCCACCCTGCGAACCTTCTAGCCGCGCGCGCAGGCAAGCCAACCCGCCCAAACGCGGTTAATGGTAGTCACACACGACCGCATTGTGCCGATGCACCAGTCCTCCAAAATCACAGCTTGGTCCCGCAAGTTCGTACCATTTCTTCCGCCTATGCGCGGGACCTGTGGTTCTTTCGCTGCCCTGGCTCAGTGCTCCACGCCACGCGTTTCGGCTAGGGACGAGCCTTGGTCCTCTGTCATGTGGGCGAGACTGGTGTCCGGACTTCAAGCTCTGCGGAGAAATGCCGGAATGCAACGGGATGGCTGCAAAAGGAGGTGCGGGTTTGAATGCAGAGGAAGTTGCCGCGGTCAAAGCGCTGACCCGCTCAGATCATCGATGCGAGGCGATAAGGAGATGGTTGAGGCCATTCTCGCGCGGCTTGCGGCCGTCGCAGAGGCCCACCAAGGTGGGTATTCCTTCAACCGCCCTCGGATCCTGCGGCGCCAGCCGGCTTATTTACGCCGCCACCGGACCCACGCCAGGGCCCCGCCGAGGAAAACCAAAACCAAGACCCAAGTGGACCCGCTCTCCGCCATTCGGACCGGATCAGGTCGGATCCGGGGCACAGGGGAAGGTGGCGCAGCCGCAGGGATGGGTATCGGATCACGCGTGATCACCACAAACCTGGTTCTTGGGGCTCCGAAATCCCCTTCGGGATCGAAGCCAAGCCCGAAGTTGTTCCCATTAGCCAAAAACTGTTGGAAGGTCTCGAGGAGGCCCAACTCCTTGAGGGACCACCGGATGGTGGCCGGTTCTGCTCCGGGCTCGGGTGCTTCGAGTTGGCCGATCTCGACTTTCGCCGTCCACGGCAGCTCGGCCAGCTCGTCGTGCCAGGGAGGCGCGTCTTCGTAACAACGGAGCCGGCCTCGCGGAAACAGGCCTTCATCCAAAAGCCAGTTATAAGGATTCTCGGCAGTGTCCAACAAATGGATCCGGAGGAGATTCCGTGTGTTGGCCTCCGGTCGAAAGGCCAAGTCGGAAATTTCGAGCACGGCGTCCTCGATCACCTCGCCTCGTGCCAGAACGAAGCTTCGCACCCCCCAGGTGCAGAAACGCGTGGCCTGGAGCTCCCAAGTTGACTGATCATCGGAAAGCGCCTCGCTGACTCGGAACACATATTCTGCGGCCCGGCCGGGGTTGCATATCCCTGCCAACCACACCAAGAGAACCCAGTGGGGAATCCGCGCCGCTCTCCGCATGGTGCTGCCGACACCTATTTTGAGCTGCTCATTCAAAGGCGGTCACAGGACAATGGCAAGCTCGGGGATCGACTTCGCAACCGGTGCGGCGCATTTCAGTTTTTGAGCGGACGAAAGTGGGGGTGGGTGGTAGAACGACGACATGAAAACAACCTGCTTGTCTGCTCCCGTTTGTTCGTGTGGTCGTCCGCATGGT
>Ga0308399_1000273_pt1 | contig 18648 bp, 18 predicted proteins | sample HotsprSampOS1260_FD_202367 | JGI IMG/M metagenome (GOLD analysis project Ga0308399, IMG submission 202367) | Hot spring phototrophic mat microbial communities from Octopus Spring, Yellowstone National Park, Wyoming, United States - 20060914_OS12-60 ... | reverse complement strand
GGTCCTCCCGAAGGAAGGCTTCCAGGGGGATACCCCCTGGGCCCAGGAGTAGCCCCTTTCCTCCAAAGGCCTGGGTGAAGGCTTTTAGCCCTTTGGTCCTTTGGGAAGAGGCGCTTTTGACCTCCAAAGCCAGGAGGCGCTTTCCCTTCTTCAAGACGAAGTCAACCTCCTGGTCCCTTTCCCGCCAGTAGTACACCTCAAAGCCCCCGTGGGGGGCGTGGGCCAGAAGGTGGGCGCCCACGGCGGTTTCCACGAGCCGCCCCATGAGGGCGGCGTCCGCCCACACCTCCTCCGGGGAAAGCCCCAAGACCGCCGTGATGAGCCCCGTATTAAGGGCCAGGAGCTTGGGGCTCGAGGCGCGGCGCCGGAAGGGCTCGGCGGCGTACTTCTGCAGGGCGGCTAGGAGGCCCGCCCCTTCTAAGAGCTCCAAGTAATGGGCCAGGGTCACCGTGTTCCCGGCATCCTGGAGTTGTCCCAGCATCTTTGTGTAGGAGAGCACCTGGCCGCTGTAGAGGAGGCCGAGCTCCAAAACCCGTCGCAGGAGGGCGGGTTTCTCCACCCGGGTGTGGAGCAGGATATCGCGTCCCAGGATGGTCTCCAGAAGAGCGTCTTTGATGTAGCGGGCGAACCTCTCCGGTTCTCCCCGCAAGGGGGCCGCGCCCGGGTATCCCCCGAAGTAGAGGTACTCGGGGAGGGTGTACCCGAAGGCCCGCTCCATCTCGTAAAGGGTCCAGTGGGGGAGGTGAAGGACCTCAAAGCGGCCAGCAAGGCTTTCCGAAAGGCCCTTCTGCAGGAGTAGGGGAGAGGAACCCAAGAGGACCACCTTGAGGGGAAAGCCCTGGAGGGTGTCCTCGTCCCAGAGGCGCTTTAGGGTCTCCGACCAGCCCAACGCCTTCTGGATTTCGTCCAAGACCAGGAGGGCTTCCCCCGTCTGCGCCAGGCGGCGGGCCAGGGTCCACTGGGTTTCCAGCCAGGGGGCTTCCTTGAGGGTGGGTTCATCGGCGGAGGCGTAGTGGTAGGGAAGGCCGGAGGTCTGGGCCACCTGTAGGGCCAGGGTGGTCTTGCCCACCTGCCTGGGGCCTAGGACCACCTGCAGCAGGTGGCGGGGCGCCTTGAGCCGCCTTAGCAGTTCCTGGGCTAGGGGACGGGTAAAGGTGTTTTTGCTCAGCACAGAGAGTATTTTTACTCAGTGCGCTTAGTAAATCAAGGGCGAAAAACCCCGCCACCTGTCCCGGGGGCCGGGATGCTCCTTCAAGCCCGCGACGAGCTGGTCCTCGAGGCCCCAAAAGAGAGGGCGGAGGCCGTGGCCCGGCTGGCCAAGGAGGTCATGGAGGGGGTGTATCCCCTGGCCTGGAGGTGGGGATGGGGGAGGACTGGCTCTCCGCCAAGGGCTAGAAGAGGGCGTAAAGGACCATGCCCACGAGGACAGCCAGGCCTAGGTTGTGCAAGAGCCTTTCCGCCAGATAGGTGGCCCCCAAAGCGGCCAGGGTCTTGAGCCAGGCCCAGGAAGGGGGCGGGCCGAAGGCGGAGACCAGAAAGAGGGCCACCACCAGGGCGGGCCCCGCCTGGCCCAGGTGGAGCCTCCCCGGCTTCCGCCAAGGGAGGAAGCGGATGAGAAAGGTGCCTAGGGCCAGGAAGAGAACAGCCAGGGTCATGGCCGCCTCCCAAGAAGGCCCAAGGCCCCGGCCAGGACCAGGCCCAAGGCGGTCTGCCCCAGGAGGTGGAGGACCAGGGCCACCCCCCCGGCCAGGAGGGCGACCCGGTTCCTGAGGTGGGGGAGGGCCAGGAGGAAGAAGAGGGCGGGGAGGGCGAAGCCAAAGGCCTGGGAAAGCCCCTTTAGCCCCTCGGCCCCCAGGCTTCCTAAAAGGGTCCCCAGGTTCCAGGAGAGGTAGGCTCCAAGGCCCAGGCCCAGGAAGTGGGCCCGCCGCTCCTCCTCGGGCAGGTGGGGCAGGGTCTTGAGGGCCAGAGCGAAGACCTCGTCGGTGAGGAGGAAGGCCTCGAGGGGGCCTCCCCGCAGGTAGGGCCTCAAAGCGGGGCCGTAGAAAGCGTGGCGCAGGTTGAGGAGGAGGCCAAGTCCCGCCGCCAGCAAAGGAGGTGTCCCCTGGGCCAGGAGGCCCACCAGGGCGAACTGGCTGGCCCCGGCGAAGACCAGGAGGGAGACCATCTGGATCTCCCAGGGGCTTAAATCCGCTTCCCGGCCCAAAAGGCCGAAGGCCACGGCCACGGGAAAGTAGCCCAGGACGAGGGGCCAGGCAGCGAGGAAACCCGCTTTCATGGAGACCTCCATGGGTGGGGCTTGGGGAGGTGCTTCACACTCCCATTCTGCAGGCAAGGCCTCCCTTCTTTGGCGGTATAGTTTCCCCCATGAGGCGCTACTTCGGCACCGACGGGGTGCGGGGGGAGGCGGGCAAGCCCCCCCTGACCTCGGAGTTCGTCCTGAGGTTAGGCCAGGCGGCGGGGGCCTACTTCCGCCAGAAGAGCCCTAGGCCCGTGGTCCTCTTGGCCAAGGACACCCGGGAGTCCTCGGACCTCTTGGAGGCCGCGTTGGCGGCGGGCCTCATGAGCCAGGGGGTACGGGTGGAGCACCTGGGGGTCCTGCCCACCCCGGGGGTGGCCCACCTCACCCGCCGCCTGGGGGCCACCGCCGGGGCCATGATCTCCGCCAGCCACAACCCCTACCAGGACAACGGCATCAAGTTCTTCGGCCCCTCGGGGGAGAAGCTCCCCGACGAGGCCGAGGAGGCCATAGAGGCGCTTCTGGACGAGGCTCACCCCACCCGGGGCATCGGTACCGTGGGGGACTTCCGCGAGGCCGAGCGCATGTACATGGACTTCCTCCTGGAACACGCCCCGGACCTCACGGGCCTGAAGATGGGCCTGGACCTGGCCCACGGGGCCACCTACCGGGTGGGCCCCAAGGTCTTCCAGAGAGCGGGGGCCGAGGTCATGGCCTTCTTCAACACGCCCGACGGCAGGAACATCAACAAGGGGTGCGGCTCCACCCACCCCGAGGCCCTTTCCCGCTTCGTGGTGGAGCTAGGGCTGGACCTGGGCATCGCCTTTGACGGCGACGGGGACCGGGTCCAGTTCATTGACCGCAAGGGGCGGCTTTTCCACGGGGACCACATCCTCTACCTCACCGCTTTGGCTTTCGGCGAGCCCGGGGTGGTGGGCACGGTCATGAGCAACATGGGCCTCGAGGTGGCCCTCCGGGAGCGGGGCCTGGCCTTCCACCGGGCCCAGGTGGGGGACCGCTACGTTCTGGAAATGCTGAAGGAGAAGGGCCTTCACCTCGGGGGGGAGCCCTCGGGCCACGTCATCTTCCGCCGCCACCACACCACGGGGGACGGGCTCCTTTCCGCCCTCCTCACCCTGAAGGCCCTGAAGCGCCTAGGGGGCGACCTCTCCGAATGGTACGAGCGGCTTCCCATGTACCCCCAGGTCCTCCTTAACGTGCGGGTGGAGGACAAGGCGCGGGTCATGGAGGACCCCAGGCTCAAGGCGGCCATAGAGGAGGCAACGAGGCGGCTTGCAGGCCGGGGCCGGGTGAGCGTGCGCCCCTCGGGCACCGAGCCCCTGATCCGGGTCATGGTGGAGGCCGAGGAAGGCGCGGAGGCGGTGGCCCAGGAGCTGGCCCGGGTGGTGGAGGCCCTGGCCCGGGGGTAAGCTGAGGGCGTGAGCTACGGGAAGGCCCACCTGGAGGAGCGGCTTAGGCGGATTTTGGCGGAGGAGATCCAGGCCCTGGAGGACCCTAGGCTCTTCCTCCTCACCGTGGAGGCCGCCCGCCTCTCCCCGGACGGCGGCCTGCTTTCGGTCTACGTGGAGGCCTTCCGGGACCAGGAGGGGGCCCTCGAGGCCCTGGCCCACGCCGAGAGGCGGCTTGCGAGCGCTTTGGGGCGGCGGGTGCGCTTGAGGCGCCTGCCCCGTCTGGAGTTTCTGCCGTGGAATCCCGAACCCTGATCAAGGTGCGCTACGCGGAGACGGACCAGATGGGGGTGGTCCACCACTCGGTCTACGCCGTTTACCTGGAGGCCGCCCGGGTGGAGTTTCTGGAGAGCGCGGGGCTTCCCTACCACCTGGTGGAGGCCAGGGGGGTGTACTTCCCTGTGGTGGAGCTGGGCCTCACCTTCCGGAGCCCCGCCCGCTTCGGCGAGGTGGTGGAGGTCCGGACCCGCCTGGCGGAGGTTTCCTCCCGGGCCCTCCTCTTCCGCTACCGGGTTTTGCGGGAGGAGGCCCTCCTTGCCGAGGGGTTCACCCGCCACCTCTGCCAGGTGGGCGGGCGGGCCGCCCGCATCCCCGAGGACATCCTGAGGGCCTTGAGTGTGCTACACTTAGGGTAGCATAGCGGCATGGACCTTTCCCCCTTCTCCCTCTTTGAGCGCCACATCAACCCAGGGCTCGCCGGCCTTCTCCGCTTCACCGGTCTGGACCGGGTGGAGTCCCACGCCGAGGGGCCCTACGTCTGGGACACCACCGGCAAGCGCTACCTGGACTTTCTCGGGCTTTACGGCACCCTGAACCTGGGCCACCGCCACCCCAAGGTGGTGGAGGCGGTCATGGCCCAACTGGCCCGCATGCCCATGTCGGTGCGGGTTCTGGTCTCCGAGCCCACGGCCAGGCTGGCGGCCAAGCTGGCCGAGATCACCCCCGAGGGCCTGGAGATGGTCTTCTTCGGCAACTCCGGGGCCGAGGCGGTGGAGGCCGCCATCAAGCTGGCCCGGGCCTACACCGGCAAGCCGGGGATCATCACCACCGAGGGGGGCTTCCACGGCAAGACCATGGGGGCCCTCTCCCTCACCCCCAGGCCCCAGTACCAGGACCCGGCCAGGCCCCTCCTCCCCGGCGTCAAGGTGGTTCCCTATGGGGACCTCGAGGCCCTCGAGGCGGCCATCGGCGAGGATACGGCCGCCGTCATCGTGGAGCCCATCCAGGGGGAAGGGGGGATCCGGGTGCCTCCCGAGGGCTACCTCCGGGGGGTGCGGGAGATCACCCGCAAGCGGGGGGTCCTCATGATCGCCGACGAGGTCCAGACCGGCCTGGGCCGCACCGGCAGGCTCTTTGGGGTGGACTGGGAGGGCGTGGCCCCCGACCTCATGACCCTGGCCAAGGCCCTGGGGGGCGGGGTCATGCCCATCGGGGCCTGCGTGGGGCGGCGGGAGGTCTTTGAGATCTTCAAGGGGAACCCCCTCTTCCACTCCTCCACCTTCGGCGGCAACCCCCTGGCGGCGGCGGCGGCCTTGGCGGCCATTGAGGTCACCCTGGAGGAGGACCTGCCGCAAAGGGCCCTGGAGATGGGGGGCCTCCTCATGGAGGGGCTTAAGGCCCTAAAGGCCCGGTACCCCCACCTCATAGAGGACGTGCGGGGCCGGGGGCTGATGCTCGGGGTGGAGTTCACCGACGCCGACATCGGGGCCCTGGTGGTGGCCGAGCTGGCCGAGCGGGGGGTCATCACCGCCTTCGGCCTCAACAACCCCAAGGTGGTGCGCCTGGAGCCTCCCCTGATCATCGGCCGGGAGCACGTGGATGAGGCCCTTTCGGCCTTTTCCGAGAGCCTCGAGGCCACGGAGAAGGCCCTCGAGGGCCTGTTGGGGTAGAATGCAGGAAACCTTACTGGAGTTTTTCAAGAAAACCGGCAAGCCCCACCGGCTGGAGGAGATCCTCCACCGCTTTGGGCTTCCCAAGCGGGAAGCCAAGGCCTACCTGAGGGCCCTGGTGCGGGAGGGGCTTTTAGAGAAGAAGGGGAGCCAGTACTTTCTCCCGAGCCGGGTCCAGGGCCCCATCAGCCTGCACCGGGACGGGTACGGCTTCGTGCGCCTGCCCGAGAAGGACCTCTTCATCCCCCCGGGGTACACGGGGGAGGCTTGGCCCGACGACCTGGTGGAGGCCCGGGTCATGCCCCCGGGCCGGGACGGGAGGCCCTTTGGGGTGGTGGAGCGGGTCTTAAAGCGGGCCAGGGAGCGGGTGGTGGGCACCCTGGACTATAGGCGGGGGTACGCCGTCCTCATCCCCGACGAGCCGGGCCTCCCCGAGCTCAGGCTTCTCCCCGAAGGCCTGGAGGGCCTCAAGCGGGGAAGCCGCCTCGTGGTCCAGGTCCACTACGGCAAGCGTCCCTACGGGGAGTTGCTGGAGTACCTGGGGGAAGGGGATGCCCCGGAGACGGAGACCGAGGCCGTCATCGCCAAGTATGGCCTCCGGGCCGAGTTCCCAGAGGAGGTCTTAAAGGAGGCCGAGGCCATCCCCCTGGCCATCCCCGAGGAGGAGCTTTTGCGGCGGCAGGACTTCCGCGCCCTTCGGGTCTTCACCATTGACGGGGTGGACGCCAAGGACTTTGACGACGCCATCCACATAGAGCGCCTCCCCAAGGGCTACCGGGTGGGCGTCCACATCGCCGACGTCTCCTTCTACGTGAAGGAGGGAAGCCTCCTGGACCAGGAGGCCTTCTTGCGGGGCACCAGCGTCTACCTGCCGGGCCGGGTCCTCCCCATGCTCCCCGAGAGGCTCTCCAACGGGGTCTGCTCCCTGAGGCCGGAGGAGGACCGCCTCGTCCTCTCGGTCCTGGTGGACCTCGGCGAGGACCTGGAGGTCAAGAGGGTCCGCTTCGCCGAGGGGGTCATCAGGAGCGTGGCCCGCCTCACCTACACCGAGGTGGAGGCCTTTGCCGAGGGGTTTGGCCTCCCCGAGGCCCACGCCTTCTTAGCCGAGGACCTGAGCCTTCTTCTGGACCTCACCCAGAGAATGCGGGAGAAGCGCCTGAAGGCGGGCTCTTTGGACTTCAGCTTCCCCGAGGTGAAGGTGGAGGTGGAGGGGGGCACCCTGCACCTCATCCCCCAGGCGGAGCCCAAGGCCCGGAGCCTCATTGAGGAGCTCATGCTCCTCGCCAACCGGCTGGTGGCCGAGCACCTGGTGAAACGGGGGCTTCCCGGGCTTTTCCGGGTCCACGAGGAGCCCCTGGAGGAGGTCTACGGCAAGCTCCGCACCGCCCTTGCCCGCCTGGGCTACACCCTGCCCGAGCAGATCTCCCCCAAGGCCCTGCAGAAGGTCCTCCTCGAGGCCAAGGGCCGCCCCGAGGAGCCCGTGGTGGCCAATCTGGTCCTCCGCTCCCTCAGGCTTGCCCGCTACGCCCCGGAGAACCTGGGCCACTTCGGCCTGTCCATGGAGCACTACCTGCACTTCACGAGCCCCATCCGCCGCTACCCGGACCTGGTGGTCCACCGGGTCTTAAGGGCCTCCATGCGGCGCACCCTGACGGAGAAGCGGAAGGCTACGTGGTTTTCCCAGTTCCCCGCCATCGCCGAGCACGCCTCGGAGATGGAGCGTAAGGCCGAGGCCGCCGAGAGGGAGCTCACCAAGTACTACATGGCCAAGTGGGCCGAGCTCCACCTGGGGGAGCGCTTCAAGGGGAAGGTGACCGGGGTGGCGGGCTTCGGGGCCTTCGTCATGCTAAGAAACGGGGTGGAGGGGCTGGTGCGCCTCGAGGCCCTGGGGCCCTACACCTACAGCGAGGAGGCCATGGCCCTCCTGGGCCCCAAAGGGAAGAGGATCCGCCTGGGGGACGAGATGGAGGTGGTCATCGCCGCCGCCAACCCCAGGCTCAGGCAGATTGACCTGGTGCCCTACTTGGAGGCATCCACGAAGAGGAAAAAGGAAAAAGAAGAAGAGGAGGTGGACATGAGGAAAGTGGTCGGACCCCCCAAGGACCGGGCCCGGGACACCCGTCCCGAGCGGGCCACGGTGAACACGATTTACTTCGGCGAGTGGCAGCCCAAGGAGAACCGCCCGGCAGAGACCCGCCCCCGCCGCAAAAGGCGGCGCTAGGGGCCCCTAATACCACCCCATGCTGGCTTGCGCCAGCATGGGGGCCCCGGCAAAAAGTTCCTGGGGTGGCTACCCATTGCTGGCTCTGGTGCGTCCTTGTGGGGCCCCCGCCGTGGCTCTTGCCACGGCGGGGTACTTAAAAGGCCAAGGTTCCGGCCCCCACCGCGCTTAAGGTGGGGGCCTCGAGGTCCAGGCGGTGGGCCAGGACCTCCCCGCGCCTGCCCCTGAGGAGGGGGGCGAGGCTTCCCACCACCTCGGTGGCGTCTATCCGGGTGGGGTTTTCCCCCAGGAAGGCCAGGGCGGCCTCGGGCTCTCCCTGGGCGAGCCGCTCCAGAAAGCCCAGGTCCCGCCGCCTGGCCTCCTCCGCCAGGGGGCGGCTCAGGGGCTCGTCCCCGAACCTGGGGCCCACGTGGGAGAGGTCCATGGCCAGGACCACCAGGCCGGGGTGGTCCTTGAGGACCACCCTGAGGGCCTCCCCCAGCTCCGGGCTCCGTCTTCCCACCAGCAGGGGGACGAGGCGGGCCTTTGGGTATCGCCCCTTCAGGAAGAAGAGGGGAAGCTCCAGGCTATGCTCCTCCCGGAAGGCCAGGGGGGTGTTGAAGAGCTCGTAGGGGAGGAGGGCGTCCAGGGCCTGGAGGGCGGGGAGGTCGGGCTCCATGGGGCCAAAGGGGGTGTGGAAGGGGACGGGGAGGGCGGCCGCCTTCGCCTCCAGGGGCCTGTGGGCCACCCCCACCAGGTAGATGCGCTCGGGCTCCCGGGTCCTCTCCAAAACGGCCAAAGCCGCCCCGTAGGCCTCGGGGATGCGGGCGGGCTCCAGGTGGGGGAGGAGGAGGACCTCCGCTTCCTTCCCCTCGCCGGGGTAGGCGGCCCGGAAGGCCTCCAGGAAGGCCCGGGCTTTCTTCTCCCCTTGGGGGTAGGAGAGGCCCGCCAGGCGCATGGGCCTTTCCCTTTTGAGCTTGGCCTCTTCTTCCCTGAGCCTTTCCTGCACTTTCTCGGTGAGGAGGAGGCCTGCCTCCTCCAGGGCCTTGGCCAGCTCCTCCAGCTCCTTCCTGGGCACCAAGACCCCGTGGGCCTTGAAGACCTCCTCCTGGACCTCCTCCAGCGTTCTCCCCTCCATTAGGGAGAGAAGGAAGAGACCCCCTTCGGTGAGGGCTAAGGGCTTCTCGTAGACCCCGTAGGGGTCGGTGAGGAGAAACCCGCCCTCAACCGGGGTGATCTGGGGCTGGCGTAGCCTGAGCCGTCCTTCCATCCCTCCAATATAGGAGAAAGCGCCTGGCCTCTTCCCGGCTCGCTACACTCCCCTCCGCCTGGGCCTCCAGGAGCGCCTTTAGGGCCTCCCCCACCAGGGGGCCGGGCCTCAGGCCCAAAAGGGCCATGACCTCCTCCCCGGAGAGGAGGGGCTCCTGGGGGAGGGGCGTCTTCAGGGCTTCCCGGTAGGCCTCGAGGAGGGGCCAGGCCTCGGCCTCTACCCCCTTGGCCGCGAGGCGGTCCGCCGCCATCAGGTAGGGGAGGGCGGGGAGGAGGTCCCTTCGCTTGAAGTAGAAGCGGCGGAGGGCCTTGGTCCCCTCGGGGGGGCGGTCCATGTGGCGGCGCACCAGGTGGGCCGCCTTTTCCACCACCTCCTTGGGGAAGCGGAGCCAAAAGAGGGCCGCTTTGGCCATCTCCGCCCCCACATCGGCGTGGCCGAAGAAGCGGTAGCGGCCCACCTCGGGGTCATAGCGGCGGGTCAAGGGCTTGCCGGCATCGTGGTAGAGGGCGGCCAGGCGGGCCTCGAGGGGAGCCTCGGGAAAGAGCCAGAGGAGGTGGAAGAGGACGGAAAGGGTGTGCTCCCAGGCCGGGAGGTGGTGGACCCCGCCCTGGTGGAGGCCCACCAGGTGGGTGAGCTCCGGCAGGTACACGCCAAGGAGCCCCGTCTTCTCCAGAAGGCCAAGCCCAAAGGGGGCCCTTGGGGAAAGGAGAATGCGGGATACCTCCTCCCGCACCCTCTCCCGGGCGGGAAGGGCGGAGGGGTTTTCCTGGAGGAAGCGGGCGTGGCGGGCGAGGGCCCTCCTGGTTTCCGGAGGGAGGCCCAGGCCCAGGGTGGCGCTCAAGCGCATCCCCCTTAGACTTCTTAAGTGGTCGGCGTACAGGTTTTCCTCCCGCACGGGGACGAGAAGGCGCTTCCTGAGGTCGTCCTGGGCCCCCGGGAGGCCGAAGACCCTGCCCTTGAGCCAGAGGAGGGCGTTTACCCGGTAGTCCCGCCGCAGGAGGTCCTCTTCGGGGCTCCCCTCGAGGGGGGTGAAGTCCAGGGTGAGGGCCCCTGCGACCAGGCGGTAGTGCCCCCTCTCCGGGTCCAGGGGGAAGAGGGTGCCCCCGTAGCGCGCCTTGGCTTCCTCCGCCGCTTTTTCCGGGTCCCATGCGGCGAAGTCCAGGTCCAGGGGCCTTTTGCCCAGGAGGAGGTCCCTTAGCGCCCCCCCCACGGGGATGGCCCCCTTGGGGGTATAAAAGGGGAAGTCCCTATGGGCGATCAGGCGAAGCACCCCATCATTATCGGCCTAACCGGCAACATCGGAAGCGGCAAGAGCACGGTGGCGGCCTTCCTCCGGGAGATGGGCTACCCCGTCCTGGACGCTGACCTGCTGGCCGAAAGGGCCCGGGAGCTCAAAAAGGCCGAGCTCAAGGCCCTCTTCCCCGAGGCCTTCTTGGGCGAGGAGCTGGACCGGAGGCGGCTCGCCCAACTCGTTTTCTCGGACCCGCAAAAGCTAAGGGCCCTGGAAGAACTGATCCACCCCGAGGTGCGCAGGCTTCTTGAGGAAGAACTTTCCCGCCTCGAGGCCCCCCTGGTCTTCGTGGAGATCCCCCTCCTCTTTGAGAAGGGCTGGGAGGGAAGGCTTCAGGGTACCATCCTGGTGGCGGCCCCCCTGGAGGAGCGCCTGAAGCGGGCCATGGCCCGCTCGGGGCTTTCCCGGGAGGAGGTTCTGGCCCGGGAGAGGGCCCAGATGCCCGAGGAGGAGAAGCGCAGGCGGGCGACCTGGGTCCTGGAGAACCGGGGGAGCCTGGAGGACCTGAGGGCCCAGGTCCAGGCCCTTCTTGGGGAGATCCGGGCTATCCTGGGGGCATGAAGGCGGCGCTCATCAGCGGGGCCAGCCGGGGCATCGGCGAGGCCACGGCCCGGCTCCTCCACGCCAGGGGCTATGGGGTGGGGCTTCTCGCCCGGAACGGGGCCAGGCTGGAGGCCCTGGCCCGGGAACTCCCCGGGGCCTTGCCCATCGTCGGCGACGTGCGGCGGCGGGAGGACTGGGAAAGGGCTGTAGGAAGTATGGAGAAGGCCTTCGGCGGGCTTTTCGCCCTCATCAACAACGCCGGCATCGGCATCATGAAGCCGGTGGCGGAGCTTTCCGAGGAGGAGGTGCGGGAGGTCTTGGAGGTGAACCTCATGGGCCCCTTCCTGGGTCTCAAGGCCGCCCTTCCCCTCCTCCTGCGATCCCAGGGCGTGGTGGTCAACGTGGGGAGCCTGGCGGGCAAGAACGCCTTCAAGGGCGGGGCCGCCTACAACGCCAGCAAGTTCGGCCTCCTGGGCCTCATGGGGGCCGCCATGCTGGAGCTACGGGAGATGGGGGTGCGGGTGGTGAACGTCCTGCCCGGCTCCGTGGACACCGGCTTCGCCGGGAGCCCGGTGGGGGAGGGCTGGAAGCTCGCCCCCGAGGACGTGGCCCGGGCCATCCTCTTTGCCCTGGAGATGCCGGAGAGGGCCCTTTTGAGCGAGATGGAGCTCCGGCCCACCCGGCCCGCCAAGGGGTAAGCTAAAGAGGTGAGCCTGCCCACACGCCTGCAAGAGGCCTTGGACCTCTTCCGCGCCCTGCCCAAGGAGCTCAAGGCCCAGGTCCTCCTGGACTACGCCAAAAAGGTGCCCCCACCCCCCGAAGGCCTGGCCCTGGAGCCCGTGCCCGAGTGCCAGACCCCCTTCGCCCTAAAGGCGGAGGTGCGGGAGGGGAGGGTCCACCTCCACTTCGCCGTGCCCGACGAGGCCCCCACGGTGAAGGCCTTCGCCGGCCTCTTAAAAGAAGGCCTCGAGGGCGAATCCCCAGAAGTGGTCTTAGCCCTTCCCCCCAACTTCTACCGGGGCTCGGGGCTGGAGGAGCTCTTCACCCCCTTGCGGCTTCGGGGCCTCGAGGCCGCCCTCTTGCGGCTTCAAGACCAGGTGCGCTGCGCCCTTTCATGACCGCCTTCCTGCTGGGCTATTTTCTGGGAAGCCTGCCCGTGGCCTACTGGTTCGGGGCCTTGAGGGGAAAGGACCTCCTGAAGGAGGGCTCGGGCAACCCCGGGGCCCTGAACGCCTTTCGCCTCCTGGGGCCCGTTCCCGGGCTTTTTGTCCTCCTTCTGGACCTCTTCAAGGGGGTCCTGGCGGTGGCGGTGGGGGAAGGGGTTTCCGGAAGCCCTTTGGGGGGGCTTCTGGGGGGCGTGGGGGCGGTGTGGGGGCACGCCTTCTCCCCTTGGCTCCTCTTCCGGGGCGGCAAGGCCCTGGCCCCCGGGGCGGGGGTCCTCCTGGCCGTGGACCCCAGGCTCCTCCTATGGGCCCTCGCCCTCTTTGCCCTCCTCGCCGCCCTCTTCCGGAGGCCTTACCGGGCGGTCTTTGTGGTGGCCTTGGCCATGCCCCTCCTGGCGGCCATGCTGGGGAAGACGGCGGCCCACCTTCTCTTCGGCCTGGGGGTGGGGCTTCCCGTGGCCTTCCGCCACCTGAAGGACTGGAACCGGTAGCCTAGGGGCATGGGCTGGCACGGGGTCTTCCGCCGCTGGGTCCTGGCCCGGCACTACCGCCTGGCCCGGGAGGCCCTGGTCCCCCACTTCTTTGATGCCCTCACCGCCTACGCCATGGAGCTTGCCCGCCTGGGCCTGCCCCACGCCAAGGAGGCGGTGGCCGCCCTGAGGGAGCTCCGCACCCTGCCCCTGCCCAGCTTCACCGGGGAGGTGGAGGACGTCTTCTTCTCCATCCAGGCCCAGCTCGCCGAGCACTGGGGGGAGGAGGTGGCGGGGGCGGTGCGCCGGGGGCTTTCCCGCAACGACCTGGACCTGACCGTCTTCCGGGCCTACCTCCGGGACCGGACCCTGGCCCTTCTGGGGGACCTCCTCCGCCTGAGGCAGGCGGTTCTCTCCCTGGCCCAACGGGTGGAGGGTGTGCCCGTGGTCCTCTACACCCACCACCGCCCCGCCCAGCCCTCCACCCTGGACCACTACCTCTTGGGTGCGGAAGGCCTTTTGGCCCGCGACACCCAGCGGCTCTTCCGGGCGCTTGCCAACCTGAACCGCTCCCCCTTGGGGGCCAGCGCCCTGGCGGGAACCCCCTACCCGGTGGACCGGCACCGCCTGGCAGCCCTGCTGGGCTTCGAGGCCCCGGTGGAGAACACCCTGGACGCGGTGGCCTCGGGGGACTACGCCCTGGAGCTGGCCTCCGCTCTACAGGCCCTGGGGGCGAGCCTCTCCCGCCTCCTCACCGACCTCCTCTTCTGGGCGGGCCGGGGGGCCTTCCTTGTGGGGGAAAGGCTTTCCCAGGGGTCCAGCTTCATGCCCCAGAAGCAAAACCCCGTGGTCTTGGAGCACGCCCGCATCTATGCGGCCAGGCTTCTGGGCGGAGCGGGCCCCCTCGCCCTTCTCAACCACAACACCCCCTTCACCGACCTGAACGACCACTCCACGGGGGTCCTGGAGCCCTTGGACGAGGTCTTGGAGGCGGGCGAGGCTGCCCTGGAACTCACCCGTGCGGCCCTCGAGGAGGGGGATTTCGCTCCCGAGCGCCTGGTGGAGGAGCTTTCCCCTGAGGTCCTGGCCTCGGAGGCCATGGACCTCCTGGTGCGGAAGGGCATTCCCTTGCCCGAGGCCTACCGTCGGGTGCAGGGGGCGCTTCCTGGCCTGAGGCCTGAGCTCTTGGGCGTGGAGCGGGAGGAGCTTCTGTCCTGGGTGAGCCTCGAGGCCTTTTTCTCGCGGCGGGAGGTCTTGGGCGGGGTGGGGCCCAGGGCCAGGGCTGAGGCCCTTTCCCGGGCCAAAAAGCGCCTCAAGGAGGACCTCAAGGCCCTGGGGGCCCTGCGCGCCAGGGTGCGCCTGGCCCGCAGGTGGCTGCAACGCCTTGAGCCCGAGGAGGGCCAGGCATCCCAGAACCAGGCTTGGGAGGCCCGGGGCCAAGCCCCCTAGTCCGGGCTGGTGCGCCCGCTTTCGGGTGGGTCAACGGCCCCGAAAGTGGTCCACGGTGAGCCGGATGCCCTCCCCAAAGCCCACCCGCGGCCGCCAGCCGTGGGCCATGAGCTTAAGGGGGGAGAGGACGCTCCTTTCCAGGTCCCCGGGGCGCGGCGGGGCGTGGATCACCTCCGGGGTCTTCCCGGCGGCCTCGGCCACAGCCTTTAGGACCTCGAGGGTGGTGTGCCCCTCCCCGGTGCCCACGTTGTAGACCCCCTCGAGGCTCAAAAGGGCCAGGGTGTGGGCCTCGGCCACGTCGCCCGCATAAATATAGTCCCGCACGCACCCCTCGTCTCCCGGGGTCCTCCTGGCGTAGAGGGTCACGGGCTCCCCTTTAAGGACCCGCTCGGCGAAGATGGCCACCACCCCCGCCTCCCCGTGGGGGTCCTGCCTGGGCCCGTAGACGTTGCCGTACCGCAAGGAGACCCACTTGAGGCCGTAGTTCTGCCCGTAGGCGGAGAGGTACCCCTCAAAGGCCGCCTTGCTGGCGGCGTAGGGGCTTTTGGGCCTGGGGGGCCAGGTTTCCTCGGCGGCCTCCCCCTCGGGCACCTCCCCGTAGATGGCCCCGCCGGTGGAGGCGAAGACCAGCTTCTCCACGCCGTGCCTCCGGCAGGCCTCCAGGAGGTTCATCCCCCCCACCAGGTTCACGGCGAAGTCCAGAAGGGGGTCCTCCACGCTCACCTTGACCGAGGCCTGGGCCGCCTGGTGGGAGACGTGGGTGGGGCGGAACTCCCGGAAGACCCGCTCCACCCCCTCCCCGTCCCTCAGGTCCACCTGGTAGAAGGGGACCCCCGGGGGGACGTTTTCCCGCTTGCCCGTGGAGAGGTTGTCCAATACCGCCACCTCGAGGCCCTCCCGCAGAAGGGCCTCGGCGATGTGGCTCCCGATGAAGCCGGCGCCGCCCGTGATCAGTACGCGCATCTTCACCTCCGGGCCCAAGCCCGGAGGGAGTCTACCACAGCCTCAGCCGATCTTGACCTCGGGCTCGTTGCCGGGCCGCCACTTGATGGTGCACCCGATGGCCGGAGCCTCCTTTAGAGGGGGCTCTTCTCCCCGGAGGAGGGCCTCTATGGCGGCCTTCAGGTCGTGGCTTTGGACCTGGTCGGGAAACTTGGGGTTGTCGTTGACCCGCCCGTGGTAGCGGAGGAGCCTGCGCTCGTCAAAGAGGAAGACCTCGGGGGTGCGGAGGGCCCGGTAGGCCTTGGCCACCTCCTGGGTCTCGTCCAGAAGGTAGGGGAAAAAGATGCCGTGCTCCCTTGCGAAGGCCACCATGCCCTCGGGGCTGTCCTCGGGGTAGCGCTCGTAGTCGTTGGGGTTGATGCCCACGAAGGCCACCTGGCCCCGGTAGGCCTCGGCCAGGTCCACCAGCTCCCGGATGGAGCCCTTCACGTAGGGGCAGTGGTTGCACATGAAGACCACGGCGAGAAGGGGCTCTTGGAACTGGGAGAGGCGGTAGCGCCCGCCCCGGGGGTCGGGGAGTTCGGCGTCTATGAGGGGGCTTTCCAGGGGAAGCTCGGGGTACTGGAGCATAGCCTTAGTATAGGTGGCCGCCCCTTGCTCCTTCCATACCAAAACCCTTCACCGAGCCTCGGCGGTTCTTTGGGGCCCCCGCATCGGCCCCGGCGGGATACTTGGCCCGTGCGTGGCTCATCGGGTATAGTGCCTCCGTGCGCGGGCTTTCCTCCGAAGAGGCCAGGAAGAGGCTCCAGGAATACGGGCCCAACGCCCTCCCGGAAAAGCCCGGGGAGCCCTTGGTCCTCAAGTTCCTGCGCCAGTTTCAAAGCCCCCTCATCTATATCCTCCTCTTCGCCCTGGTGGTGGACCTTGGCCTGTGGCTGGCCGAGGGGGCGGAAGGGGTGCCCCTGGAGTCCTTGGCCATTCTGGCCATCCTCCTCCTGAACGCCACCTTAGGGGCTTTGCAGGAGAAGCGCTCCGAGGAGGCCTTAAGGCGCCTCAAGGCCCTGGCGGAGCCCGTGGCCTGGGTTCTGAGGGACGGGGAGTTCAAGCGGCTCCCCGCCCGGGAGATTGTCCCCGGGGACGTGGTGCGCCTCGAGGCCGGGGACCGTGTGCCCGCCGACGGCCGCCTCCTGGAGGCCCACGGGGCCCTGGTGGACGAGAGCGTCCTCACCGGGGAGAGCGTTCCCGTGGAAAAGGGCGCCGGGGAGGAGGTTTACGCCGGAACCCTCCTGGTCCGGGGCCGGGCCCTTCTGGAGGTGACCCGCACCGGGCTAGGGAGCGCCATGGGCCGCATCGCGGGGCTCCTCCTGGAGATGGAGGAGGAGAAGACCCCCCTGGAGCGCCGCCTTACCGCCTTCGGCCACCGGGTGGCCCGGTGGGTCCTGCTCCTGGCCCTGGCCCTGGTCCTCCTGGGCTTCCTGGCGGAGGGGCCCTCCTTTAAGGTGGTGCTCTTCGCCGTGGCCCTGGCGGTGGCCGCCGTGCCCGAGGGGCTTCCCGCCGTCCTCACCCTAACCTTGGCCCTGGGGGTGGAGCGCATGGCCAGGAGGAAGGCGGTGGTGCGCCGCCTCTCGGCCGTGGAGGCCCTGGGGAGCGTGACCCTCATCGCCACGGACAAGACCGGGACCCTCACGGAAAACCGCATGGAGGTCCAGGAGCTCATCGCCCGGGACCGGGAGAAGGCCCTCCTCGCCTTGGTCCTCTGCAACGACGCCGACCTGGCCACGGGGGCCGGGGACCCCTTGGAGCTAGGCCTTCTCCGCTACGCCGTCCAGCACCTGGACGTGGAACGGGCCCGGCGGGAAAACCCCCGTCTTTCCGAAAGGCCCTTTGACAGCGCCTGGAAGTTCATGCGGGTCACCACCCCCAAGGGAAGCTTCCTCAAGGGGGCCCCCGAGGCCCTGATCCCTAGGCTGGCCCTGAGCGAAGAGGAGAAGGCCAGGCTTCTTGAGGAGGCCGAGGCCCACGCCGCCAGGGGGTTCCGGGTCCTGGCCCTGGCCTATGGGGAAGGGGAGCGGGAGGAAGGGCTTTCCTTCTTGGGCCTGGTCCTCCTTCTGGACCCCCCGCGGCCCGAGGTGCCCGAGGCCGTGGCCCGGATCTTGAAGGCGGGGGTGCGGGTGGTCATGGTGACCGGCGACCACCCCGCCACCGCCCTCGCCATCGCCCGCATGGTGGGGATCCCCGCCGAGGTGGTGGCCGTGGGGGAGGAGATCGGGGAGCTTTCCGACGAGGAGCTTCTGGAGGTGGACGTCTTCGCCCGAGTCCGGCCCGAGGACAAGCTGCGCATTGTGGAGGCCTTCCAGAAGGCTGGGGAGGTGGTGGCCATGACCGGGGACGGGGTGAACGACGCCCCGGCCCTGAAGCGGGCCGACGTGGGCGTGGCTATGGGGAAGCGGGGCTCGGACGTGAGCCGGGAGGTGGCCGACCTGGTTCTTCTGGACGACAACTTCGCCACCATCGTGGCCGCCATTGAGGAGGGGCGGAACATCTACGAGAACATCCAGAAGTTCATCCGCTTCCTCTTCTCCACCAACCTCTCCGAGGTGCTGGTGGTGGCCCTGGGCCTCCTGCTTGCGGCCTTGCTCCACCTGCGGGACGCCCAGGGCCACCTCCTCCTCCCCCTCACGGCGGTGCAGATCCTCTGGATCAACCTCATCACCGACGGCCTGCCCGCCCTGGCCCTGGCCCTGGACCGAAACCCCGGGGTCCTGGAGCGCCCCCCCAGGCCCAAGGATAGCCCCCTTCTGGACCTGCCCTCTTGGCGCTTCGTCCTCCTCACGGGGTCGGTAAAGGCGGGGATGGCCCTGGGGCTTTTGGCCTTCCTTCCCCTTTGGCTGGGCCTCGAGGCCGCCCGGAGCGCCGCCTTTCACTTCATGGCCGTGGGCCAGCTCTTTTTCGCCTACGCCGCCCGCCACACCCACCTCCGCCCCCTGCCCAACCCTTACCTCCACGGGGCCGTGGCCCTGGGCATCCTCCTCCAAGTTCTGGTGGGGACCCTGACCCCCGGGCTTCTGGAGGCCAGGCCCCTGGCGCTTGAGGTCTGGCTCCTGATCCTCCTGATGGCCCTTTTGGCCTGGGGCCTGGCGGAGGCGGTGGATCGGATAGTATGGCGGAAGGAGGGGAGATGAAGGCCAAAGACCTCATGGTGAGCCCGGTGGTCAGCGTCCCCTTGGGGACCAATCTGGAGGAAGTGGCCCGGCTTATGTTGGAAAGGCACATCGGGAGCGTTTTGGTGGTGGATGGGGAGGGGAGGCTTGTGGGCATCGTCACTGAGAGCGACTTCTTGAAGGAAAGGGGTATTCCCTTCTCCACCTTTCGCGCCCCCGTGCTCCTGGGCCGCTTTCTGGATGGAGGCCAGCTGGAGAGGATCCTGGAGGAGGCCAGAAGCACCCGGGTGGAGGAGATCATGACCTCCCCGGTGCACGCCGTGGGCCTCGAGGCTCCCCTGAAGGAGGTCCTGGACCTCATGCTCACCTACGACATCAACCACGTGCCCGTGGTGGACGGGGAGGGAAGACCCGTGGGCATCGTCTCCCGCTTTGACCTCCTGAAGCCCTTACAGGCCCAGGTATGACGCTCCTGGCCTTCCTGGGGGTAGCCCTGCTGGTGATCCTGGCGGGGTACCGGGTGGCCTTCTACGGGGATGTGTTGGCGGAGAAGACCCGGATGGGG
>Ga0308399_1000272_pt1 | contig 18756 bp, 18 predicted proteins | sample HotsprSampOS1260_FD_202367 | JGI IMG/M metagenome (GOLD analysis project Ga0308399, IMG submission 202367) | Hot spring phototrophic mat microbial communities from Octopus Spring, Yellowstone National Park, Wyoming, United States - 20060914_OS12-60 ... | reverse complement strand
CACCTCCGGCAACTTCCCACCCCGTGTGGCCACGACGCAGTCGCCTTCGGTTCCAGGCCGGTGAACGATCGGCCTGGCGGGGACTTCCACCCCGCTGAGTGGACGCCTTCACAGGCGTACGAGTGCGGCGGCTTGCCGCCGCTGTGTGAGACGAGCGGGGGGAAGCCGGTTCTCCAACGGCATCCGATCAGCGCGGGTTGAAGCAGTGGCGCTCGGTGCCCAAGCTGCAGGAGGGCCGCTGCCGCGGCGAAACGGTGGCCCGGCCAGCCGGTCCATCGGCGGGAGCTGCAGCAGCGGATGGAGGATCGGAGTGCGCCACGGCATGTCTTGCCGCGAGGATGGGCGTGTGATTGGGGGCGGATCCAGCGAATCAACCGTTGGGACGTGTTCGTTCATCCGCACGCTGTGGGAGACGCACTTCGTCAATGGAACCTGCACGTGAGCCAAGGTGGGGAAGCTTTGGCGTTTCCGATGTCCTTCGCGGCGTTCGTGCGCTTGTCATACTTTTGCGGGGAGGGTCTGGTCAGAGTGTGGACAACACCGCCACTGTTCCCAAGGCAAAAGCCCATGGACGTGGTGAGCTAGCCAGGGCGCGGCTCGGTACATCAAGAGGCGCGTTTTGGGGCCGGGGGCCGGGCTCGCCACTGCTCCGCACGTCACAGTACGGCGCGGAACGTTCACTGGGTCGAGCTGTCCTTAGAAACGGCGGCGGGGCCGGCCGTGCCGCCCTGGGCCTGTCCCAGGCCCGGTGAAGCTCTCTCGATCCGGACGGCCACTTCTGCGTCCAGTGCATCCAGTTGTTGCAAAGTGTCGCGGACCAAGCGAAGTAGGGAAGGCCGTACCAGGCCCGAAGCGGGCGTGGGCCCGTGGACGCGGGGACGTTGCGTCAGGTAGGTCCGCAGCGTTTGGGCGTAGGCCAGAGCTACCACCTGAGCCTCCCAGGGCAGGCTCAGACGCAGGGCCTCCAAGCGGGCAATGCAAGCTCCCAAAGCTTGCTGCTGACTCGACCAATCCCAGTGCCGGATGACCGTCTGCAAGCTCAGATTGGTAGAAAATCGGGGCAACTCGGTGGCCGAGGTGCGGACCTCGGCGGGGACGCGGACCGTCTCTTGCAGTGCTGCCCAAGAGGCCGTCAGGGGCACCGGATCTTGCGGATCTCCACGGGCATACAAAGCCAGTTGCAGGGCCCACCACTTTTCCACGTCCAGCAGCCGCGAGAAATGGCCCTCGAAGGCTGCTAGAAAAGCCGCCTGCCAGTTGAGAAAGCGGGCGCGGCCTACGACGAAGTCTCGCAACCGCTGCGGCCCTTGGGGCTGACGCAGCAGTTCGTGCACCAGCAACTGCGCACTGGCACGGTACCGATCTGTCTCGGATCCCTCGCTCGCACCGGTTCCCGGCCAGCAAAGTTCCTGCCAACTCAGTGCGCCCTGGGTTTGCAGCGTGGACCGGACGCGGGCCAAGGGATCGTAACGGAGTCGCTGAACCACGGTCCGACGCACCGAGACAGGACCCCCGGAGGCCACCGGGGGGGGAAACAACAGCTCCTCCTCGTGAAGACTTTGCAGCCGGCCGGCCAAGCCGGCCACCAGCCACGCAGGTAGGTCCGTGGAAACTTCACCGGCAGACTGATTGGCCACCTCCAGCAGCATCACCCCCACCAAGGTCTCCAACAGCGAGTGACGCTCCACGACCTCCGGCAGTGCCAGCCGGTATTTCCAGCCGCCCGGGTTGCGGTCAGCCAAAAGCGTCACCGGTTCGGCCCGACTCCGGGCCGGGATGATGGTAAGGTGCACACGGTCCCGGTAGGGCGGCAACCCGGCCAGCTCCTGACTGAGCCGCTGGCGCACACGTTCACAGGTCACCAGCAAGAGTGCGGGCTCCAGGCGCAAATGGGTCTCATTCGTCGCCAGCGCCGCCAGCTCTGGCGACAATTTCCCCTGCCAGGGACGACTTACCAGGAACTGCCCGGATTGACTGACCAAGACAGGAGGCGCAGCCGGGCCGGCGGCTGGCTGTCCCAGCAGATGCAAGACACCCAAGGCCAGAAGCAACACCGCCACCCCTGCTGCGGCGCGGGCCGGTCGGCCGAGGCCGAGTCCCTGAAATTCTTCCGGTCCGAGGGCCGGTTCAGCGATTCCCGTTGCCGGAGGAAGATCCGGCAGGTTTGTCCTGACCGGTTTTGGCGGTGGATTTGCCGCCCTGCCCGTCGCCTCCCGAGGCCGCCGTGGCCTCCCGTTTGGCTGCCTGTTTATAACTCTCGCTCCGATAGTCGGTGATGTAAAAGCCGCTGCCTTTGAACAGCAGCCCGGCCCCGCCGCTGATGGCCCGTTTCACGCGGCCCTTCCCCCAACGCTTGCGACCACAAAGTTCTCTGGGACAGGTCGTCAGCGGCGGTTCCGTGATCGATTGGAACGTTTCAAAGCGGTGTCCACACTTTTCGCAGATGTACTCGTACGTTGGCATGGACCATCCTCCCGTGCATCGGTGCCTCGGCACGGGCGCGGGTGTGCACTGCCAAGGCCTGTGGGTGACCTGCCGCCTACTGGGCCGGCGGGTTGGTGGCTGGTGCGTTGGTTGCCGGCGGGATCACCCGCACCGTGCCGTCGGCGCTCACCTCCACGTTGAGGTCGTACTTCTCCGTGGCCGCCGGTTTGCGCGGAGCCGGTCCCCGCATCAGCAGGGTTGCCCCCCGCACCTCGGGACCGCCCAACAATCCGCGTCGGATCCATTCCAGCCGGCGGGCCAGGTTGAGTTCCTCCCTCAGCTTGGCCACCTGAGCGCGCAGCGTTTCCAGGTCGTTGAACTGGCGCTCCAGTTCGGCCTTCTCGGCCAGCAACCGTTTCAGTTCCTGTTCCAGGAAAGCCTTGTCCCCCTCGGCAGCGGCCAGTCGTCGGCGCACTTCCTCGATTTGCTGGGTCAGATTGGTCAGAGCCGTGGTCAGTTCCTGGGCCCGTTGATCCAGCTCGTTGCGCTGGGATTCCAGCTCGGCAATCCGAGCCTCCCGTTGGGCCAGGGTCTGGCGAGTGTTCTCCAGCTGGGTACGTGTCTCGGTCAGGGCACCCTCCGTCTGTTGCAGGCGCGCGGACAACAGCGCGAACTCATTGGTCAACTGGGTCAGTGCCTGCTGCTGATCCGCCAGTTGCCGTTCCAGCTCCCCGCGCCGGCGCCGCTCGGTCTCCAAGCTGCCCTCCACCGTAACCCAGCGGTTCGAATGATACAGGATCGTCTCCGTGGCCTTCTGCTGCTCTGCCCGTGCCCTTTGGCGCGTGACCAACAAGCTGACAGCCAGAGCTGCGGCTACCAAAGCGAGCACAACCACCACGACCTTGGTTTTCATAATGACCCGACAATGCCGAGCCTGCCCGGTTTTGGCAAGCCCCCTCGCATCACCTTCCCTGGGCAGCGGCCAGCAGAAAAAGAAGCCTGCCATTCAGTCCAGCCGAACCCGACCTGGACGAAAGCCGCCGAGCCAACCCGGCGGGCTCCTCACGCCTCGTGGGTTCGCCAAACCTTTGCGGCAGATTTGGGGAGCCCCGCCGCATTGGGAGCCCAGCCACGATGGCTCTGGCTTCCACAGCCCAGCTTGCGCCCCAATGGAGGGATCCAAAGTGCCCAAGGGCATGGGCATCTCCGGCGGGCCTCCCGATCGGGCTCGACCACCGTCGCCGCCCGCTGCCTGGAGGCGTACCCCACCAGCGCCGCCGTGTATGGGATCGCCACCCTCGCTCCCCGCAGAAAGCCAAGCCACCCGCAGTCGTGCGGTCGGCCAACCGACCGGGCTGGTCAAAGTGGGTAGCCCCGAGTCCTCCTGCTGCAACGGGTCCCCAACCGCCCGCTGCGGCGCCTCCGCCGGGCTTGCCGGCAAGACCCAATCCAGGTAAAGAGTTCGCACGACAATTCGTCGCAGGAGGGGAAAAAAGCTTTTTCCGAACAGCGACTGGGAAGCCGTGCAGACAGAAACTGCCTGCGGCTTCCCGGCTGGCCGAACCTAAGGATGGAACGTGGCACAGAATTTAATCGCACTGGTCTCCACGGATTTCGACGGAACCATTTTTGCCGAGTTCGAGCAACCACCCCTGGCACCCTCGGTGCTGGAGTGGTTGGAGTCCTTTCAGCGGCGGGGCGGCCTGTGGGTCATCAACACGGGACGTGATCTGCCGTCGTTGCTGGAGGCACTCGCCCGGGCCCAGGTGGAAATCCGGCCGGACTTTCTTGTGTTGGTGGAACGCGAAATTTACGTGCGCCAGCAGAGGGAATACGTCCCTTGGGAGGACTGGAACCGCACCTGTCAGCGTGCGCATGCGGAGCTATTCGAGCGGTTACGTCCCCATGTCCCCGAGCTGGCCGCCTGGGTGGAAGAACGGTTCAGTGCCACGGTCTATGCCGATGCTTGGTCGCCTTTTTGCGTGATTGCTACTCACGCGGCCGAAGCCGATGCCATCGAGAAGCAGGCCCGCCAGCTTTGCAAGGTCATTCCGGACTTGGACTACGTGCGCAACGATGTGTACGCACGCTTCTGCCACGCCGCCTTCAACAAGGGAACTGCCCTGGCCGCCTTGGGCCGGCGGCTGGGCCTGGGTCCGAACGTCACCTTCGCTGCAGGCGATCATTTCAATGACCTGCCCATGCTCCGGCCCGAGGTGGCAGGGTACCTGGCCGCACCGGCCAACGCCGTTCTCGCGGTGCAGGAGGCCGTGCGCCAGGCCGGCGGCTTTGTCAGCCGGTTTTGCCATGGAGAAGGCGTGGCAGAGGCACTGCGCCGGCTGGACAACCACGAAAGCTGCCCGGGCTCGAAGGGCTGAGAACCGCCCGGGCCCCGATCCGGGGCAGGGTTGCCTCAGTCGAAGTCCGTAGGCAGACCGGGTTGGCGCGCATGCTCGAAAAGCCGGTGAATCTGCTCGGGCAGCAGGCGCGTCCGGGACAGGGGCGGCAGTTCGTCCCGCGCGAAGAATGCGGCAGCGCGCGTTTCCAAACCGGGCTGAAGCGAACCGCCCACCGGCTCGCAAAGAAAGAACAGCTTGTAAACGTGAAACGCAAAAGGCGGCTGGTGCGGGTGAAGCGAGCGGTCCAACAGCATGGCCAACTTGGTCACACGCACTTCTAAGCCGGCCTCCTCCCGCACCTCGCGGCGAACGGCCACGCTGGGCGCGTCGTTGACGTCGGCCCAGCCTCCGGGCAGGGTCCAAAGCCCGTCCTCCGCCTCCTGGACCAGCAGGATGTGGTGATCTTGAATCACCGCAGCGCGGACATCCACCTTGGGCGTGGCGTAACCTGTCTGGGCTAAAAACAGTTCTCGCACCGGTTCGGCGGCCATCCCGGAAGCACAGGCCATCAGTTCGGCAGCCAGTTCGGTCAACTCGAGGTAACGTTGGCGGTCATACATGCCTTCCGTATACGCCAGCCCGGTCTGCGCAATGGCCTGCACACGCCGCGCCAGTTGCAACCACCGCGGTTCGCAGGGTTCCTTGGATCCTTGCATGCCCGCAGCTTGCGGACGCCGGCCGGCAGTGGCAAGCCGCCCCACGCCCGGGCAGTCCCAGCCCCCAACCCCGCTGGCAGCCTTACCCGGCTACGGCTCTCGACAGGACGCCCGAATCGTGCCAACTTGGGGCTGTGCCGGAAGCAAAACTGGAGGCGTTGCGAGCGCGCTTGCGCGAGTATGGGTCCTGTCTGATCGCCTATTCGGGCGGGGTCGACTCGGTCTTTTTGGCGGTGGTGGCCCACCAAACCCTGGGGCCACGGGCTCTGGCCGTCATTGCCGACTCGCCGAGTTTGCCGCGTCAAGAGCTGGCCGAGGCGCTTGAACTCGGTCGGCGTTTCGGTTTTCCCGTGCGCGTGGTGCAAACCCGCGAGTTCGAAAACCCAAACTATTTGGCCAACCCACTGGATCGTTGCTATTTTTGCAAGACCGAGTTGTTCGACCTCCTCGTGCCCCTAGCCCGGGCCGAGGGCTACGCCGTCATCGCTTACGGGGAAAACGCCAGTGACGTGGGCGACTGGCGCCCGGGCGCCCGAGCGGCGGCCGAGCACCAGGTGCGCGCCCCGCTGAAGGAAGTGGGCCTGACCAAGGCAGAGATCCGCGCCCTGTCGGCCGCCATGGGACTGCCTACGGCCGACAAACCGCAGATGGCCTGCCTCAGTTCGCGCGTCCCCTACGGAGAGCCGGTCACCCCGGAGAAACTGCAGATGATCGAGGCCGCCGAAGCCGTCCTGCGCCAACTGGGGTTTCGAGATGTCCGCGTCCGGCATCACGAACTGCCCACCCCGCCGCCCGAGACGCGGAAACTGCCTCTGGGAGGCGCCCGGCCACCCTCAGCGACCCGCACCGCACCGGCCTTGGCCCGGATCGAGGTGGGCCCCGACGAACTGCCCCGGTTCCTCGGCAACGGCATAGCGCCCAAGGTGGCCGAGGCACTGAAGCAAATCGGCTATCTCCACGTCACAGTAGATTTGCAGGGTTATCGCCGCGGCAGCCTCAACGAAGGCACACCCGCGGCCCAAAAACAACCCGGACAAGCCGCCTGAGCCCTTGCCCCCGGCCGGGTCCGGCCCAACGGCCCAACCGGCCCCGGGAAGGCAGCGGCACTGTCCAGGTCCAGCAATTCGGCCCGCAAAAGCGGTGCCACGAAACTTTCGTCGAAAAACGGTTTTTGCCTCAGGGAAGCGATGCCTCAATTCGTATACAGAGCACGCCGGCGCACCGGCGAGGTGGTGGAAGGAACGCTCGAAGGCCCTGATCGGGCCTCGGTCCTCGCCCAGATCGAGAGACTGGGCCTGTTCCCCGTGGCAGTGGACGCCACGAAAGGCGGACCCCCGAGCACTGCCCGGGGCAGCACCAGCCCCACGGCCAGTCTGCGCCGGCTCTGGCCCAGCAGTTGGCTTGCTTGGCGGGCTCGTCCGCGCAAACCTCGCCTGCAAGAGCTGGCTACTTTCACCCAGCAACTGGCCAATCTGCTGCAAGCGGGCATGCCCTTGACCGTGGCACTCCAGAGCATGACCCACCTGGAAAGCCGCGGCATCCCAGCCGAAGTGGCGCGTCAGTTGCGTCAGGAGGTCATGGAAGGCCGCAGCCTCTCCGACGCCATGGCCAAACAACCGGTGATCTTCTCGGACCTCTACGTCAACATGGTCCGGGCCGGTGAACAAAGTGGCGCTCTGGTCGAAGTGCTGCGGCGGATGGCCGAACATTTCGAGCGCTTCGCCCAGGTGCAGGCCCGCTTCAGCTCGGCGCTGGTGTACCCGGCCTTTGTGGCTCTGGTCGGCGTGGCCATCATGTTCTTCTTCATGACCTACATGCTGCCCAAGTTCCTGACCATGTTCGAGGGCATGCAGGTGGAACTTCCGTTGATGACCCGGTTGCTGGTGGGCATCAGCCATTTCCTGAGTGGTTACTGGTGGCTGCTGCTGTTGGTGGCTCTGGCCATCTGGATCGTGTTCAAACGTTTCCAAGCCACCGAAGAAGGCAAACGGCAGATCGACCGCTGGAAGCTGAACGCCCCAGTCTTCGGTCGCGTGGTGCGGCTGCACCTGTTTGCCACCTTCGCCCGCACGTTGTCCACGCTGCTGGAAAACGGCGTGCCGGTGCTGACCGCGCTCAAAATCACCGAACAGGTCATCCCCAACCGATTGCTCAAGGAAGCCATCGCCCGCGCCCGCGAGGACGTCACCGACGGCAAAACGCTGGCCCAACCCCTGGCCCGTAGCCAGGTGTTTCCCCAACTGATGGTCGACCTGGTCAAGATCGGGGAAGAAACCGGCGATGTGCCCGGGGCCCTTCGAAATTTGGCGGATACCTACGAAAACGAGCTGACCATCGCCCTGCGGGTGCTGACCAATCTCATCGAGCCGGTACTCATCATCGTCATGGCCCTGGGGGTGGGGTTCCTCCTGCTGAGCGTGCTGTCGGCCATGTTCGCCATCACCTCCAACATCGCCCGGTGAAGCCAAGCCCCTCCACAAGCCCCTCCAGACCGTTCCAGTGGAGTCGGGGTTGCCGCCGCTCCGGTCGGGCCGATCCTACCAGGCGCACCGGAGCTTGGACGCTCATCGAGATCATGATTGTGGTCGGCATCCTGGGGATCGTGATGACCCTGAGCATCCCGGCCTTCTCCCAGTTGCGGCGCAAGACCGACCTGCGCCAGGCCGTGGCCGACGTGGTGGAGGTCTGCAGCACCGCACGGGCGCGGGCCATCCTCAGCGGCCGACCGGTCGAACTGTGGATCCGGCCTCAGGAAAAACTGCTCCTAGTGGCCGGAGCGGCAGAAGAGGTCGGCCCCGCCGGAGCTGGAATGCAGACCACCGCCGCCCCTGCCGAATCACGGTCGCTCCCTCGGCTGGACGACCCGCGGTCCGGACTGTCGGCCAAGCTGCCCGACAGCATCGTCCTGGAAATGGTGGACGTAAACTTCGTCGAGTTCAAAGACGCGGAGCTGGCTCGGGTCCGGTTCTTCCCCAACGGTACCTGCGACGAACTTACCCTGGTGTTGCGCTCCGATCGCAACGAATATCGCAAGATCTCCCTGGAGGTGACCACCGCGCTGGCCCAGGTGGAAACGATCGGAAACCGATGAAGCCGCTCGCTCGTAACCCCGTGCTTCCATCCCCTGCCCATCCCGGCCGCGGTTTTACCCTCATCGAGGTCATGCTGGCCATGGCCATGTTCTTCACGGCCGTCTTCGCCATTCTGGCCCTGGTTTCCAGTTCCCTGCGCAACGCCCGTGCCCTCCAATCCTCCCGCGTGGACGCTGCGACCCTGGCCGCCTTCCTGACTGTGTCCAATCGACTCGAGGAAGGAATGTACTCCGGAGATTTTGGCGACCTGTTTCGGGACCAACAGTTCGACTACGAAGTGATCCCCATCACCAACGGACTGGTCCGGGTCGACGTGGTGGTGCGTTCCCGGCAGGGCCGCGGCCAACAAGTCTCCACCTTGAGCCTCTTGATGTTCCAACCCGGCGCCCCCTTGGCCCCGGGGACACCCCTGCCACCGCCGCGCCGATGAAAGCGGTCCGCCGCCCAACCGCATTGCGCCGCGCCTTCACCCTGGTGGAGGCCATGCTGGCCGTGGCGATCCTGAGCCTGGTGGTGGCGGCAATCTACTCCAGTTGGACCGCCATCCTGCGAGCCTCCAAGGCAGGCCTGGACGCCGCCGCACAGGCCCAGCGCTCCCGCATCGCCCTGCAAACCTTGGAGGATGCCCTGACCCTGGCCCAGATCTCCGCAATCAACGCAGACTACTACGCCTTCGTAGCCCAAGGCGGCGAAGAAGCCCTGCTCAGCTTCGTGGCCCGACTGCCCTCGTCCTTCCCACGCAGCGGTCGGTTTGGAGACCTGGCCATGCGCCGTGTGATTTTCCGCGTCGAACCCGGCCCGGAGAACGACCGCGTGCTGACCTTGCGCCAGCACCCATTGGTCCGCCAGCTCGACCAGGACGAGGAAAACCATCCCCTGATCCTGGCACGCAGCGTCAGGGCACTGGACCTGGCGTTCTGGGATCTGCGCACGGGAGATTGGCTCGAAGAATGGACCTTCACCAATCGACTGCCTCCCCTGGTCCGGCTCACCCTGCGGCTGACGCGCCCGGGCTCGCAACTCGCACAGGAAGAACGGCTCATCACTCGCGTGGTGGCAATTCCCACCCGAGGCATACCGCCGCACTTCCAAATGCCTCGCACGGCCGGTCCGGTGCCGGGAACGCCGGGCACACCCGGAACACCCGGCCCAGCCCCGGGCGTTCCCCCACGCCCCGGACAGCCGCCGGTCATCCCCGCGCCCACACCCGTGGTGCCCGGCCCGAACCCTGGTGTCGCTCCACCTCCTTGAGACCCCATGGACCTCCGTCCGCCCAACCACTCACACCGATCCGGGATCGCGCTGATCATCGTAATGATCACGGTGCTGGTCCTCTCCATTCTGGCCGGAGGCTTCGCCTACTCCATGCGGGTGGAGACCAAGCTGGCCCGCAACGCTGCTTCCGAATCCGAGCTGCTGTGGCTGGGCCGATCCGGCGTGGAGCTGGCCCGTTACGTCCTAGCCCAACAATTACTCCTGGGTTGTGAACCGTATGACGCGCTCAACCAGGTCTGGGCCGGTGGGCCCGGAGGCCTTTGCACCTCCAACAGCCCCCTGGCCGGCCTGCAGTTGACTGACGTAACCCTGGGGGCGGGCCGATTCAGCGTCCGTATCGTGGACCTGGAGCGGAAATTCAACATCAACGTGGCCGATGAATTGATCCTCCAACAGGCCTTCATCGTGATGGGAGTCGACCCGGGCGAGTTCCCCGCCCTGGTCAGTGCCATCCTCGACTGGATCGATGCCGACGACAACACACACCTGAGCGGAGCCGAAAGCGATTACTACCAGACGCTCGATCCGCCGTATCAGGCCAAGAACCGGCCGATCGACGATCTGTCCGAACTGCTGCTGGTCCGCGGCATCAGCCCCGAGCTGTACTGGGGGCCCGCCGCCACCAACGCCGTCGTCGGCCGTTATGTGCCGCGCGCGCCGGCCCTCGGAATCGTGACCTCGGCTCTCACGCCTCCGGTGGGTCTGGCGGACCTGTTCACGCCGATCTCCTCCGGCCGGTTGAACATCAACACCGCCTCCCTCAGCGCACTCCAACTGGTCCCCTTCATTGACGAAGGCCGCGCCGCCCGCATCGTCATGCTCCGGGCCGGTTACGACGGAATAGAAGGCACCGAAGACGACACACCCGCAGGCACGCCCGGCCTGACCCTGCTGGACATGCTGGTCAGTGCCGGACTTTCCCCTGCCGAGGCCACGGCCGCTGCACGCTACCTCGACCAACGCAGCCGAACCTTCGAAGTCACCGTGGAAGCCGAGGTCAACGGCGTCCACCGCACCTTCGTCGCCATCCTGGGACGCAACTCACCCCAGGACATCCAGGTCCTCAGCTTCTACTGGAAGTGACGCCGGGCTACCCCCTCCACCCACGCCCCTGAGTCCAACCCGCTTTCCCTGGATCGCGCCCGAACCGAACGGCCTTGCCCTGGCGCCGCTCTCCCACCGGAACCGCCCTTACGGCTGTAAAGGTCGCTGGGCAAGCTGACGAATCCACCGGCCGTAAAGGTAAATCATCCCCGCTGACAGCACCCCGATGCCGACAAACACAAACCACGTCAATCCCACGTGGTAGGCCTCGTAGAGTTCGCGGGTGAGGGCCTCGGGCGTTTGCCCCGTCACCTCCATCAACTTGCGAAATGCCTCGCCCACCGGAAGCGCCTGCTCCGAAACGGCTTCCCAGCTCCAGCCCAGTTCCTCCACCAAGGTCCGTCGCGCCAACTGGTCCTTGTCCGAAAAAACATGGTACAAATGCGGCCCCAGTTTGCCCTCGATGGTCCAGCCCACCAGAATGGGAGCCTGGGAAAAACCGATCCACATGGCCTTCTTGTCCGGCGGCGCCACGTTGCCGAGGAACTCGCTGTACTTCGGGCTGGCCAGCATCTCTCCGACACTGAAAATCACCATCGCCAGCACCGCCCAGCCTACCTGCCGCGTCAGACCAAACAGCGTCAGCGCACTCACGATCAACAGCGTCCCCGCCAACAGACTGTCCGTAGCCCGCATCCGCGCACTCAACCCGGCAAACAGAAAACACGTCAACATGATCATGCCCGCATTGATGTTGACGATGCCCTCGGGCTGAATGTGCTGTCCGGTCTTGTCCATCCCCAGAAAAAACCGCGCCAGCTCATTTTGCGCACCGTCCGCCCCGAAAAGAAAAGTGACCATCGGCCGGGTGTCCACCCAGTCCTCCACGTACTTGGGCAGCACGTCCCAAAGCATCGGAAACATCAGCCACCAAACGGAAAAAATCACCAGATACACCGACAAATGCGGCTTGCGCAGCTCGGCCAATGCCTCGCGCCACAGCGGTTTCTCCTGTTCCAGCCCCGCCCGAATCCGCTCCCGCCGCGCCAACCGCTCCTCCAGACCCGGCTCCCGATAGGTCAGCAACAGCAGGAAGTTCAGGCAAATGAACGCGGCGTTGGTGTAAAACACCATCTGCCAGCCCATGTGCTCGCGCATGTGCAGCGCAATCAACGGACCAATCCAACCACCGATGTTGACCGTCTGGTAAAAAATGCCCCAGGCCATCGAGCTGTTGAGCCGGTTGGTGGCCTTGATCAACGTGCCCTGAATACCGGGTTTGAACACCGCCGTGCCCACGGCCAGGAACATCGCCCCCACGAAAAACCCGGCAAACGTCTGCCACCAGGCCATGATCAGATACCCCAGGCACTTCAGAAGCGTGGAAACAAAAATGGTCTGCTTGTAGCCGTAACGGTCGGACAGCCCGCCGGTGAAGATGGGCACCAAGGACTGGGCCAGATTCCAGCACAACAGCAACCACCCAAACTGCGCCATCGTCACTCCCAGGCCCTGTTCGGAAACAGGTCGGGTCGCATAGAGCGTGGCCACGGCACGCACCCCATAGTAGGCCAGCCGCTCGACCATCTCCATGGCCCCCACCACCCAGAACACGTAGCCCAGGCTGGCAATGGCCGCCCACATGCCCAACTGTTTCACATCCGCCAGTGGATTGGCGGGTTGTGCCGGCCCGGAGACCATCCGAACGGATTCCGTGGGTTCAACAGGTGAGTGACTCATGACTTGAAAAGGCCGCGCTCAGAAGCCACCAGAGGCACGCACCTGAAGCGTGACTCTGGCCCGCCAGCGGACCAGAACTCCCGCAAGACAAAACGGCCGCCTACGGAGGCAGTGCCCCTTCCCCAACTCCGGTCCTCGATTCCCGTAGATTCCCGCATGATGCGGCATTACGTTGCCGATCCATCACCGCGCAGACAAGCCTCCGCATGCAGCCCCGTCTCACCGGCCACTCCGCGGCCGGCCCGGTCGGCCCCTGGCCGCCGCAACCCGTCAGGCCCCCGAGCGAAGCCCGGCCTCCCGCCTGCCACCTCAGGACCCAGCCTCGTCAGTCACCTGCGGTGCCCTCAGACGCTACAGACCCTGGCGCACGGTCCGAGGCCCCACCCCGCCTCCGGCCCTTGCGCCAACGCCCCACCCACGCCTCCAACCTTCGCAAGCCGGTCTGCAGACCGGTCCGCGCCAATGGCGACAATCCTTCCCCCAGCCCGAAATCCTCTGCCGGAAGAGTCAACACCCAGCCGGGCGGCTGTCGCCCGAACAGGGCCTGCGCCAACCCCAGCAGCACGCCCGGAGAACATTCATGGGCCAAAACTGTGCCTCCGGTCAGAGGGCGCACCCGCTCCATGCGCACCTGTCGCCGGGCGAACCCGGCATCAGCAAACACCACCGCCGCGGCCCGGCTGATCGGTTCGGCCAATTCGGGAGTCAGTTGATGGCAGGCAATCACCTCCACGCCCGGCCAACCCCGAGCCGTCAGCGCCTCGGCCAAATACACACCCACCCCATCGTCGCGCCGCAAGGTGTTGCCGTACCCGATGACCAGCAGCGCGTCAGCCGCAGACTCGCTCCCCGGCCCGACCCTGCTAGCCCCGGCGCAGTTCCTGCAAGACCTGTCCATCCGGTCCGATCACCCGCACCTGCAAGGGCATCCGCCCGGCCGCATGCGTCGAACAGCTCAGGCACGGATCATAACAACGAATGCCGTGCTCGATGCGGTTGAGCACGGCTTCGGGCACAGGCGTGCCCCGCACGTAATGCCGGGCAATCTGCGCCACAGTCCGGTTCATGGCCAGGTTGTTCTGACCGGTGGCAATGATAAGGTTGACCCGTTGCAACACGCCGTGCCGATCCACGGTGTAATCATGGAACAGCGTCCCGCGCGGCGCCTCACTGACGCCCACGCCGCGCAAGCTGTTGATCCCGGCCTCGGCACGAAGTTCTGTGCTCAGCAAATCCGGATCCTCGATCATCTGCTCGATGCGCTCCACACAGCCGAGGATCTCGATCAGCCGCGCGTAGTGATAAAGGAACGACGAGTTCACCGCGCCCCGGCCCAGCTTCTTGAAGTATCGCAACTCCGCATCCGCCAGAGGCGTGCCCATCTGCCGCGCCACGTTCAGCCGCGCCAGCGGCCCCACCCGGTACATCCCCTCCGGCATCCCTAGCGGCCGGTAGAAGGGGGACTTCAGGTAGGAACCGGGTTGCACAGACTCACCAATCACCTCGTCATAACGCTGGGGATCCACTTGGTCCGCCAACACATTGCCATTGCTGTCCACAAAACAAAGCCGACCTCCATAATGCTCCCAGGTACCGTCCGGCGCCACCAAACTCATGAACAGCGAGGGGAAATTCCCGTAAATCTGCACCTCCCGGCCGTGCGATTTGAGACACTTCTGGAACAACTCGATGGCCCGCTGCGCCGTGGCCTTGGCTTCCGGCAACCAGGCCCGGATCCGGTCCCGTCCCTCCGCACTCAGCGGGCTGCGCACCCCGCCCGGCACCGCCCACGAGGGGTGGATCTTCCGGCCGCCCAAGAGTTCGATCACCTCCTGACCAAACTGCCGCAACCGGATCCCCGCCCGCGCCAGATCCCGGTCGGCTGCCATCAATCCAAAGACGTTGCGCTGCGCCGGTGCACTGGCCCAACCCAACACAAAATCCGGCGCACTCAAATGGAAGAAGCTCAGGGCGTGACTCTGGATGATCTGGCCCAGGTTCATGAGCCTCCGCAACTTCTCGGCCGCCGGCGGCACGTTCACCGCCATGATGGCATCACCGGCCTTGGCCGAGGCCAGCAGATGGCTCACGGGGCAAATCCCGCAAACCCGCGCAGTCAGCCCCGGCATCTCGCTGAAGGGCCGGCCCTCGCAGAATTTCTCGAAGCCCCGGAACTCCACCACGTGAAACTCGGCATCGGCCACGTTGCCGGTCTCGTCCAGATAAAGACTGATCTTGGCGTGGCCTTCGATACGGGTGACCGGATCAATGACGATACGTTGCGACATGGCAGATCCATGGGCGACCGCCGCCGACCTCGGGCGCGCAGGCAAGCCCCTCGGCCTTCCTGACCCCAACCGGCAGCCAGATTTGACACAGCACGTTCATCTCTACCCAAATTTCAACTGCGGGCCCTCCAGCGCCGGGGCCCGGCCCTCCAGCAGCGCCTCCAACACCGCCCGAATCCGGTCGGCCGGCGGCGGACAGCCGGGTAGATAATGCTCCACCGGCACCACCTCATGCACCGGCACCACCTTCGGCAGCAACGCCGGCACAATCCCCTCGGCCCGCGGCAGCATCGGATTGTCCTGCGCACACTCCAAATAAGCCCGCTGCAGGACCAGCTCCGCGTTCTTCGGCCCCAGCACGTTGCGCATGGCCGTGACATTGCCCGTCACGGCACAGTCCCCAAAACTCACCAGCACGCGCGTGCACCGGCGAATCCGCTCCAACAGCTCCAGGTGATCCGTGTTGGCCACCGCCCCCTCGATCAAACAGACATCCACGCCTTCTGGATACTCCTTGGCGTCCACCAGCGGACTGTACACCACATCCACCCGCTGGCCCAGTTCCAGCAGGAACTCGTCCAGATCCAGAAACGACATGTGGCAGCCGGAACAGCCGCCCAGCCAGACGGTGGCCAGCTTCAAGCGATCCATTGTTTTTGCTCCCGAGCAGTCACGATAAATTCGAGTTTGCGGCGATCCCGCACCATTTCCCCGGTGGTGACACCCTTGTAGTAAAGGGCCCCCGTGGGACAGGCCATGACACATTTGCCGCAGTTGGTGCAGGAGTCGGATTCCCCCCAGGGCTGGTTCAGATCGGTGATGATGCGACAGTCCGCACCTCGACCCGCCACGTTCTTGGTGCCGGCCCCCTCGATATGCCAGCAAACCCGCACACAACGCGTGCAAAGGATGCAACGGTTGTGGTCCATCCCGAACAAGGGATGAGTCTGATCCACCTCCAACTGCGGATGTTGATAGGGATACCGAACATGGTCCATGCCGGCCTCCCAAGCCAGCGCCTGCAGTTCGCAATTGCCGTTGGAGACGCAAACCGAACAGACATGGTTCCGCTCCGCAAACAGCAGCTCCAGGGTCATCCGCCGGTACTTGCGCAAGCGGTCGGTGTCCGTCCACACCTCCATCCCCTCGGCAATCTGGGTCGTACAGGCCGGCAGCAGCTTGTTCGACCCGGCCACCTCCACCAGACACAGCCGGCAGGCACCCACGTCATAGACACCTTCCAGGTGACACAGGGTCGGAATGCGAATGCCGGCATCCTGCGCCGCCTCCAACACCGTGGTCCCGGCCGGGGCGCTGACCGGTTTGCCGTCAATCGTGAGGGTTAACGCCGCCATGGCTCCCATCCTCCATCATCCGGTGACCGGCTGCACCGCCGACGCCACATGACGCTCCGGCCGCAACCGCCGTTCATATTCGTGCCGAAAGAAGCGCAAGGTGCTCAGCACAGGGTTGGGCGCCGTCTGTCCCAACCCGCACAAGCTGGTGTGCTTCACCATGTCGCAAAGCTCCTCCAAAGTCGCCAGGTCCCGCGCCGTGGCCCGACCCTCCAGGATCTTGGTCAGTAGACCGTACATCTGCACCGTGCCGGCCCGGCAGGGAATGCATTTGCCGCACGACTCGTCCTTGCAAAACTCCATGAAAAAGCGGGCCACGTCCACCATGTCGGTGGTCTCGTCCATCACGATCATGCCCCCGGACCCCATGATGGAACCCAGCCGCGTCAATGATTCGTAGTCGACTTCCACGTCCATCAACTCGGCCGGCACACAACCTCCCGAGGGTCCGCCAGTCTGGACCGCTTTGATCCGCGCGCCTCCCGGAGCTCCACCTCCCATCTCCTCCACAATGGTCCGGAGGGTCGTGCCCATCGGCACCTCGATCAGCCCGGTGTTTTTCACCCGGCCCGCCAACGCAAACACCTTGGTGCCCTTGCTTTTCTCCGTGCCGATGCTGGCAAACCACTCAGCCCCGTTGCGCAAAATGGCCGGCACATTGGCAAAGGTCTCCACATTGTTGATCAGCGTCGGACAGCCCCACAGACCGCTCTCGGCCGGAAATGGCGGCCGCGGCCGCGGAGTGCCCCGCCGGCCCTCGATCGAGGCCATCAAGGCCGTCTCCTCCCCGCAAACGAACGCCCCCGCCCCAATCCGCAGCTCCACGTTGAAGTTCAGCGGCGAGCCAAAGATGCCACTGCCCAAAATCCCCAGCCGACGCGCCTGCTCAATGGCCATTCGCAGCCGGCGAATCGCCAGCGGATACTCCGCCCGCACGTAAATGAAACCTTGCTCGGCCCCCACGGCATAGGCCGCAATCGCCATCCCCTCCAACACGCTGTGAGGATCGCTCTCCAACACGCTCCGGTCCATGAACGCCCCCGGATCGCCCTCGTCCGCATTGCAGACCACATACTTCCGGGCACCACCGGACTTGGCCACCGTGCTCCATTTCAAGCCCGTGGGAAAACCGGCTCCCCCCCGGCCCCGCAGCCCACTGGCCATGACCGCCTGAATGACCTCCCGCGGCTCCATCTCGATGACCGCATCGTGCAAGGCACGGTAGCCATCGGCCGCAATGTAGGATTCGATCCGTTCCGGATCCACCACCCCGCTGTTGGCCAGCACGATCGAAAACTGTCGCGTAAAAAACGGATGTTGCAGATCCGCCTTCTCCAACGGCGGCGCCCCGCCCCGCACACGCTCCAACAGCGCCGGCGCCGTCTCGGGACCCACCTTCTGATACAGCTCGTTGACCGGATCCACATGCACCAGCGGCCCCTGACAGCACAACCGCAAACACCCCACACAGCGCACCTCCACCTGGTCGCTCAACCCCGCCTCCGCCACCGCCCGCTCCAACTGCTTCTTGACCTGGTCGCTGCCCGCCGACAGACAACCCGCCGCCGTGCAGACCCGCAGCGTATACGGCTTGCGCGACGCCAGCTCCCTCTCTTTGATGGCCAGCAATTGATTAAGATCCATGGCTCATCCAGGTTTGGATCGTGGCAACAGCACTGTCCGGCGTCTGATGCGGCGCCACGTTGCCGTCATAGACCACCGCCGGCGCAATCCCACACGCCCCAATGCAACGGGCCGTCAACACAGACACCCGGCCATCCGGTGTGGTCTCCCCGGCACGCACCCCCGCAAACCGCTCAATGGCCGCCAGGATCTTGTCCGCACCCTTTACATAACAGGCCGTGCCCATGCAGACCACGCAGGTGTGCTCACCCTTGGGTTTGAGCCGGAAAAAATGGTAAAAAGTGGCCACCCCATACACCCGGCTGGGCGGCAGCCGAAGCCGGTGCGCCACAAAAAATAACAGATCGTCCTCCAAATACCCGAACAGCTCCTGGGCCTTATGCAGAATCTCAATCAGCGCATCGTGCCGATGCTGATACTTCTTCATGTGCGCTTCCAGGATCTTGAAGCGCTTGTCGCCACTGGCATGAGCCAGGGCCTCCCGGACACGCTTGCGCTTCGGTACGCCAAGGGTTGCAATCATGATCCATCCCTACGCTCACGGCCCCTCCGGGCTCGACCTTCCACCGGCCGCCCCGTCATTGCCAAACCAAAGCTGCCTGCTCCATGCACCAGCCGCTTGACATATTTTGGTTTTCGCTGGACCAACTTTGTTATGGCCAGTTCCGCCCGTCAACCCCGCGAAAAAAGTGAAGGTTTGCGCCAAACCCCGTCAAACCCTCCGTTCCCCCCCAAGCCCACCCCGCCTCACCCCACGGCGCTGCCCCCCGGTCACTCCCAGCGCATGGATCCTCACCCATTGCAACCACCGAACACTAAGACCACACCGGCCCCACCCA
>Ga0308399_1000265_pt1 | contig 18922 bp, 21 predicted proteins | sample HotsprSampOS1260_FD_202367 | JGI IMG/M metagenome (GOLD analysis project Ga0308399, IMG submission 202367) | Hot spring phototrophic mat microbial communities from Octopus Spring, Yellowstone National Park, Wyoming, United States - 20060914_OS12-60 ... | reverse complement strand
TTCTAAAATTTTTCAAGCATTTTAATACTTTTTATCTTGAGAGCCGTTGAACTTAAGTAGTTGACAACCTTAATTAAGGTATGAGTTTAATTGTCATTTGAGAGGTGGTAGTAACTATTATTTTATTATTCAAGCAACAGTAGTGTGTCAGCTTTGCGAGAGTGAGTTATGTGAGAATTTATGTAGGGGTTGAAAAACTAAAATTGGCATTAGTAATCTATTAATTAAAACGGTTTCAGGTACAGTTGACTATTACTGAGCAGCCTAGCTTTAGCTAAATATTGTTCACAACTGTATTAACCTGGATTTTTCATTGACTAATTTCTAATTAACAAATACGAAGTTGTTTGTTTATTAATTTGATTATGTTGTCTGTAGATTTAACTACACTTCAGTCGGTTGTTCACACCCATCCCGCACACTCCATAAGTCTGCAGGAATTATCAGTTTGCACCAAAGATTTACCTGAGCAGCAAAAACGGTTACATAGCTCGGGTCAAGGGTTTTTAGAATTAGGTGATCAACCTGAGAACGTTCAAGCTATTCAAGCTTATGTTAATCGGCACTCAGATAAAGAATATTTTGTAATTTTAGGAATTGGCGGTTCGATGTTAGGACCTAAGACTATAATTGAGGCTTTGGCGCCTTTAGACTTAAGACGTAAAGTGTTTTGTTTAGATAATGTTGATCCTGCCATCATTCAGGAGGTGGCTAATTGGTTGCCTTTAGAAAAGACTTTGTTTTTAGTGCAAACTAAATCTGGCACTACTCCGGAAACCGTGGCTCAATATTTATTTTTTCAAAACCAATTGCAACAAGCTCGGTTGGATATCAGAAAACATATGGTGTTTATCACTGACCCAGTTTCTGGATGGTTAAGAAAGATAGCTACAGAATTAAACATTGATACTTTTGCTGTACCTCAAAATGTAGGTGGAAGGTTTAGTGTATTAACTCCTATAGGTTTGTTAATTGCTGCGTTGCTGGGAGTGGATATTGCGGCTATGTTGGCTGGAGCTAAACAGATTGTCACTAAACAGCAGTTAGAAGCTTGGCAAATGGCCACAGCTAGTTTTTTATTAGTCCAAAAAGAAAAGACTAACGTAGTGATTATGCCATATAGTTCGCGATTAAAGACTTTTAGCGAGTGGTGTGTTCAACTAGTTGCTGAAAGCCTTGGGAAACAATTTAATTTAGATGGAGAAGAAGTTTTTGCTGGTCTTACCCCTATTCCAGCTGTAGGTGTAACCGACCAGCACTCGCAGTTGCAACTGTTCAAAGAGGGTCCTCACGATAAACAGATTATTTTTATCCAAATAGAGTCGCCCCAATCTCTAGTTACCATTCCAGCCGAAGAATTGCAGAATCATCCAAGTTTGGATTATTTGTATAAACAATCTTTTAATTCTCTAATGCAAGCTGAATTTATAGGCACTCGTCAAAGCCTAATTGAGGCTGGTAGACCCAATATGACAATCACGATTTCTCAGTTAGACGCTTGGCATTTGGGGGCTTTATTTATGTTTTTTGAGTTATACACAGTGTTCTTAGCTCAGTTGTGGAATATTAATGCTTTTGACCAACCAGGGGTAGAGCGTAGCAAGATCTTAACCAAAGAAATTTTATCTAAAAAATCGAAAATTTAGTTGTTGTATTTTAGTTTTGATTTTAATCAAAGACCAATTTTTTGAGAGTGTTGGAAGTAAATCCAACCAACATCAATTTGGTAATTGGTAAAATCATCAAGTCAAGACTTGACTAAAATAAAAATATCTTTAGTTTTTAGTTACTAACTAACTTTAGTGCTTTTTCTCTAACTAAGAGTTAGACAACACAGAGTAGTAATATCAGTTTTAGTGAGTTGTTTGTATGTCTAATTTGTTGTTACAAACCAGTTCGGTTATTCAAAACCAAAAGAGGACTGACTTACCAGAATTTAAGACCGGCTGTGTAGTAGAAGTTCATTACAAAATTAAAGAAGGTGACAAAGAAAGAATTCAAGTATTTACTGGTGTAGTTATTAAAAGACATGCTGGCAATAGTTTAGACGCCACTTTTTCAGTTTTGAAAAATTCTACTAACGGAGTGAAAGTAATTCGAACTTTTCCTTTACATTCTCCTTGGATTGAAAAAATTGTCTTAGTATCTCCCTTACAACGAGCTAGGCGTAGTAAATTATACTATCTTAGATCTGTAAAAGAACCTATCAAAGCTTTGAGAGTAAAACCGGTTAAAGTTAAATCCTAGTTTGTATGAATATCTTACCCTACAAATATTTTGTCTATTTAAACTATTTATTGTTTGTAAGTTTACTGTTGGCTACTTGGTGGTTGCTGTCTAAAGTCACTTCTTTTAACATTTTTTTAACTGTGGTAAGTTTGATAACTTTGATTGTGCTTTTAGTTTCTAAAGAAAAACATATTCCCAAAATACAGTTAATCTCTACCAGAATTGTTTTATTAGTAGTTTTTGTAGCTTCAGTTTGGTTGTCATTTGCCCACTTTTTTTTCACGGTTGACAATAGTTGGTTAATTCTGATAACTTTGTGTCTACCTGCTGTCAGCTTAATTAGCTTAGTTTTAGTTGATACTAACCATAATTAATTACTCTTATGATTAAAGTTAAACGAACCGAAAACGACACCGACGCAAAATTAGTAGCCAGGTTCTTAAGACGGGTTAAACTGGCAAACATTGTTGCCCGTAAAAGGAAAACTAGATATTGGGTTAAACCACCTTCGAAATTACAGAAAAAGAAAAAAGCTTTGCGTAGAGTGGCTTACGAAGCCATGGAAGAATTTTTAATGAAAACTGGTAAGAAATAAACATTTGACATTTGTTTGTCTTTTTTGCTAGTACTTGGTCAGTCTGAATAGTTTACTAATTTTCCAAACATAAATTAAATTAGTTTGTGGTGTCTAAAGATCCATACTTAGTCTCTATAGACATAGGTTCTAATTCGATTAAGCTAGCCATAGCTAAGAGTAGCTTAGATGATCAAGGCAAAGTACAGATACTGGCTTTAGTAGAAAAACCTTCTGCGGGTATTAAAAGAGGAATTATTACCAGCATGACCGAGGCTACGGAGTCTTTAATCGACACAATAAGCCAAGCTGAAGCAATTGTTGGTTTGCCTATTAAACGAGCTATTTTTGGTATCAGTGGCACTAGTGTTAGTTTTGTTAATTCTGAAGGTTTGGCTGTGATTTCTAGGCCTAACAGTGAAATTCAAGAGGAAGATGTGGAACGGGTAATTCAAGACAGTTTGGCCAAGGCTTTTGGGGTTGGTAATAGCGAAATTATTCACGTGATTCCAAAAACTTTTCGAGTAGATAATCAAAGCGGGATTCGTTATCCAGTTGGTATGCTGGGCAACAAACTAGAAGCTAAAACTTTAATCATTAGTGTAGAAACTAGCTTCCTAAGAAATTTTACTAAAGTCATTACTCAGGCTGGAATTGAAATTGTTGATCAAATTTATACCCCTTTGGCCACTAGTAATTTTCTTTTTTCCACTAGGCAGAAAAAATCCGGCACCCTTTTGGTTGACATTGGTTACGCTTCAACTTCTTATATTATTTGGGAAAACGAGGAAATTTTTGCTAGTGGGGTGATTCCTATAGGTAGTGACCACATTACTGCTGATTTGGCGGTTGGTTTACAAACTACCATCGAAATGGCTGAAGAAATTAAAAAACAATATCTAGATTTGAGCGACAGTAGTTTTGACAACTTAGAAGAAGTGGAAATGTACAACCCCGATCTTCAGATCAACGAAATTTTTAAGTTAGAAGATATCCGAGAGTATGGTAGAGCTCGAGTGGAAGAAATTTTTATTTACATCAATCGAGAACTACAGAAAATTGGCAAAAAAGGCAAACTTCCAGGAGGAGTGATTCTGACTGGAGGTGGCTCGGCTTTGAAAGGTATCGAGGATGTGGCCCGATATGTTCTGAAACTCGCCATTTTTAAGTACCAATTTGATCCGAAAAAAATTGATTTTTTACCAGATTATAATGGAGATCCGGCTTTTATTAACGTAATATCTCTGGCAGCTTATTATTTATTTCAAGCCGAAGAAATTAATTATGGCAAAGTGAATAAAAATACTTTTGTTAGCAGAACCTTACCAAGTAACTCTAATTTAAGTAATAACGATAGCTTGTTTAGCTGGCTGAAAAAGTTGTGGCCATTTAGTTAAGATGACTAGCTAATTTATGGCGAAATTTTACATCACTCATCTTTATCCCAAAGAGATGTCAATTTATGGAGATTGGGGTAATATTTTAACCTTGCAGTATCGTTTACGGGTTATGGGTGTAGAAACGGTTTACCAAACCGTTAATTTGGGCGAACCATTGCCGCTTGAAACCGATTTTTATTTCATTGGCGGAGGTCAGGACAATGAACAATATTTAATTTTTACTGATTTGTTAACCAAAAAAGCTAAACTAATAGCTGATATAGCTAACGGAGTCGGTTTATTGGCTATTTGTGGTGGTTACCAATTGTTAGGTAAATCTTTTTTAACTGGAGACGGTAGAGAAATTCCGGGTATTGGTTTATTTCCGGTAGTGACCAAAGCTCCAGATACTTCAGTGAAGTCAAGATGTATTGGCAATTTGTTAAGTCAATGTTTGTTGCCTGAATTAAAAGATTATTGGTTAATAGGCTTCGAAAATCATAGTGGTCAAACATATTTTGATCCCAAAATCTCAGTAGAATCGCTAGAACAGTCAGTAAGTCAGTTAACTGCATCAGGTATAGCGTCAGAACTCGAATTAGAATCTAAATTAAAAAGCCTAAATTCTCTAGCTAAACCCCTAGCTAAAGTGGTTTTTGGTTATGGCAACAATAGCCAGCAAAAACTCGAGGGGTGTGTGGTTAACCGGGCTATTGGTACTTATATGCATGGACCTTGTTTAGCCAAAAACCCTAAACTAGCTGATTGGTTTATCGAACCAGTTTTAAGGCGCAAAGACCTGAATGTCCAACAATCAGTAGACGATTCAATAGTGAATGCACTCAGAGAACAACTAGTCCACAGGTTTATCTGATTAAATTAATTTTGACTAATTTTAATTATTCTACAGTCACACTTTTTGCTAGGTTTCTTGGCTGATCTACATCTAAACCTCTAAGTACGCTAATATAGTAAGCAAATAGTTGTAAGGGCACTAAATTAACTATAGGAGCCAATAGTTCGTTTACTAAAGGTACATAAATAACGTCGTCACTCAACGACTTGACTCTATCATCTCCTTGGTTAGCTATGGCTAGAATTTTACCTTTTCTAGCTTTAATTTCCTCCATGTTACTAAACTGTTTTTCGTAAACTGAATCTTGGGTACACAAGGAAACTGTGGGTAAGTTTTCATCCACTAGAGCGATAAAACCATGCTTCATTTCACCACTGCTCAACCCTTCGGCGTGAATGTAGCTAAGTTCCTTTAGTTTTAAGGCCCCTTCAAGAGCAATTGGGTAATTGTATTTGCGGCCAATATAAATAAAATTCTGGTATTGGTAATATTTTTCTGCTAAAGTTTTAATTTTCTCTGCTTGCGACAACACTTTTTCTATTTGAGCTGGCAGGTTTTCGATTTCGGTAATCAAGTTTTTTACTTGAATTGGACTGACTGTATTTTTCAACCTACCTAACAAAAGAGCGTGCATCAAACCAATAAGTATTTGGGAAATTACATTTTTGGTAGAAGCTACACTAATCTCCGGACCAATGTGATTGTAGACTCCAGCTTCCGTGATCCGACTAATGGTTGACCCTACCACATTTACTATACCCGTAACTAAGGCTCTGTGTTTTTGTGCCTCGTAAATACCAGCGATGGTATCGGCCGTTTCTCCCGATTGACTCATAGCAATTACCCAAGTATATTCATCCACATACGGATTTTTATATCGAAATTCTGGGCTCATTTCAGCTTTGGCTGGAACTTTAGCTAAATCTTCAAAGTACATAGCTGCCAGTTGACAAGCATAGTAGGTCGACCCAACTCCCAAACAAATTACACGTGTCACTTTCTCTAACCTGTGTTCAACATCAATTAATCCGCCAAATTTGATGTCTCCAGATTCTTTGATTAGTCTACCTCTACAGCTATCAACAATAGCTTTAGGTTGTTCCATGATTTCTTTCAGCAAGAAGTGATCATAGCCGCTTTTGTTTATGGCTTCCAAATCCCAGTCAACAGTTTCAATTGGTTTCTCTAAAGTATTTTCGGTGAAATCTTCTAGTGAATAGTGACCATCTTGGATATCTACTAAATCCCCGTCGTCTAAATAAATAACTCGTTTAGTGCGAGAAATCATAGCCGAAACGTCAGAAGCTAAAATAATTTCCTCATTTCCTAAACCAACTACTAAAGGACTGCCCTGTTTAGCTCCAAGTAAACGATTGGGCTCGTCAGCTGAAATTACAGCAATAGCAAAAGCGCCTCGTAATTGAGCTAGTGCTTTGGTTGTTGCTTTTTTCAGATCGCCTTGATAATAATAACGAATTAAATGGGGGATTACTTCAGTGTCGGTTTGAGAAACAAAAACGGTTCCTTGTTTTTCTAAAAAGTCTTTTAACTCCTTATAATTTTCGATAATTCCGTTGTGCACTACCCAAATTTTTCGATCCATACTACTGTGTGGATGGGCGTTGTTTTCTGATGGTACCCCATGGGTAGCCCAACGAGTATGAGCAATACCTACTTGAATATTCTCTGGTGGTTTAATCTGAGCTAATTTGGCTTCTAGTTGACTAATCTTACCCACTGCTTTAATGGTCAATACTCCGTTTGAACCAATTACTGTTAGACCACTCGAGTCATAGCCCCTATATTCTAGTTTTTTCAGACCATCAACTAAAGTTACCACCACGTTTCCTTGTTTGGAAAACAAACCAACAATACCACACATAACAACTTTGATTAAAATCAATATACTTGACGTACGCAAGTCTAATAAAAAGTTAACAATTAAGTCAAACAAGTTTGGTCTTGGTAAGACTTTCTTAATTCACTGGCCTAAGCTTCAAAAAAAGCCAGTTTTAAACTGAACTAGTAACGTTCCAATACCAAATAGGCTTGTATCCTCGATATTGCCAGGTACAAATATCGCCTGGTAAGCTCAGTTTTTACTTTTTAGACTTTGCAATTATAAGCAATCAAAGTAAAGGTAATTATAGCTGAAGTTCAGCTTTCATTTATGAATTCTTTGATTTTCCCTGATTTACTGTCCAATATTTAGTCAGGTTAGCTAGTTAGCGTTGCCAGACACTATATTAGGAGGAGGTGGTGTTAGCCAACCTATAACGAAACGCAGTCCTTTGTACGCTTTTTGTATGACCTCAGGGAGGGGGTGTAATATAGATGAAACCATTTCTCTTATTTCCGACACAGCTGCCAGAGTAGAATCGATTAGCTTTTTCATAGCTTCTGTAGCTGTTTCTATGGCGGCACTCACTTCAACCCCATCAGGGTTACCAGGATCTTGATTTTCTTCAGGTTTTCGCGAAATTCTCAAATGTCGCAACAATGTATTCAATGTATTAAGCATAATTTTCTAGGTTAATTTTTGTGACATTACCAGTTCGGTAAAACTTTTGTAAGCCTGCCTTAGTTGTTCAAACAAAGTTTCCAAATCTCCTACACCACTACTATCATCTGCCAAAAAACTTTCGTAAAAGCCAACTACCTCAGGACCATAATGAATGCGTAAATACTCTCTTAGATAGTTGTTACATATATCTACACATCGATTTAATACTCTTTCTCTGAGTTCTGTGGGAAAGTCTGCTAGGTGTCTACCAGTAATCAATTCCACCAAGAGTTCTGCGGTTTCAGGGTTTCTCGGATGAAAAGGGAGGTTAATATACATAAAAGACTACACACAGTGTAGTAGCATAACTCAAAATAAATTTTTAGTCAAACTAATCTATGCGGTTTTATATAGGTTGACAGGTAAAATTAGTTCGCTTTGGTTTGGAAAAGAAATTCCCAACTTGGTTGAATAAATTAAATTTTGAAAAGTATTTTTCTAAGCTTGTTATGTCAGTTTTACTGAAAATTTTGGTAATTACCAAAAATTTTTGGAAGCTATATTTACTTTGTTTAACGCTGGTATTGGCTGTTTCGGTTTTTAACCTGGTTCAACCTCTGATTATTAAACACATAGTTGACTTAGTGACTGTATATTTAAGCGATCGAAATCCGGTTTTTGAACAAATTTTGTGGTTCTTTGCTTTAATGATTGCGGTAGAATTGTTGGCTTTATGGGTGACCGTAATCAATGGTTATTTAGGTGATGTTTTGGCCGAAAAAATAGAAATTTTTTTAATGTCTAAATTTTATGAAAAAGTTCTTGCTTTGGACGTTAGTTACTTTGATAACGAATCCAAAGGAGCTTTGATCAACCAATTAAAGAGAGGAATTTGGAATATAACTAGCTTTGTGAACGAATTTAGCAGCTATTTTCTTGGTTTGTTGTTAACCATTGTGTTAACCATAGTCTTGTTGGCTACTTACAGCAGTTTACTAGCCCTTTTGTTTATGATTTTAGTGCCAGTATATGTGTTGCTTAATTATAAAGCTAGTCAAAAGTGGCTACAAAAGCAAGAACAAATTAACAACCTTGAAGACTCTTTGTTTGGTCGTATAGTGGAAGTGATTAACTCCATTAGATTAGTTAAAGCTAGCGCCCAGGTAAACACAGAATATAACCAATTCTTAAGTAAACGCTGGCAAGTAAAAGAGCTTAGATTAAAGCAGTCTCAAATTTATTACCAATTTGATTGGTTTAAAAAGTTAAGTTTAAATTCGGTCATTATTTTTGTTTACATCTACGCTCTCTACAATACCTACAAAGGAGTATTTACCATTGCCGAATTTGTGTTGTTTGCTCAGCTGGCCCAACAAATTAAAATACCTTTAACTTCTGTATCTTATGTTTTTACTCTCAGCCAGTCAGCTATTGCTGGAGCAAAAAGTTATTTTGAGATTGTAAATCAGCAACCAACTATTACAGATCTACCTCAGGCGAAAGAATTACGGGTAACCGAAGGTGAAATTAGGTTTGCCAACGTAACTTTTGCATACAACAAAAAATTAGCTTTAGATCAGGTAAGTTTTGTAGTTAAACCTAAATCTAAGGTAGCTATTGTTGGAGAGTCTGGTGCTGGTAAATCTACTATAGCTAATTTGTTGCTAAGGTTTTACCAACCGGATGCTGGTGCGATTTATATAGATGGGCAAAATATTCAAGAAGTGACACTAGAGTCATTATATAAACAGATAGCGGTGGTATTTCAAGATACCGAGCTGTTTTCAGGCACAATTTTAGAAAACATTCTTTATGGCAAGCCTGAGGCTACTTTGGAAGAGGTAAAATATGCAGCTAGAATGGCCAATGTAGCTGATTTTGTGGAACAACTACCTGAAGGTTATAATACTTTAATAGGCGAAAGAGGGGTTCAACTGTCTGGTGGTCAAAAACAAAGGTTAGCTATTGCCAGAGCAATCATTAGTAACAAACCAATTCTAATTTTGGATGAGGCTACGTCGGCTTTAGACAGTAAAACCGAAAAAGAGATTCAAAAGTCTTTGGAAGTGTTGATGCAAAACAAAACTACCCTAATTATAGCTCATCGCTTGGCTACAATTAAGAATGTAGATTACATTATTGTACTTAAGGATGGTAAGATTTTAGAGGAGGGAACACCAGCCGAGTTGTACCAACGCAACGGATTTTATACTCAGTTAGTGAAGTTACAGTCTTTGCAAGAAGCCATACTACCAGAAAAAGGGTTAGTAATTTGATTACTAAGTCAATGTTGATGTTGAAGATTGCTGATAGACATTATCTAACCAGATTTTGGATATTCAAACGGAAGTGTTGCTGCAACGCTGACTCGTTTTTAACCAATTTTTCCAAGACAATTAGTCGTCTTACTAAAACTGGTTGACATTTTGTAGTGGCTGTGTAACGCTGTGAACGATTTTGATTTTTTCAAAAAACAGGAAATTTAAAATTACTATGCCTACAATCTTCAGTAAAATTATTCAAGGTGAGTTGCCTTGTTACAAAATTTTTGAAGATGAATATACCTTTGCTTTTTTGGACATTAAACCTCATAATTTAGGCCATACTTTGCTTGTTCCAAAAATCGAAGTAGGTGATTATATAGACGTACCTGAGCCTTATTACTCAGCGGTTTTTCAGAATGCTAAAACTATTGGTCGAGCAATTCAGAAAGCTACCAATTGTTTACGTGTTGGACTAGTAGTCCACGGTATGGGGGTACCGGATCACTTTCATTTACATCTCATTCCAATATTTCAGGCCGATGATTTTGACACTAGCAAGGCTAGATCTAGACCTGAAGAGGAAATGAGGATGGTTCAAAACCAAATTTTGGTAAATTTACAACGGTTTTCCCAATTCTAATTTCTGGGGAAACAAGAATTTTACATAGTGTTACCAACTTTATTTGGAATATTTTAGGTGGATTACTTTTTAATAAAAATCCAGTTAAGGTATTAATAAGCCTGATAACGAGTTTAAAGTAACAAAAACTTGATCAAAAGATCTAGTTAGACTTTTTGCCTAACTAACTTAGATCTAAATTATAAGATTAGCTCACTTAAACTTTCTTTTAAAGAAAGGTTTTGAATGGTTTGTTAAGTAGAAAACTGTACTGAGAAATTATAGTTTGAGCTTTTGATAATAGCTTGTCAAGGACTTATTGGTGTTAATTTGATTCTTTATAGAAATGGATTTTTTTGGTAAATCTAAAATTATCATTTACAACATTAATTATTTTCGCCCTAAAAACTCGTTTCAAGGTTTAAGTTGACAATTTTCAGGCAAACCAGTTGGGTTGTAGTCCATGCCTGTAAAATATATTTTTGTGACGGGAGGTGTGGTGTCTGGCTTAGGCAAGGGTATTGCTGCCGCATCTATAGGTTTAATTCTTAAATCAGCCGGACTTTCAGTGGACGTAGTTAAATTTGATCCTTACTTGAATATTGATCCGGGAACAATGTCTCCTTTTGAGCATGGAGAGGTGTATGTTTTAGACGATGGTAGCGAAACTGATTTGGATCTTGGTCACTACGAAAGGTTTTTAGATGTTAATCTAACCAAATATTCTTCGGTTACTGCTGGCAAAATTTATGAACATGTGTTGAATGAAGAACGTTTGGGTGCTTTTTTGGGGAAAAATGTTCAAGTAATTCCCCATTTAACCAATTATATCAAATATTGCTTTACCCGAGGAGCGCCTGATAGGGAAGAATTACACGTTAGATTAATTGAAATTGGAGGGTCAACTGGAGATTTGGAAGGTGAAGTTTTTTTGGAAAGTTTTCGTCAATTTAGACAGCAATACAAACAAGATGTCTTGCATTTTCATCTGGGATATATACCTTTTTTAAGGTGCAGTGGAGAATACAAAACCAAACCAATGCAATTGTCTATTCGCGAACTGCTGCGTAATGGTTTGCAACCGGATTTGATTGGGGCTAGATACGCTCCAGAACCAGATCTAGATTTATCTACAGAAGTGCTTGATAAATTAGCCCTATTTTGTAATGTACCCAAAAATCACGTCATTAAATTGCCAGATGTAGCCAGTATTTATGCGGTACCTGGAAACATGCTAGAAACCAATCTGAAACAAGTTTTAGAAAGCTTTTTACAAACTAAGTTACAGCCTAATTTACCTGGGTTTTACGAACAAGTCTTGATTTCGAACGAACATTGGCCTGTAATCAAAATAGGTATTGTGGCCAAGTATTCTCGTTTGTCAGATGCCTACTTAAGTATTTTAGAGTCTTTAAAGATTGCTGGCTTGGCTTTACAGTTAAGAGTCCAATCAATATTCATTGATGCCGAAAAACTCGAACTACAAGATCCCCAGGAATGGTCAACTTTGAGATCGGTGGCTGGAGTGATTGTGGCTGGTGGATTTGGTAAACGAGGGTTAGAAGGTAAAATTTTGGCCATTCAATACGTTAGAGAACAAAAAGTCCCTTTTTTGGGTATTTGCTTAGGTTTACAAATGGCAGTAGTAGAATTTGCCAGAAATGTTTGTGGTTTACCAGCTGTTTCCAGCGAGATGTACGACGATCCAAAAGAAATTCCTAGCACCAAAGAAGTGGTAATTGACTATATGCCTGGTCAAGTGAACATTCACAAGAAAGGCGGAACTATGCGTTTGGGAGGTTATACTTGTGATTTAGTACCTAATACTTTGTGTAGTAAACTGTTTACCCAACCGTCTGTGCGTGAGCGACATCGTCATCGTTTAGAAGTGCAACAAAGATATCTTGAACAATATGCTCATCATGGTTTAGTAGTTAGTGGCAAACATTATTATACCGACAATCAAGGCCAGTCTGCTTTTTTAGTGGAAATGATGGAGTTAAGCCAAGAAGTTCACCCCTATTTTGTAGGTACTCAATCACACCCAGAATTTTTATCTAGACCGGGTAAACCTCACCCTTTGTTTTTAGGGTTACTGCAAGCAGCTTTACAGTTTTACAAAGATAAAGTGTGCTGATGATTGGCATATGCCAAGTGAGTTTGCAACCAACTTTTGGGCAAGGTATCAGCAATTGAATGCTGAGCAAAAAGATGCCGTTGACACTATTGATGGTCCGGTGATGGTGATAGCCGGACCGGGTACGGGAAAAACCGAGTTGTTAAGCTTGCGAGTGGCTAATATTTTAAGGCAGACAGATACTTTGCCTAGTTCTATTTTGTGTTTAACTTTTACCGATTCAGCAGCAGTTAATATGCGTCAACGCTTGGCTCAGATTATTGGTCCTTTAGCCAACAAAGTAGCTGTCCATACTTTTCATAGTTTAGGTAACGAGATGATTAACCAAAATCCTGAAGTTTTCTTTTTTTCGACTGATTATAGACCGATTGATGAACTGGCTACTATTAGCATTTTGGACGAAATTTTTACTAAGTTAGCTCCAACCGATCCTCTAAACAAAAAACACTCAACTCAAGGTTGGGCTTTTTTAAGAGATGTCCAGAGTCGGGTTAGCGATTTGAAGCGAGAAGGTATTAGTCCTGTGGTTTTTCAGCAAATTTTAGACGATAACGAGCAGTTTTTTACTTTGGCTAGACCGATTATAGCTGAGTTTTTTAGTAATCGTATCAGTGTTTCCTTGGTGCAATCTTTATATAGTCAATTGTTAGAACCGATTAGGAATCTAAGTGTTTCCGAAAAACAACCTAATTACTCTTTTAGGAAATTAATTTTATACTCTTTGGAAAATTTAATTACCAGCTTATTTGCTGAGGCTAAGTTGACTACTACTAAGCTTACTCTTTGGCGTAACCGTTTTTGTAAGCGCGACAATCAAGGGGTATGGCGATTACGGGCTGATTTAGACAGTCCCAAATATCGTTCACTAGCTTTAATGTACCAAGATTATCAAGAACGTCTACACCAGTTAGGGCTATTTGATTTTGACGATATGTTGTTAGAAGTGGTGCAGGTTTTAGAAACTTCTGACAATTTAAGACTTACTTATCAAGAACAATTTTTGTATATATTGGTTGATGAATACCAAGATACTAGTGGGGTTCAGTCTAAGTTTTTAGATTGCTTAGTCAATTTGGAGCTAACTAATAATCGTCCCAACTTGTTGGTAGTAGGTGATGACGATCAAGCTATTTTTAAATTTCAAGGAGCCTCTTTGAGCAATATTCTACGTTTTCGTCAACAGTATCCTGGTTGTAAAACCATAGTTTTAAGTAAAAATTATCGTTCCAGAAAACCAATTCTAGACTTAGCTAGTCAGCTTATTCAAAATTGTCAGCAACGTCTGGCTACTTTGGAAAACTTAACCAAGCCTTTGATTAGTATGTATACTTAGGTTTGAGTTTAAGTGAATTTTTCGTTTTGAATACTTGTAAATTTTAGTGTGACTAATTAAACTAACCATAACCTTAGATTTTTGACTATTTTGCTTAAAACCCCCTCTTCCTCTTTTCTAAGAGAATCACCTGGTTTTGGTAGACTTTCAGGTCAAAATTTTTGAAGATTGGACTCAGTTTAACGTTTAACTTTAATAGTTGATTGTCTTTCTTGATTAGAAAGATTAAATTATATTTCCCGGAATAAACAATTCCTAGGGTTTTCTTAATTCATTTTTGAGCCAAATTATAGGTTAGTTTTGGAAGTCATAACTAGTTGGCAGTGCTCAACTTTAGCAATTTAATTGTTTAGTTGACAAAATTAGTTTTTCCAAAAAGCTTTAGTTAGTACATAATTAATTTAAATCTTATGCCTAAGAAAAAACCTGCTACTATGAAGGATTTAGCTGATTTGAAAAACCAAAACCAAAGCCAATCATCTGGACAATCACAGAATGCTATAGATGAAACTACTCCAACCACACCAGCTCAGTCACAATCAACCACACCAACCGATCAGATTAATATTAACCAACCGACCCAAACGACGTCAACTACTGAACAACCAACTAGTAGTGGGAATGCTGATGCTAACACCCACTCAGCAAACGCACAAACATCTAATGCTATTTCTAGCAAAGAGCAAGAACTACTTCAAGAGATAGAGACTTTGAAAGCCAAAAATCTAAGATTACTGGCAGATATTCAAAATTTATTGAGACAAAACCAAATTGACATTGAACGGGCTAAAAAAACTTTAAAAACTGAAATAGCCTTAGCTATGGTAGATTTTGTTACCAGTATGCATTTGGCTTTTACTTATTTGCCGGATAATCTTGATGACAAAACCCGCAACTTTATTAGACAACTACAACTAAGCTTAGAATCTAGTATTAAAAATTTGCAAAGTCTGAACATCGAATTACTGATACCCAAAGTTGGTGAACCTTTTAATTCGGAATATATGAATGCTGTAAACACACCCACAGATGAAGCCAGTAATTTGCCAACAATCAAAAGTGTAGTGACTGTGGGTTTGAAAGTTGACGGACAACTAGTGAAGCCCGCACAAGTGTTGTTATAGTTGTCAAAAATTAGAAAATTTGTTAGGGGGTCAAATTGTGTTTCTTATGTCTTCTGATTTTCCTTCTCTCAAGGAAGAGTATCATCATTTGTATGAATACGTTTCCACTTTGGCTTGGATGCAATATGAACAGATGAAGAAAAAAGGCAAAGAGTATACGGGCTACGTTTATTTTTTTGGTCGAACTGTACATAGATTACTGCATCCGTTGTATTTTTTTCACCAGACTGAGGAACCAAAATTCTGGTTTGAAGAACAAACTTTTGACCCTAACAACCCTGCGGAAACTTTTCCCACTTGGGAAGCTAAGAAAGCTTATTTATTGGCTAGGTTTAGAGAAAAAAAGTTCGAAATTTACGATGCCAATTTTTCCAGAAAAGTATTGTCTCGCTATAACCATCAAATCATTCAATGGTTAGTCAAAAACAATTATCATCGTTTAATTGAATTTGATAGGTGTCTAGGTTTTTACTTAGATATTTTGGATTGGACAGAAGAGCATTTTATTAGTTTTTACGAGAATCGCTTAGTAAATTTGTTAGTAACTGATTATTCACCAAAAACTTTATCGACGACTGAGTCGTGGTGCCAAGTGGTTTAATCTTTAAAATTTTAATGACAATTAATCTTCTAAAGAAAGCTTTTTTGCTTAAATTAGCAAAAATTACACGAATTACAGTCAGATCCTTTAAAGTTTGTAAATTAATCATATTCTAGTTTGGTTATAAAAATCAGGTTTCATAAGAGAGTTTAAAGCTCTTATTAATTAATTTTTTTAGTGCCAATTTAACGTAATTAGTTTCACTAACTCGGTAAGTTTGGTTGATTTAGTAAACTACTGTAGATTTTTTAGTCTAAATTTGTCTTAGAATATTCTTAGCTTGACAAAATTATAAATCTTCTTATTACTAGAGCTCCAAACTTAGATTTTTTTAATTGTGTTATGTCTAAAGTTAACGATATTATTAAGCAATTACAAGAACTAACTTTAATGGAAGCTGCTGAGTTAGTTAAGGCCATCGAAGAAACTTTTGGGGTTTCAGCTGCTGCTCCTGTAGCTGTGGCTACTTCGGTTGCTAACACCTCTGCCAGTGCTACTGACGAAGATAAACCGGAAGAAAAATCATCTTTCAACATTAAAGTCACCGAAGTTCCTAGTGACAAGAAGATAGCTGTTATTAAGGTGGTTAAAACTGTTTTAAATATCGGCTTGGGTGACGCTAAGACTAAGGTTGAGTCAGCTCCTTTTATTCTGTTAGAAAATGTTTCTAAGGAAGAGGCAGAAAAATATAAACAACAGTTAGTTGAGGCTGGAGCTACTGTTCAGCTTGAATAGTTTTTAATTTTAGTTTGGTGATGTCTAGTTTAGTTGAGCAAATTAGTTTAATGCAGTTGTATTCTTTGGGGACTCATAGGGGTAATAGTAGAACCACTCTAAATCCAAGGTTAAAAGATAGGGTTTATGGGTTTAGTAATGGCTTGGCCGTTATTGACTTAGTTAAAACTAAGTACTATTTAGCTAAAGCAGCCGATTTACTTACAAAAGTAGGCCAAAAAAGAGGACAAATATTGGTTGTTGGTACTTCCTTGCATGTACAAGAATTAGTAGATAATTTTATTGCTTCTATACCTGAAAACCAGGTAGCTTTTGTTAAACACAGGTGGCTTGGTGGCACTTTAACTAATTGGTCAACTATTAGGAAAACTTTGCGTGCTTTAGATAAAGTTTCCTCAATGGTGAAAGATCGTCAGTTTTTTGATTCTTTGAGTAGAAACGAGCAGCTTGCTTTACAGCGAAAGCTAGACAAATTAGAGAAATTTTTTGGTGGTTTAACCAATTTAAAAAACAATAAACCAGCAGTTCTATTAGCTATAGATGCCAAGGAGCAAGCAGTAGCTATGCGCGAGGCCGAAGCTTTGAACATTCCTATTATTGCTATTACTAATACTAAAATAGAGTTTTTACCTAAAAATTTAGACTACACTATAGTTTGTAATACTCATTCAATTAATGCTCTACGTTTGATTTTAGATATCTTGGCGAACGCTTACAATCAAGGTTTGGCTAAATCCAGTTCGGTTATTATTAGCAAACAACACGCAGCTACCTCAGCAAAAGAAAACCAGCCTCAATTAGTGGCAGCTTAAGATTCAATTTATTGTAATTATGGCTTGGCAAAAAAATAAAATTTTGTTGGTTAGTGTTACTACTGATAGTAATGGTAGAAAAGTAGTTTATCGGTATTTAACTAATAAATCCAAGGGTGGGGGGAAAGCTAAAGGCAATTTAGCTCCGCTGAAGCTAAAAAAATACAATCCGAAAACTAATTCCCACACTGTGTTTGTAGAAACAAAATACAAGTAAATGAATTGAATAGGTTTATGGCTATGAAAAAATTGAGAAGTAAATCTCATGGTGGTTTAACTAAAAGAGTTAGGAAAACTCCCTCAGGTAAATTGATTTCTAAAAGAACTAATGTGGCCCACCGAATGATTAAAAAGCCTAGAGAACGAGTTCTAAGAGCTAAGAGAAAAACCGTTCTTAGTCCAGCTCATAAAAAGTTTTTGTCAGTAATTTAGTTCTGAAATTTTTGATTTATGTCTAGAATCAAAAGAGGCACCATAGCCCACAAGAGAAGAAAATATCTTCTGTCTCGAGCTAAAGGCTATCTCGGAAGAGCTCATAAAAATTTTCGAGCGGCTAAAGAGAGACTGCTGCACGCAGATAAGCATGCTTATATCAGTCGTCGTTTACGCAAACGAGAGTTCCGTAGGTTATGGATAACCAGAATCAACGGAGCTTTAGATCAAATCAATTCGAATTTGAATTATAGTCGTTTAATGAATTTGTTAGCTAAATCTGGCAGTAGGTTAAATCGAAAGTCCTTATCAGAGATAGCAATCAGAGATTTAGAAACTTTTAGAAGTTTGGTTAATTCTTTGATAGGTAGTAGTTCTAGTTAATAGAAGTTTAAAATTTTTGTTGGTCAATTAAGCAGCTTTTTTGTTTAAGTATTTTCAATTTAGCGTTGTAAAAAACAAAGAATGAACTGTAAACTATATTTAGAAAACTACTTTAGGCTTGTTTTGTCTTCAAGTAATTTGTAGTCTTATTTGGTATAGTGCACAATAATTTCACTTAAAATCACCCTCTACTAATTCACCAGTTATCTTCGATCGTATTGTTACCTTTTAGAAACCTCGCCACTTGCGTCTAATAGTTTCAATTAACCATGTAGGGAAATATTTGACTTTATTGATCACTAAATCTTGAGCAGGTAAAAGAATTACTTCCTTGCCACCAAAACTACGCTTGAATCTGCTTAGATTATACCATGGATGGTTTACCTCGTCTGGTTTACAAACTCCCCAAAAATCATAACTTTGACAGCCCCTTTGTTTGGCTAGTTGGATGGCTTGCCATTGAGCTAGGGTAGGCGCTGGCACACCTTTGATTAATAAATTAGCTCCTTGATGATAGAAAGCCCTAGAGCCGAAATAGACTACTAGTACCCAAGAAACTAGTTGGTTTTGATAATAAATTTTGATTAAATCATAACTATTTTCTTGTGCAAAAGCTTCTAACTCTTTTTGTAAATATTGTTTACTGAAAGGTATAAACGACCCTCTGACAAAAGTATTTTCATAAACTTGATAAATTTCATCATCAATTTCGTGTCCCAGACTAACAGTTAACTTTTTTTCGGCTATTAAGCGTTCGGCTTTGCGAATATCAGCCCGAAGACTTTTCTTAAATTTAGACCGAATTTTGTCCAAATCTTCTGTTAAATCTAAGACTACGCTACGCTCAGCATGCATATGTATTGGTGCTGGTTGAAAACCACATTTTCGAAAATTGTCTTGATTCGCTTGGGTATTTTCTTGAATTGGACTAATTCTTACG
>Ga0308399_1000238_pt1 | contig 19676 bp, 17 predicted proteins | sample HotsprSampOS1260_FD_202367 | JGI IMG/M metagenome (GOLD analysis project Ga0308399, IMG submission 202367) | Hot spring phototrophic mat microbial communities from Octopus Spring, Yellowstone National Park, Wyoming, United States - 20060914_OS12-60 ... | reverse complement strand
TGGGGCATCTTCGCCGTGCCGCAGTTCCTGGCCCGCGCCGCGACCGAAGCAACCACCAACATCGGCCAACAGTTGCCGCTGGACTACTTCATCCGCCTGGGGCTATATGACCTCACGCTGGCGCAGCCCGCCGGCCCGCCTGCCCTGTTGAGCGTCTGGCTCATCATTGGGCTGGGGCTGCTCGTGGGGCGGGGACAACAGCGCAAATCAACGCTGCCTTTGGCGATGATCGCGCTCACGATCCTGGGCGTGGCGTTCGCCGCCCGCCAATGGGCCTTCAACGCCCGCATGCTGATCGGCGCGGCGCCGGCGCTGGCCATGTGGATGGGCTGGGCGCTCGATGCGACTGCGCACCTGAGCAAGAAGCGGGCGCAGTCAGCCTGGTTGCTGCCGACCGTCTTGATCAGCATGTTGCTCGGGACGCACTGGCCGATCAGTACCGATCTGGTCTATGCCAAGACGCTGGAGGTGTTCGATCCCTATAACCCCCACACTTACCATCAGCACATCGCCCCGCGCGCACGCCCCAGCGACCTGGTGATCTTCAACGTGCTCAGCCCGGCCGGCTTCTACGCCCTGGACCGCAGAGCAAACGATCCGAGCTGGTCGTATGCCCTCACCTGGGATCCGGTGATCGAGCCGCGCCAGCGGTGGGAAGCGCGGCTGGGCCAGGCCGCCGGCCAGCACGATCGCCTCTGGCTGGTGCTCTACCGCGGCCTGGCCGGCGCAAACGGCCATCTGCGCGGTTGGATGGACTCGCACTTCTATCCAGCCTATGCGGCCTGGGGTGAGGAGGAGGTGTTCTATGGCCTCTACGGCGTCGCTCACGAGGCGATGCGCCGCGTCCCGACCGAGGATGCTGATTGGGGGGAGGTCGCCCTGGCGGCCGCTTGGTTGCCCCAGCGCGTCGCCGCCGGCGCGATCCTGCCCGTTCAGCTCGTCTGGCGCGCCGAGGCGCTGCCCGATAGGAATTACAAAGTGTTCGTCCACGCCGTAGCGGCCGACGGATTTCTGATCGCCCAGCACGATGCCCAACCGCTCAACGATCTGCGGCCGATGACGAGCTGGCAAGTGGGCGAGGCCGTGCGGGATAACCACGGCCTAGCGCTGCCGGCGGACTATCGCGGCCCGCTGCGCGTCGTCGTCGGCCTCTACGACCCCGACACCGGCCAGCGCCGGCGCACCCGCGCCAGCGAGGAGGCGCTGACGCTGGCCACGGTCGAGGTGCGCTGAGCGCAGATTACTCCTCCGCGAGCACGGCCTCCGCCTTGTGGCTGGCGATGATGGCCTGGGCCAGGTTGGGCGGCACCGGCGCGTAATGGTCAAAGGCCATTTCGTAATACCCGCGCCCCTGGGTGAGGCCGCGCAGATCGGCAGCGTAGCGCTGCATCTCGGCCAACGGCGCGTCGGCGGTGATGATCGTCTTATTGGCGCGCTGATCCATGCCGATGATCTGGGCGCGCCTGGTCTTCAGATTGTTCATCACGTCGCCCGCGTAGGTCTCGGGCACGACGATGGTGAAGCGGTAGATCGGCTCGAGCAACACCGGGCCGGCCTTCTCAAACGCCTCGCGGAACACGTGGCGGGCGGCGATCTCAAAGGCGATCGGCTTGGAGTCCACCGGATGTTCCTTGCCGTCTAAGACGATGCAGCGCACGTCTTGAATTGGGTAGCCGGCGAGCACCCCTGCCTCCATGACCTGCTTGATGCCCTTCTCGATGCTGGCCTGGAACGAGCTGCTGATCGCGCCGCCGAAGACGCGCCATTCGAACTCGTAGCCGGCGCCCGGCGTGCTCGGCTCCACCAGCATCTCAATCTCGGCGAACTGGCCGGCGCCGCCGGTTTGCTTCTTGTGGCGATAGCGCGCCTGCCCCTGGCGCGTGATCGTCTCGCGATAGCTCACTTTGGGGATGGTCGTCTCCACATCCACCCCGAACTTGTTGTGCAGATGGTGAATGGCCACATCTATGTGCGCCTGGCCCAGGCCCAAGAGCAGCGTCTCCTTAGTACTCGGGTCATTGGCATGGCGCAGGCTGGGATCCTCCTCGCACAGCTTGGCCAAGGCGTTGCTGATCTTGGCCGCGTCGCTTTTGGTCTTGGGATGCAGCGCCACGGCGAACAGCGGATTGGGGAAGGGGATCGGCTGGAGCTTCATGCAATGCGCGCGGTCGCAGAGCGTGTCGCCGGTTTGAACGCTGCTGAGCTTGGAGACGGCGCCGATATCACCGACGTGCAAGATGGGCACAGGAATTTGCTCTTTACCGCGCTGGACGAAGAGGGTGGCCAGCCGCTCTTCCTCGTTGGTGCGTGTGTTGACTAGGCGCGTCTCTCCGCCCTTCACCGGGCCCTCGATCACGCGAAAGTAGCTGATCTTGCCGACGAACGGATCGGCCACGGTCTTGAAGACGTAGAGCACGGTGCCATGCTGACCATCGTCGGGGTCTGCGCCCATGTCGAAGGGCATCGGCGCATAGCGCACGAGCGAATAGAGCATGGCGTGGATGCCGATGCCCGAGGCCGGCGCTGCGCAGAACACCGGCACGAAGGTGCGCTTGCGGATGGCGCTGCGCAGGCCGCGGATGAACTCTTCATCGGTGAGCGTGCCCACCTCGAACCACTTCTCGATCAGCTCATCCTCGCCTTCAGCGGCGGCTTCCATTAGCCGCTCGCGGGCCTTCTCGGCGGTCGCCGCAAGGTCAGGGGGGATGTCGGCCACCTCGCCCTTTGGCCCCTTCAGGTACTTGCGCGTCACCAAGTCAATCACGCCGGCGAACTGGTGTTGGCTGCCCACCGGCAGCATGAGCGGCACGATGTCTTGGTGAAAGGCGTCGTGCAATTGGGCGAGCACAGCGTCGAAGTTCGCGTTCTCGCGATCCATGCGGCTGATCAGGACGGCGCGCGGGATCTTGGCCTCGTCCACCGCTTGCATGGCCAGCTCGGTGCCCACCTCGACGCCGGCCACGGCGTCCACGAAGATCAAGCCCAGGTCGGCCACGCGCACCGCGCTGAGCACTTCGCCGTAGAAGTCGGCGTATCCCGGCGCATCCAGCAGATTGATTTTGTGCTCCTTCCACTCGACCGGCACAATGCTCAAGTAGATGGACTGCTTGCGGCGTTTCTCCTCTTCGTCATAGTCGGAGACGGTCGTGCCATCTTCGACTTTGCCCTGGCGCGTGCTGCCGCCGCTGGCAAACAGCATGGCTTCGGCGAACGTGGTCTTGCCACTTGAGCTATGCCCCAGCAGGGCAACATTGCGCAACTGTTCAGTAGCGTACTCCTTCATCACCACAGAGCCTCCAGCGATATTATGGGATTTTAACGATTCCCCGAGAGGGCTTAGCGTGGCGTACTCCCTTCTGACAAGGGAATCACTCGTGGCAACTTAAACAACTAGGCCCGGTCTACGCCGGGCCTAGACGAGGGAGGGCAGAATGAAACGGAGGGAAGAGAAGTAGCGGGAGTAGGATTCGAACCTACGACCTTCAGGTTATGAGCCTGACGAGCTACCGCTGCTCTATCCCGCAGTGACAGCGCAAATTATATGCATCAGCGCGTTTTTGTCAAGGGGTGAGACCATCTCCCCAGGGCTGATTAACGCTCCAACTTTCGGTATTGTCAGCGCAGGAGGCAGCAATAGCTCGGAAAGCGCTTAGTGAGTATCTGCGAGATATCCGCGACCCACGTCGCCGACAAGGGCGAATGTATCCGCTGACGAGCATAGCTCATCTTGGCTGCCGTAAACGGCGAGAGCTCACGACGAGGGATGTGTAGGTGGGCTGAGCAGCACCGGGAACAAATCCGCGACGGCATCAATGGGCAGAGGGTCCGTCGGAGTAATGGAACGCGGTGTCTCGTTATCAGCGAGAAGAAGCGCTCCGATGAAGGATAGCTTGGGAGAAGTGATCAGCGTGGATGGGAAGAGCCTGCGCGGGAGTCGGCGTGAGTTGCCTGCGCTGGGGGTGGTGGTAGCAGCAGGGCAGGAGATACGCGTGGCGCTTGGCCAAGAGGAGATCAAGGGAGAGAACGCGATTGAAGCCACCTTAAGGCTCATTCGAGGGCTGCTGCTGGAAGGGCAGGTCATCACATTAGACGCGGGGTTGAATCAACGTGAAATCGCACACGAGATTGTAGGGGGGTGTGAGAGAAATCACGCCCGCCTACGAGAGGTATTGCTCTTGCCAAAGGAGCGGCATCCGTTCGCAAAGCTATTGAAAAGTCACGTTGAGTTGGCGCAGCATCTTGAAGGTATCTATATAAGGCACCTCGAAAGCCTGGCACACGCTGGGGATGGGGATTTTGCGGCGCATGCTGGGGTTGTCTTTCTCCAGAGTCACCAGGACGCAGCGCTTGGCTTTGGCGTAGGCGACGAGCCATGGGTCGGCGTTGTCGGCCTCGGCAAACTCGCGCCGGGCCTGGCTGGTGAAGTGGCCCTGGCGCTGCCCCCAGCGCATGAGCTGAGCATAGACCTCGAGCACGCTGCGGTCGCCGGTGGATCGAAAGTAGTCTTTCATATTGTTCTGCACCCACTTGAATAAGCGATCCTTGCCGCGCTCCAGCTCGTCGAAGACGCGATCCACGCTAATGATGTGGCCGGCCTCGGCATGCCTCAGCAGCGCTTGCCAGAATCCCGGCGCAATGTCGAAGGCGTAGTAGCGCTTGGCCGCCTCGATGAAGACATTGGTGTCAAGGAGGAAGATAACCCTCGTGTTCACTCTGCCCCTCCCAACAGATATGCGGCGTATTTATCGAAGGCGGCGCCACGCAGGCCGGTCAGCCGGTAGGCCTCGCGGTAGGTCAGCGAGCCTTCTTGAACGGCGCGGGCAATCGCTTCGCCAAAGCGCCGGCTGAGCCTGAGATTTTGTGTGGCGAAGAAGTTCCCGCCGCTCGCGCTCGGTCGCTTGGTGCGTTGCTGGGCGCGGTAGGCTTCGTAGAAGTGGAGAAATGCGTCGCGCGCGATTACTCTGAGGTCGAGCGCACGGCGCGCAGCGACGATCTCGCTTACTTTAAAGTAGCGGGCGAGCTTTTGGAAGCGGTCTGCGTCTGCTTCTACCCGCGGCCAAATCTCCATGAAGGCGGTCGTGGGCACGAGGAACTCGGCTGCGATGCGGTTACAGGCTTCCTCAATCTCGTCGCGGGCGGGCTGTAAAGCGCGCAGGTCGAAGGCGGCGCTCCTGCCCAGCCACACGTGGGCCAGCTCATGGGCGAGGGTGAACATCTGGGCAGCCTTGCCATCGGCGCCGTTGATGAACACCAGCGGCGCATACTCATCCACCAGCACAAACCCGCGAAACTCGTCCACCGAGAGCTTGCGCCGCGCGTTGTTGCCGACGATGCTGCTGATGACGACCAGGATGCCGACGGACTCTGCGCACGTTCGCAGGGCGCGCAGCGCATCGCTCCAGGTGCGCTGGCCGGCTGCCCAGTTGGCGTCCATGCCCAGCGTCCGGCGGATTTCCTGGGCGACCTGCGCCGGCGCGTCGTGGACGCTCGCTGAACCGACAAAGGCGAGGGGCTTGTCGCCGCGCTCGACCAGATATTCGCGCATCCAGCTCTGGCGCTGTTCCATCACCCGAACGGTCTCCAGCAAGTCTGCGCTGGCGGGTTGGTCTGCGGCGTTGGGCAGCGTGCGAAAGTGGGGGATGGGGATGCTTTCCACTGGCGGGGCATCTAGGAAGAAGTAACCCAACGGCACCGCGGCGGCCTTGGCGAACGCCTCAAGCTGGCGCAGAGTCGGTTGTACTTCGCCGGATAGCCACTTGTTCAGTTGTCGAAACTTGGCCGTTAGATCGGCGGGCGCACGTTCCAGCGCCCAAGACAGGATACTGCGATTAGGTTGAACACGGATATAACTCATGGGATTCACCTCATCGGCCTTATTTGTTCCTACGCACAGAACCAGCGCTGCTCAGCCAGACAGCGCGTCCGGCACCCGTCAGGAACAGGGCCTTGATGTCTTCGTACTACACAATGCGTTACATCTTCCAGTGTTGTGCAAAGTCCGGATCAATGCGCTTGAGCGAGTACTGGACCGCAGTGACCACGCCGATGTTCAGGTTGATCATCATTTTGGTAAGCAGAGCGCCATCAATTAAGAACACGCGCGCAGACTTAACCTGAGCCACATAATCTTTGGCTTCTTGGGTAAAGTAAGCGGTGGTGATAAAGATGCCCTTGTGCGCGCCATGGGCCTGGAGCGCCCCAACGAACCGTTGGACGTGCGGGCGACCAACAGCGTTGGACCAGCGCTTCGCCTGGATATAGATCGCCTCTAGGCCGAGTGGGTCCTCTTCGATGATGCCATCAATGCCCCCATCGCCGCTCTTGCCGACCACGCGGGCAGCATGAGGTCGGAAGTTGCCATAGCCCATTTTGGAAATCAGATGCACCGACAAGCGCTCGAAAGCGTCCGGCGGCATCTTCTTGACGAGCTGAAGGAGATCGGCTGCCAGCGATTGTTGATAGCTGTGGTAGAGCTTCTCCATCTGCTCGAGTAAGCCATCTTGCGAAGGGCTAATGCGAGCGGGCTTGGCCTTCTCGCTATTAGAAGTAGTGAAGAAAGCTCTTAGAAGCTTACGATCCTCTCTTAGGCCAAGCGCTTCAGGCATTGACTTCTTATATCTAGATTTACTTGTCTTCTTGGCCATGAAGTGTTCCTCTTATAGCTAAATTATAGCACGGTTTCAAAAGCCGTCAAGTGAGAGGCTACCTGAGGCGCGCCGCCTGAAACCTTCTGTATCGCTACCGGCAATTGATCCTTTGAAAGTGCCCATCCCATTCACTGTTCGGCGGTAAAGCGAACAGCATCAATCTACACATGCCCGTTTACGAAAGTCTTTCCACGCCATACCAGTCTGTCATGCTGAGCGGAGCAAAGCATCTAAACTCCCGCCCAACCAAAACACCGCGAAGCCACCCCAACCTCCTGCCTCAGTGCCCCGCAGCGCTTCAGTCCGGCGCGCGCAGGGGCGGTTCGCAAACCGCCCCTGCGTACGCCCGACTTGCGGGCTGGCGCGGCCTGAGTCCAACGCGGCCGCTCAGCATCCCCGCCTCCGCAGTAAGTATCGCCCTTATAATTGGGCTTACTTAGCTTGGACTGGTTCTTGGCGAGTAGAGAAAAAGGAGCGTGAAGTGATGACAGATACAACGCGCGTGAACGTAGAGCGATTGGGGACACCACGAATGCGCCGGCGCGCCTTCGTGCGCCTGTTGGGCTGGGCCTTTGGTTTAACAGCAACCGGCGCGCTCGCAGCGTGCGCGCCTGCGACCGGCGAGCCGGAGATACAGTTCGTCTATCCCCGACAAGGGGTGCGCGTGCCAAGCACGCAGTTCACCGTTCAGTTGGCAGTGCGCAACTTTCGCCTCGTGCGCCCTGCCGCACCGCGACCAGGCGAAGGTCACTTGCACCTCTTCATCAACGTGCCGGCCAGCGATATTCCCGACGGTCAGATCATTCCGCTCGACCAGAAAGACAAATACATTCACCTCGGCGCACCGCCGTTTACTTCGCGCGTCCTCACGTTGCCGCCGGGCGTGCATACCTTGACTGCCGTGATGGCCGACGGCTTGCATGCCAAACTCGCTGTCCCTATACCGGTGAGCGTCACTTTCTTGGTGCAACCTTGACCGGCGCCCGCGCCGATCTCGGCGCGCCGTCCTGGCTCTGCGCTCGAATGAGCTTAGGATGATCCGACGTGCGAGATGTCTACTCATCTCGATAAGCCTCGGTCTGAGGCGCTCTGTGCGCTGTGCCGGCTGGGTGTTGCTGCGCTGATCGCTGGCCTGCCGGCGCTATGCCTGGCTTACTGTGAGCTTGCTGCGGGAGCGTCCTCGGCTTCTCTCGATTGGCGCGCGCGCACTGCCCATCATCACCACCTGCCCACGCCCCAGGACGAGCACGCGCCGCTGTTGAGCGCCCTTCAGGCCTTGCTCAGGACAGCGGTCGAGTGCTTGCCGACGGGCGAAGGCTGGTGCGTTGCGCCAGGCGCGATGGCCGCTCCGCGCGCAGTGCGCTTGCTCAGGCCGGCGCGCATAAACCCTCAGCCTCCTGTTCCACCCCCACGTCACGTTCGCTCGTGGTTCCATTTTCTTCTTTGTGATGCAAGACCCCCGAACGTGGCGCACACAGGCGCAGCCACTGTATGCGCTTGAGATCGCGGCTGCGGCTATTACAGGTACAGGAGTGAACAGATGTTGAGTCTTCGGAATGCGTTTATCGGACTGATGGTGACGACGCTGGTTGCGTGTGCCGCGCCTGTTCAGAACACAGGCGGTGGGCAGAGCGAGATCATGGTGCGGGATGCCTGGGCACGCCCGACGATGGGCATGCACGGCGATAGCGGTGGACACGGCGGACATGGTGGCGGCCAGGTCAGCGCAGCCTACATGGTGATCGAGAACAAGGGCAGCGCCCCTGACCGCCTGCTCAGCGCGACCGGCGACGTCGCCGGCATGATCGAGGTGCACCAGACCACGCAGAAGGACGGCATGATGATGATGGAGGAGATGAAGGATGGCCTGGAAGTGCCCGCCAATGGGTCAGTAGAACTGAAGCCGGCCGGCTATCACATCATGTTGATGGACCTCAAGCGTGATCTCAAGCCGGGCGACGCCTTCAAGCTCACCTTGAAGTTCCAGTCGGGCAAGGCGATTGACGTGAATGTGACTGTGCGCGAGCCATAAGTGCGCGCCGAGCAAGCCGTTCTGGGCGCTCAGTTGCGACGCCCAGAACGGCTTCAAACATTGACCCCATGAAGAAATCACAGGGTGAGGGCTTTAAGGTCTTCCTCGCCATCCTGGCGAGCTTGGTTCTAGTAGCTATCTCCGGGCTGCTGCTAAGCGATGCGCCGAGGTCCAGCGGTGGGGCAGTGCTCGGCAGCGTCACCAATGGCCAATACCGCGTTATTTCCGATTACACGTTGGTGAATCAAAATAACCAACGCATGTCGCTGGCCGACTTGCGCGGCAAGCCCACCCTGCTGGTGTTCGGCTACACCTTTTGTCCGGATGTGTGTCCGCTTTCGATGTACGACCTGCGGCGGGTGAAGCAGGCGCTGGGCGAGGCCGGCGGAGGCGTGAATTACGTCTTCGTCACCGTTGACCCTGAGCGCGATACGCCCGATGTGCTGCGGCGGTACGTCGCTGCATTTGACCCCGCCTTCATTGGCCTAACCGGCGACGAAACCACCCTGCGCAAGATGATCTACGAGTTTGACGGGATGTTTGAGAAGCAACCGCCCAGGCCGGATAACCCCAAGAGCTACGTCGTGGCTCACACCAGCTTCACCTACCTACTGGATGCAGATGGCCGCTTGCGGATGACGTATGCCTTTGGCACGCCAATAGACACCATCGCCAGAGACGTGCAGGCGCTGTTGAAAGACTCCTAAGTCCTTCACGGCTCGTCCAGCACGCGCTGGACGACCGCCGCGATCTCGGCAGCCGGCACGCCATCCTGTATGAAGTACAGCAAGCGCCCCTGACGGTCCAGTAAGTAGATGAACGGCGCATGGGGGACGAGCACTCCCGTCTCATCCTCAGACGTGTGAATGCCGAACCGCACAGCCAATTGGCGCATTGCGCTACGTTCGGCGGTCAGGCCGACGAACGCCGGGTCGTAACGCGCGAGATGCTGTTTGAGCGCCTCCGGCGAATCGGCCGCTCGATCGGTCCCCACCATGACGAAGGCGACCTCGGCACTGCGCGCCCCCAGCGCTTGCTTGATGGCCAGGAATTGGGGCAACCCGTCCACGCAAGGAGATTCGCGACAGCGGATGTTGCCAAAGAAGATGAGCGTGATGCGCCCGCGAAAGCGGCTAAGCGCAGCCGGCTGGCCGTCTTGGTCCAGCATGGGCACGTCCGGCGGGATGATCGGATACTCCACGCGGATCGCGCGGGGCGCGAAGGTCGGCTCAGGCGCTTCTGCCGGCGCACACGCAAACAGCAGCGCACCAGCCACCATGAACGCCGCGCCGCATGCCGCGCGACGCACGATACGGAATACGAAATACGCAATACGGAATACGAAATACGTATTACGTATTGCGTAGTGCGTATTGCGTAGTGCGTAGCGCGTAGAGCGTGGAGCGTCTTCCAGGTGCGCTGAAACACGGACGCGCATCACACAGCGGCCCGCTTTAGCATCTCGCGCAGCACAGCGTGCAAAATGCCGCCGTGTTTGTAGTAGTGGATCTCAACCGGCGTGTCAAGGCGGGCGATGACCTCGAAGGAGAAGCCCGTCCCGTCCTCGCGGGTGACCTGTATGGACAGCTTCGGGCGGGGTTGGGATAACGCCGCGTCGCTCAACGGGATGGTGAATACCTCGCGGCCGGTGAGGCCCAGCGCGTCGGCGTTCTGGCCGGGCAGGAATTGTAAGGGCAACACGCCCATGCCCACCAGGTTGCTGCGGTGGATGCGCTCGAAGCTCTCGGCTATCACGGCGCGCACGCCAAGCAGCAAGCTGCCCTTGGCCGCCCAGTCACGCGATGAGCCGGTGCCGTATTCCTTGCCGGCGATCACGATCAGCGGCACGCCTTCTTGCTTATAGGCCATCGCTGCATCGTAGATGTCCATCACCTGCCCATCGGGAAAGTGCACGGTCACCCCGCCCTCGACGCCGGGGACGAGCAGGTTCTTCAAGCGGATGTTGGCGAAGGTGCCGCGCGTCATCACGCGGTCGTTGCCGCGCCGCGTGCCGTACTGGTTAAAGTCCTCGGGCTTCACCCCTTGCGCCAGCAGGTAGCGCCCGGCCGGTGAGTTGGGTGGGATGTCGCCGGCGGGCGAGATGTGATCTGTGGTGATTGAGTCGCCAAACAGCCCAAGCACCCGCGCGCCGACGATCGGCTGGATCGGCGGTGGTTGGAGCGAGAAGCCTTCAAAGTAGGGCGGCTCTTGGATGTAGGTGCTGCGTGCGTCCCAGGGATAGAGGTCGCCGTCTACGCCGGTGATGGCTTGCCATTGTTCGCTGCCTTGATCTATCACCGCGTATTGTTTGTGGAACAGTTCAGGCCGCACCGTCTCTCGAATGGCGGCTTCGATCTCCTGCTGAGTCGGCCAGATGTCCCTGAGGTAAACCGGCTGGCCGTCGTTGCCGATCCCCAGCGGCTCGCTGGTCAGGTCAATATCCACGCGGCCGGCGATGGCATACGCAACCACCAGCGGCGGGGAAGCCAGGTAGTTGGCCCGGACGAAGGGGTTGATGCGCCCCTCAAAGTTGCGGTTGCCGCTGAGCACGGCGGCGGCGACCAGGTTATGGCTTTGCACAGCCTCCGATACGGCCTGCGGCAGCGGGCCACTGTTGCCGATGCAGGTGGTGCATCCGTAGCCCACCACGCTAAAGCCGAGCGCCTCCAGCGCCTGGAGCACGCCGGCTTCGGCCAAGTAATCGGTGACCACTTTTGAGCCGGGGGCCAGCGAGGTCTTGACGTAGGGCGGCACGCGCAGCCCCTTCTCGACTGCTTTGCGGGCCAGCAAGCCGGCACCCAGCATCACGCTGGGGTTACTGGTGTTGGTGCATGAAGTGATCGCTGCGATCACCACCGCGCCGTGGCCGAGCGTCTCCTGGTGGCCGTTTAAGCGCACCGTGGCTGTGCGATCCAGCTCGTCGGGCCGCAGGCCGAAGCCGCGCTCTTTGGGCGATGCGGTCAGCGCAGCGCGAAAGGCGGCCTTGGCCTGTGTGAGCGGCACGCGGTCTTGGGGGCGCTTCGGGCCGGCAAGGCTCGGCTCAACCGTCGCCAGGTCTAGCTCAAGCGTGTCAGTAAAGTGCGGATCCGGCGTCTCGTCGGTGCGGAAGATCCCCTGCGCCTTGGCGTAGCGCTCGACCAGCGCACACAGCGCCTCGTCGCGCCCGGTGCGCCGCAGGTATTCGATGCTCTGGGCGTCAATCGGGAAGTAGCCCATCGTCGCGCCGTATTCGGGGGCCATGTTGGCGATCGTGGCGCGGTCGGCGAGGGTGATGTTGCTCAGGCCGGCCCCGTAGAACTCAACAAACTTATCCACCACGCCCTTCTTGCGCAGCATCTGCACGATTGTCAGCGTCAGGTCGGTGGCGGTCACGCCCTCGCGCAGCGCGCCGTAGAGCTTAAAGCCGATCACCTCCGGCATGACGAGGTAGAGCGGCTGGCCAAGCATCACGGCCTCGGCTTCGATGCCCCCTACGCCCCAGCCCACCACGCCCAGGCCGTTGATCATCGTGGTGTGGCTGTCGGTGCCCACAAGAGTGTCGGGATAGGCCAGGCCGTCTTTCAACCACACCACGCGGGCCAAGTATTCCAGGTTGACCTGGTGGATGATCCCGCTGCCAGGCGGCACAACGCTGAAGTTGCGAAAGGCTTTCTGGCCCCAACGGGCGAACTGGTAACGCTCCAGGTTGCGATCGAACTCCTTGGCGATGTTCAAGCGCAGCGCGTCTGGCGAACCGTAGTAATCCACTTGCACCGAGTGATCAATGACCATGTCCACCGGCACGACCGGGTTGATGCGCCGCGGGTCGCCACCCAGGCGGGCCACCGCGCTGCGCATCGCGGCCAGGTCCACCAGGCAGGGAATGCCGCTGTAGTCCTGGAGGATGACCCGCGCCGGCTTGAAGGGCAGCTCAGCAGCTTGAACCTCGGCGGGTTGCCACTGCGCCAGGCGCACCACGTCATCTTCGGTGATGGCGAAGCCGTCGCATTGGCGAAGCGCCTGCTCCAACATGATTTTGATCGAGAACGGCAATCGGCTGACCTGGCCAATGCCTTGTTTCTCCAGGGCCTCCAGGCTGTAGAAGCGGACTTTGCCATCACTGGTATCGAATTCGGCGAGCGCACCGAAGGGGTTCTGCATGGGTGTGTGCATCGCTTTCGTCTCCTCACAGCGTGAACTCACGCGCGCACTATTGGCGAGCGCGATATGGATCGCGGGGTGGTTGCCGGCCTATCGCCGGCCGGGCAGATAGGGCGATCAAGCAAGTGAATTGTAACGCTGGCAGTGTGAGCGCGGGTGTGTCGGGTGCATTTAACAGTAGGGGCGTGGGCCGCTCGCTCGCCATGCCGGTCTGTCACGCCAAGCGCTCGCTCAACGCCTGCCTCACTGTCATTCTAACGTCAGTGAAGAATGACAGGGGCGGCGACCGCCCGGATGACTCCGCAGCGCTCTGGGCGAGCGGCATTGCGTGTGAATGCCCCCGCGCGCTTCGGCAGCGCTATCCAGGATACTATCATTTAAAGCGGATCACTCCGACTCCCGAACTGACGTTAAGATGGTGAGGAGGCCTAATGCCGTGACCACGTCCAAACTTATCGCGGAGATCGAACAGGAGCGGGCCGATCTGAGCGCGCTGCTCCGCCGCTTGACCCCCGCACAGATGGACGTGCCGGGCGCGGTGGGCGAATGCTCGGTCAAAGATGTGCTTTCATACATCGCCCTGTGGCACTCGCACGCGATCACGCTGCTCTTTCGCGCAGAGCGTGGCCAGGGGCTTCGCCTGCCTGGTGATCCCGAAGCCGACGCGATTCAGCCCGACCCGCGCCCCTTTGAGAACGTCTGGGCCGACTTTGAAGGTTCGCATCGCCAGCTTGTGAAACGGTTGGCCGCGTGGCGGGATGAGGCAGGGTTGCTCGATGAAAGGCGCTATCCCGCGCTGCGCGGCCGTTCGCTCGCTGCGGTAATCCGACAATACACCGTCGCCCTCTCCGCTCGATGTCGCTGGCGGCTGGAGGATTGGCTGACCGGTGGGCAGTCGGCGCGTTGATCCTCCCATGCCGTTGTTCGACTTGTCTTCCGTCTTTAGTCGCATTCGCTTGCTGGGCAGCGGGCGATTAGACTTCTTGCATCGCATCTCCACGGCCGATCTGCGCGCGCTCCGCGCCGGCGAGGGCAAGCCCGCCGTGCTCGCTACGCCGATCGGGCGTATGGTGGATTATCTGTTCGTCCTGGCCTTCGAGACGTCGGCGCTGTTGCTCGGCGGCGGCGGCAACCAGGAGAAAGTGGTGCGTTGGTTGAGGAAGTACATCTTCTTCAATGACGATGTTCAAGTTCAGGACGAGTCGGCGCTGGGTCGGCTGTGGGGATTGGACGATCAAGCGGCGCGGGCGATCTGTGCGCACTGGGGCGCGGACGAGCCGGCGCACGACCTGCCCGAATATGCCCACCAGACCTCGTGTCTGCCTGCTGGTGGTTCGCTCACCTTTCTGCGCGCGCCGCGCGCGCTGGGCCTGGATTGGCTTCTGCTGTCGCAAGGTCTGGACGATGCCGCTGAGGCGCGCCCTGCTCAGGACTTCGACGCCTGGCGGATCGCGCACGGCTATCCGCTCTTCCCGAACGAGATCAACGAGGACTACCTTCCCCTGGAAGCTGGCTTGTGGAGCGCGGTCAGCTTTGCCAAAGGGTGCTACACCGGCCAGGAAGTGCTGGCGCGCATGGAAAGCCGCGGGCAAATTGCCAAACGCCTGGTGCGCTTGACGGCCAGCGCGCCGATCGCTGCCGGCGCGGCACTCTCTGACGAGCGCGGCGAGCCGGTCGGCCAAGTCACCAGCGCGGCAGCCGGCGCAGCGCTGGCTTACGTCCGCAGCGCGTTTGCTCAGGTAGGCCGTGAACTCTACGCTTCCCCGGAGTGCGCTTTGCGCGTGGCCGAGGTGGTGCGAATTTAAGGTAGAATAACGCGCCCAAAATTGCATGTTCGAGGCGCTCAGCGACAAGTTACAGGCCATCTTTGACCGGCTCGGCAAGCGCGGCATCCTGACCGAACAGGACGTGGACGCTGCGCTGCGCGAGGTGCGCGTGGCGCTCCTGGAGGCCGACGTAAACTTCCGCGTGGTCAAGGATTTCCTCGCGCGCGTGCGCGAGCGCGCCGTCGGCGCGGAGGTGCACAAGAGCCTGACGCCCGGCCAGGCAGTCGTCAAGATCGTGCATGAGGAGCTGCTGCGCACGCTGGGCGAAGGAGGCAAGCTCGACCTGGGCGGCCCGTCGCCACACGTCATCCTGCTGGTGGGCTTGCAAGGGTCCGGCAAGACGACGACCGCAGCGAAGCTGGCGCTGCGCTTGCGCAACAACGGCCGCCGGCCGTTGCTCGTCGCGGCGGACATTTACCGCCCGGCTGCCATCACCCAGCTCGAAACCCTCGGCAAACAGATCGGCATCCCCGTCTTCTCTGAGGGCACGCAGACGCCTCCGCAGCAAGTCGTCCAGCACGCGCTCCAATCAGCGGTGCAAAAGGCGCTCGACGTGGTGATTATTGACACGGCTGGCCGCTTGCAAATTGACGACGCGATGATGCGCGAGGTGGAAGAGATCAAAGCCATCACCAAGCCGGCCGAGGTCTTACTCGTGGCCGACGCGATGACCGGTCAGGAAGCGGTGAACATCGCCGATACGTTCAATAAGCGCGTTGGTCTCACTGGCCTCATCCTGACCAAAGTAGATGGCGACGCGCGCGGCGGCGCTGCCATCTCCATGCGCGCCGTGACCAATGTGCCGATCAAGTTTCTGTGCACCGGCGAGAAACCTGATGCCATCGAGCCTTTTCATCCCGATCGACTGGCCTCGCGCATCCTGGGCATGGGCGATGTGCTCACTTTGATCGAGAAGGCCCAGCAGCAGTTCGACGAGCGCGAGGCGGCCAAAGCCGCCGAGAAGATGCTCACGGCCAGCTTCGACCTGGAGGACTTCCTCTCCCAGATGCGCCAGATCAAGAAGATGGGTCCGCTGAACGAGCTGTTGGCGCTCATCCCCGGCCTCAAGGACGTGACCAAGCAGATTTCCCCGGAGATGACCGAGCGTCAATTCAAGCGCGTAGAGGCGATGATCTGCTCGATGACGCCGGCGGAGCGTCGCAACCCAAGCATCCTGAACGCCTCGCGTAAGCGGCGCATCGCCAAAGGCAGCGGCACAACCGTACAGGAGCTGAATCAGTTGCTTACGCAGTTCCGAGAAGCCCAGCGCATGATGAAGCAATTGGCGAATAATCCGCGCCTGCGCATGATGAGCGGACTGATGGGCATCAGCAAAAAGAGATAAGCAGTTTAAGGAGCATAAGATGGTTCGAATCCGACTACGCCGAATGGGTTCTAAAAAGCAGCCAACGTATCGCATCGTGGTTTGTGACAAGGAAAGGTCTCGCGACGGCGCGTTCATAGAGGTCATCGGCCGATACAACCCGCGCACGCAGCCGGAGACCGTGCTCGTCAACGAAGAGCGGGCCTGGCACTGGCTAAACGTAGGCGCCCAACCCAGCGATGCCGTGAAGCAATTGTTCGGCAAAACAGGCACGCTGGCGCGCTTTGAGCGGTTGAAGAAAGGCGAAGCCCTAGAAACGCTCAAGGCCGAGGCCCAATCGTGGGCCGAAGCAGCCGCCGCGATTAGCCCACGGACGCGCATCGGCATCAAGCCCGCCCCTAAGCCGAAGAAGGCCCAGCCGGCTGAGGTGACCTCTGAATGAGGCGCGCGCCGAGGAGCAAGGATACGACCAGACCTTTGGCCGACTTGGTGGAATACGTCGCCAAAGGGATCGTTGATCATCCTGACGCCGTGCAGGTTACATCGTCTGCCGACCGTAGCACGGTCTTCCTAGAACTGCGCGTCTCGCCCGAAGATATGGGACGGATGATTGGGCGCGAGGGCAGGCTGGCGAACGCGCTGCGCGTCCTCTTGCGGATCGCCGCGTCGCGCTCGCGCCGGCGCGTCGTGCTAGACATCGCCGAATCCCAGCGCCCTGGCTGAACCTGTGTCCTCTGCGCAGAAGCTCCTCGCCGTGGGCAAAGTCACTCGCCCTCACGGCATCGCCGGCGAAATCAAAGTTCAGCCCGCGCCCGGTTACGAGGAGCTTCTATCCGTTGTTCAGCGCGTGTACTTTGGCCATGGCCAGCAGCCATACCGCGTGCTCTCTCGTCGCCCGCACCAGGGCGCGTTGTTGCTCAGGCTAGAGCGCGTCGCCAGCCGAAACGACGCCGAGGCGCTGCGCGGCGCCGCCGTCCTGGTCGCGTTGGCGGATTTGCCCGCATTGCCCTGTGGGGAGTATTACCCTCACCAGTTGATCGGCCTGCGGGTGTTACGCGCTTCGGGTGAAGAAATCGGTCGGCTGAGCGAAGTATTGCGCACGGGCAGCAACGACGTGTATGTGGTGCAAGGGTCCAGCGGCCAACTGTTGCTGCCGGCGCTGCGCGAGGTCGTTCGCGCTGTGGACCTGGTCGCCGGCACGATGATCGTTGAGGTGCCTGCCGGCTTGGAATAAACATGGGCGGTGAGGGAATCGAACCCCCGGCCTTCCGCGTGTAAGGCGGACGCTCTAACCAGCTGAGCTAACCGCCCAGGTAGGGCTGCATTCTAGCACTCCCAGGCGCGCAGGGTGCGTTCATGGATAGGGGCAGAACGCTGGGTGGGCGAGGGCACTGCCGTTGCCTACCCTAGATTCGTCTTCGCTGGCAGCATCGCTTGGTGGAAGGTTGCCCCTATTAGTGAATGCACCCTACCAAACTCACGTCTGATAGGATCAATCTCGCAGGAATGAGTCACACAAAGCTATTGCTCGTGGTGCTCCTCGCGCTGGGCTTGGGTGTTCTGGCCTCGCCTCACCTCGTCTATCCCTTTGGCCACGACCAGGGCATCTACTCGGCCTGCGGCGACGTGATCCGGCGCGGCGGCGTGCCGATCCGCGACTGTTTCGAGAGCAAAGGGCCGGGCGTGATGGTCCTCTACGCGCTCGCGCTCTCCATTCACCACAGCACCGTTGCTGTGCATGCCTTCACCCTGGCTTGGCAAGCGCTCACCGCGCTGGCCGTCGGCTGGACGGCGCGCGCGATCTTCCATCCAGCAGCAGCCCTGCCCGCCGCGGCCTTCTATTGGTTGATCTACGCCGGCATCAACTACTGGTCCATGAACCAGGCCGAGACCTTCTCCAACTTGTTCGTCATCCTAGGCGTCTTGCTGGGCTGGCGCGCCGTGCGCGAATCTCGGCTGGATTGGCGGCTGGCGTTTGCGGCCGGCGTAGCCGCTGGCGTGCTCCTGTGGTTCAAGTACGTCTTTGCCCTGCAAGTCGCCGTCATCGGGCTGGGCCTGATGGCCCGCGCCTGGCTAGGGACGCGCGCGGCGAACGGCGCGCTGCGCGCCGGCTTGGCCTTCGCCGCCGGCGCGCTTGTGACGAACGCAGCCGTGTTGACCTACTTCGCCCTGGCCGGCGGCCTGCCTGCCCTGGTGGAGCAGTTCAACGTCTTCCGCGAACTCTTCCCGCTCGGCCCGCCGCGCACCCTCCCCGAGATCGCCCAACTGCTCTGGCGCTTCACCGACAACGGCGCCGACCTCACCGCCGATTACAAGCCCACCATCCAGCAATGGACGTTCTTCGGCGGCGGCTTCCCGCTGTTGTTCATCGTAGCCGGCCTGGGCCTGCTCGCCCTCCCCGTTGAGCGGGCGCGCTTGCTGCCCGCGCTCATCTCCCTGCTCGGCCTGTTCATCGCCGGCCTGGCCGTGGTGGTGATCCAGGCCAAGTATGTCCAGTACCACTTCACCCTCCTCCACGGGCCGCTGGCGATCGCGGCGGGGATCGGCGCGGGCGCGGCCTGGCGCTGGCTGCGCGAAGGCCAGGCGAGCGCGCTCATCCAGCGCGCCGTCGGCGCAGCCGGCGTCCTGGCCAGTGGCGCGGCCTTTATCCTGCTGGCGCTGCGGATGGTCCCCTGGGTGCTCGATACTTACGATAACGTGATCGTCCAGGGCAAAACGCTGCGCGAGATGCACCTGGAGAGCCGCGTGGCGGCCCAGCTCTACGTGGCAGAGTACATCGCTACGCATACACAGCCCGACGAGCTGATCAGCCTGTTCGCAGACGCGCCGTGGGTGTATATGCTCAGCGAGCGGCGCAACGCCACGCGCTTCCCCTTCGCCGACGTGTGGGCGCCGGCCCACGGCTCATGGACGAACGCCGAGTTCGGTCGGCAGTTTTACGAGCAGATCGTCCGCAATCGGCCAACGTATTTCATCCTCACCCGTGACGACTATCCCTGGCTGGGCGTGCGGCACATTGACAACTGGAAGCGCCTGAGCGACCTGCACGCCTATGTCGAGGCGAACTACCGCTACGAGGGGGAAAGCGGCCCCTTCCTGCTCTTTCGCCGCAAGGATTGATCATGCCCGCTGCCCGCGTTGCGCTCATCGCGCTGGCTGCGCTGGGCCTGCTGAGCGTCGGCCTGCCGCAAATCTGGTATCCGCTGTGGTTCGATCAGGGCGCGTTCGCTGCCTGTGGGGACGTCCTGCGCAGCGGGGGCATCTTCCTACGGGATTGCTGGGACGTGCGCGGGCCGCTCACGCCAGCGCTCTACGCGCTGGCCATTGCGATCAGCCCGACGCCGGTCGCCATCTTCGCCTTCAACCTGGCCTGGCAGGCGGCCTCGGCGGGGCTGCTCGGCCTCCTGGCTTGGCGGACCTTCGGCAGCGCGCTGGCCGGCTGGGTCGCCGGCGCCCTGCTCTGGCTGACCATGGCCACGCTCAACTATTGGTCGGTGGGCCAGGCGGAGGGCTTCGCCAATTTGGGCTTCATCGCCGCGGCGGCCTGCGCCTGGGAAGCAGCGCAGCCGCGCGCGGGCCGGCGCTTGGGCTGGGCGCTGGCCGCCGGCGCGCTGGCCGGCGCGCTGTTCTGGTTCAAGTATCCCTTTGCGCTCTACGGGCTGGTCTTGGCGGCCTGGCTATGGCTGCGCGTTCGCGATCGCCTTGCC
>Ga0308399_1000236_pt1 | contig 19715 bp, 12 predicted proteins | sample HotsprSampOS1260_FD_202367 | JGI IMG/M metagenome (GOLD analysis project Ga0308399, IMG submission 202367) | Hot spring phototrophic mat microbial communities from Octopus Spring, Yellowstone National Park, Wyoming, United States - 20060914_OS12-60 ... | reverse complement strand
AGGGCGCGGGTTCGGGCATCGATGGCCGCGGCGAAATTTTCCGGGCGCGTAGAATCCACAAACTTCACCGTGATGCCGAGGGTCGGCAAAATGTCATTGAACATCGTGTAGGTTCCGCCGTAGAGGTTGCGGGCGGACACGATGTTGTCGCCGACCTGGGCCAGATTGATGACGGAGTAGAAGACGGCGCTGGTGCCGGAGGCCAGCGCCAGTCCGCCCAGCTCCGGAGCGCCTTCCAACAAGGCTACCCGCTTCTCCAGCACCTCGGTGGTGGGATTCATGATGCGGGTGTAGATGTTGCCCAGCTCCCGGAGGGCAAACAGGTTGGCCGCATGCTCGGTGCTCTTAAACACGTAGGAGGAGGTGCGATGCACCGGCACGCCGCGCGCCAGCGTCACCGGGTCGGGTTGCGTGCCGCCATGCAGACAAAGCGTCTCCAGCTTCATAGGGGCGGCAGCTTATCCAAAGCCTCTTCGCCAAGCAATGCCACCACGGGCGTTGGGTCCGGTTGGGGCGGAAGCTGGCGCTGGACTGCCCAGTGTGAACGGCCAGGCAACCGATCCGGTCGTTTGGGGAATCCAGTGTGGAGCAGTAGGTCTCCAGCAGCAATGCGGTGATTCGAAAGCGCCAGCGAGCTGGCGCACTCCAAACGCTGCGCGAGTTCGGAGGCGCCATGCGGGTCCCGGCAGCGCATGGACTGCGGCGGCTTGCCGCCGCTGTTATGGGCCAAGCGCTGGCTTGAAACCGGCCATCCAGAGGCAACGGGATCGGGTGCGAATCCTGCAGACACCGCCTAGTCCTCGAGCTGGACGGACGGCCGCCATGCCGTCCTCCGCGGCAAGCTTGGGGCGCTCCCATGGCCCAACGCGACATCCTTTGCTTATGCGAAAGACTTCGGACTTTGTGCCCCTGCGGACCGCCCAAGCGTTTCTGCGTGTTCTGTGGGATTTGTAGCTTTTCCGCTTTTCAAACTCTCGGTGTGCCCCGCGGTTTGAAGCCAGGTGCACAATCCTTGAACCGAGGTTTGACGGACGGCGCCCGTAAGCAGGCGCAGTCCAAACACTGCGCGAATTCGAAGGCGCCGTGCGGAGTCGCGACAGCGCTTGGAGTGCGGCGGCTTGCCGCCGCTGGGTGAGGTGGACCGGGGTGGGCCCGGCCCCTCCATTGGACCGATGGCGGGCGCGGACTGCGCCGCAGACGCCCCCTGCCTTGAACTGGAGGGATGGCTTCCACGCCGTTCCATGACTCCGGCTTTGGAAGGAGGTGGTTCGGTGGGATGGGGGGCCGGAGTTGGAACCCAGCTTTCCACGGGCAACGGCAACAGGTGCGGATCCAACCGCAACCGCCCATTCCTCCGACCGGATTGGGGTACGGCCCGAGCCTCAAGAGGCTGCCGGTGCAAAGGCTGGTGCGTTGGTGCTGGTGGGGGAAGCCGGAGTCGGGGCCTCCGCGGGCAGATTCAGTTTGGTGCGCAGGACTGCCCGTTCCGCGGCCGTGAAAGGACTTTCCTGCGCATCGAGCAGCCGACGCAGGACCTCCCCGGCAATCTCCTCGAAGGGCGGTAGGCCGATCCGCATTTCCGAGCCCTTGATTTTCTCCATGTAGGAGTTGTAGACTAGGCGGGCCAACCGCTGGAAAGCAAAGGCTTCGTCATCCAGGTCGAGGATTAGCCTGGCATAGGAATGGGCCAGCATGCCCTCCAAGTGGGCCTTGACGCGGATGCGGTCGGTCTCGCCCACGTCTTCGCTCACGCGTGCCACCGCGTACTGATCCAGAGTGACATTGCGGGGGAAAGAATCGGGCTGACCTTCGAACAGGGGCTTGTCCGGGTACAACTGGGCCAAGTATTGGAACCACTTGTTGGCCTCGGTTTCGCGGCCGGCCGTGTAGAGGAAGTAGACGGCGTCCCGCAGGAAGTTGCGGTGGGCAATCCGGATCTGCTCACGGTTGTCCGGGTCTTCCTCCATGGCCTTTTCGTAGGCGTAATTGACCTTGGGGATGATGTCGAGGTTGGGCCCGAACTCGAACCGCCGGTTGATGTAATCCGGGATGAGACGGCCTCGATGGAAGCTCATGAGCATGGACTGGAAGATGACACGGCGGAGGCGGATCAGGTCGTTGGTGTTGACGCGCCTTGGGTTGTTTGCGGCCACGTCCAGTCCCTTGGCCGCCCAGTAGATGGCATGGGCTTCTGGCAGGCGCCACTCCAGCGGACCGAATTCTTCGTCTACGCGTTTGAGGAAGGCGGGGTCCATTTTGTACTTCTGGGTCAGAAGACGGACGCGGTCCTGTTCTTCCTCGGTCTTTGGGTTCAGGAGTGCCTCGAAGTTGGGCCGTTCCATGCCAAAGATCTGGCTCATCTCATTGGCCCATTGTTGCTTGTAGTACATGTGGGCGTCATCGAGGATGTGGCCCATTTTGTGTTGGAAGATCCAGGCCAGTTCCCGGTAGAGCAGGGGCTCGTAGGGGTTGTATTTGAGCGCCTCGTCGCGCAGCAGTTCCAGTCCGGCTTTCACCCAGCGCCAGCGGTCGGGATAGACCCCAAACTCGGTTTCCTTGAATTTCACCGAAATGTTGTAGGCCATGTTCCAGGCCTGGACGGCCCAGACCTGAACAAAGTGGGGTTCCAGTTTGGTGATCCAGTCGGCCAACTGTCGCATTTCGAAAAACTTGTCCTGCTCCTGCAACTCCATCATGCGAACCCAGAGCAGGTTGGAGATGAGGCCGCGGAAGCCGCCCAAGGCCACGGTGACAAAGGCCAGCAAGGGCGGGGCGTTTTGCAGGGGCTCGGCACGGGTCAGGCCCAGGCGGTCGCGGTCCAGGTTCATGGAGCGTTCCACTTGGGCGACACCCGACCAGAGGAGAGCCGCTACCAGCAGGAGCGTCACCTTCTTCCAACGGGAGGGCATGCCGTCGGTTTTCATGGCCGTGGCTCAGAGGCAGGGCAGGCCGTCTGGGCCCCTGGGCTGCCGCGTGAATCTGCAGGCGCCAGGCGCTGACTCCCTGCTCGGGCTCTGTGGAACCGTCGGTTCATTGCAGCGGAGTTGCGGTTGCCAGTTCCCTGCGATGAAAGCCCCAGAGGCCGGCTGTGGCCAACAGGCCACTCAACAGCAACACGATTTGGCCCACGGCGCGGGCCAGCTCCGTCCAAGACACGCTGCGTCCGGTGCTGAGGGCGTCAATGGGGGCAAACCCCTTGGCCAACTGGATCACCCACCAGATCCCCCGGAACACGGGCACGCCCAGCTTGTCGATCCATGTCTGGGATGGTGCCTCAGCCTCGGGGTCCCAGCCCAGCAAGCTGCCTTCGGTGACTACCGTACGGATAGTGCCGCTGCTGAACACCAGCACAAGCATGGCCAGCGACACGAATGCCGCCACGGGGAAGGACAGGAAGCTGGCCGTGCTCAGGCCCAGTGTGGCCAACAGGATCATCCAGCAAAAGATGATCCCCAGACCCCGCAGGTAGTTCAGCAGGAAGCCTCCCTGCCAGTAGAGCACCTCGATGCCGTCTTCCAACGGGAACAACAGGGTCACGTTGTTGGCGTTGAGAAACGCGATGGTCAGGATCCCCTTCTCGTCCATCAGGTCCGGCGGGATTTCGAACTCGTGGAACGTGTCCGGCGCAAGGCTCATGGGATCGCTGCGCCAGATCCGCGGTGTTTCGGGCACGCCCACTTGCCACAGCCCGGTGAAGGTTTGTGACTCGGTAGACACGGCGGCATTGAATTTGATCCGCAAGTGCATCGGCCGCCCCTGCAGGAACAGCCGTTGCAGCCCCAGGTCGACCTGCCAGAACTTGACGTAGCCCGGGGGCACCACCTGGTATTCGGCCTTGACCTGTTCCTCGATCTGACGGCGCACCTCGGCCAGGTCCACCTTCAGGTGCGGTTGCTGGGCCAGGCGCTCGCGCATCCGGCGGTCGGTTTCGGCGGCAATCTGGTCGCGGAAATCGGGCGGCCGGGCCGACCCTCGGGCCACGAGAACTTCCTTGAACAGGATGGCCTGCTGATCGGTGGGCAGTTTTCCGGCGCGGTACAGGAGCAACGCGTAAACGCAGGCGCCCGCCAGCAACAGTATGACGCCATTGAGCGAGACCAAACCCAGCCACTTGCCCAGCCAGATTTTCCAGCGCGGCACAGGTTTGACCGCCACCAACTGGATCTGGCACTCCTCGATGTCCCGGGCCAACGTGCCGCAGGCCAACCAAAGGGTGCACAATCCCAACAGTCCGGTAATGGCGCTGAGGGTGTAAGTGAGCAGAATCTGGGTGAACCCGCGGGCGGTGCCGTCATCCTTCAAAATCAGGGGCAGCACCACCACCGAGGCCAACAACAAGGCGGTCACCACCCAGAAGAGGCGGAATCGGAAAGCTGCCTTCCAGGTCAATGCGGCGATGGCCCAGAGCGGTTTCATGGAGCGACAAACATGCTCAACCGCGCCGGGCCCGGCCCGGTCGCGGCCCGGGTGCATCTCCGGAGACGGGTCAAGGCCCACAACCGCAGGTGGGCCGGTCGGTTGCCTCTCCAGCCAAGTTTCATCCCTTGGGTTTGCTGAGCAAACTCGCCAGTTTCTCGTCCGCCTTGGCCAAGGACTCCTCCTCTGGCGGTGGACCAGGGGGAGGGGGGGCCTCTGGCGGAGTGGACCTGGGGGCGGCCAGGGCCTGCAGTTTCTGTTCGTCTACTGCGGGCGCGGGGACCTGGAGTTGGGCTGGACGTTCCGGCGCCTGCGAGGGGAGCGTCAACTTCTCCAGCAACCGTTCTCCGGCGGGTTTGGCTTCTGTTTCGCCGCGCAGGTAGGGCGCCACACGCGCACCGGAAAGTGCCCCGCTGGTTTCGGCCGCGGCGCGACGCGCCCGCTCCACCACTTCCAGGAAGAAAGACTCCAGATTCTGAGTGGGATTCTCGACGCGCACCTCGGCCTCGTCGCCGACCTCTGACCGAATGGTGGCTAGGACTTGTTCCAGGGTAGGTCGCGAGAGCACCGGAGTGGTGATGCGCAACCGGTCCGGCTTGCGCAATAGCTCCTTCAAAGGACCGACCGCCTGCAGTCGGCCTCCGTAAAGGATGAGCACCCGATCGCACACGTCTTCCACGTCTGCCAAGAGGTGACTGCTGAGGATGACGGTCTTGCCGCGACGCGCCAGTGCCAGGATCAGGTCCTTCATCTCGCGACAACCGATCGGGTCCAAGCCCGAGGTGGGCTCGTCCAGAATCACCAGGTCCGGGTCGTTGATCAGAGCCTGGGCCAGTCCAATGCGGCGTTGCATACCCTTGGAGAATTCGCCGACGGGCCGGGAACCCACCTGGCTCAGGCCGACCATCTCCAGCAGTTGTTCGGTCCGACGCATCCGTTCCCGCGCAGGCAGCTCGAACAACCGCCCGAAAAAGTCCAGGGTCTCTTGCGCGCTCAGGTAACGGTACAAATACGATTCTTCTGGCAGATAACCGATGCGCGCCTTGGTAGCCACGTGGCGCGGGGACCGACCAAAGACCTGGATATGGCCGCGCGTCGGATACAACAAACCCAGCAGCATCTTGACGGTGGTGGATTTGCCGGATCCGTTGGGGCCGAGCAGACCGAAAACCTCGCCCCGGTACACATCGAAGTCGAGGTTGTCCACGGCGCGCGCTTTCGGCCGGCCCCAGAAATCATTGAACACCTTGGTCAGCCCGCGGACGGACACCACCACCTGCGACGGTTTTGCGCCGGCCGCAATGTTCTGTGCCTGGTCGATGGTCGCTGTCATGTGTCGGTTTAGACCGCAGCCAAAACATAGCCTTGCAGCCAGCCGGCGTCACCCACTTTCCCCAACCCCCAGGCCTTGCCGCGGGGCGGAGGGGCCTGTCGTTGGTGAGCAACCGTTCGTGCGCGGTTGCCCCCTCAAACCGGTCAGGCTCGCGCTCTTTGACCTTCTGCTTGCACCCGTACTTCCGCCGTTTCGAACCGCCCCCGGCTGGCGAAGCTCTGGTTCCTCCCTTTTCCTCCCCAAAGCAAGGGTCCAACCGAGTGCCAGAACGGAAGTCCGGTGCTATGCGACCTCGAGGCGGAACCGGGAAGGGGGCGCAGCAGGGGCACCAGAGCGCTCAGCGGGGAAGGATGAGCGCAATGGACAGGCTCCGATCGCCGTACGTCCCTGTGCCGGCGCGAGGGGCGTGGCGGCAGAAGCGCGCGACGTAGCCGACCGGGGAACTGTTGATTGAACGAGTAGCCTCGTGAGGGAAGTTTCTGCACCCAAGCCAAAAACCGGACCTGCTGCAGAAGGCGCAGCTTTGGGAGAAGTGCAGGCCTCAGCCACGCTACCTTGAAAGAAACACCTCCCCTCCGCTGGCCTGTTGCGGCTCGGTGGCTGCCCCCGACAAGCGGGACAGGGGCTTTCGGCCCACCAAGGTCCGATGCTACGGCCTGAGTTAGGTCAGGTGACACGATTGCCTGATTCCGAGGCACGAACCCGTGGACTGCTGGGCGCGAGGGGATGGTAGGAAAGCGGATTTTGTGCTACGCCATCGGTCTGTAGACGCGGTGGTTCTTCTCGCGACCCGCAGCGGCTCGGGCTTGACCAGTTGCAGTTGAAACCCAGGGCCCGGCGCATATAGTAGAGGCGCCCACGGGGCTCGGGAACCGGTCTCGGGCGGGCTCGAGCGGCCTGGGGTCATGATCCGGATAGGGGATCGCGAACAACGGAGTTGCGACTATGATTCTGTTGATTTTTTTGGTGACGTTGGTGCTGTCGCTCTGGGCGACGGCACGGGTCAAGGCGGTGTATCATCGCTACAGCCGGATGTCCGTACGTTCCGGCCTGACGGGGGCGGAAGCGGCGGCGGCGATTTTGCGCCGGGCCGGCGTGGATGACGTGGAGATCGTGGCGCACAACGGGTTTTTGGGGGACCATTACGATCCGATCCACAAACGGTTGGTGCTGTGCGAGGAGAATTTCTACGGGCAATCCCCGGCGGCGCTTGGCGTGGCGGCCCATGAGGCTGGACACGCCCTCCAGCATGCGCAGGCGTACAAGCCGTTGCAGTGGCGGATGGCTGCGGTGGGAGCAGCCACCTACGCCAACCAGATCGTGACCTTCCTACCGCTGCTGTTCATGTTCGGCGGGTTGATCGAACCCATGGTGGGACTGACGCTTTTGGCCGCGGGCTGGGGCGTGATCATGGCCTTCAACCTGATCACCCTGCCGGTGGAGTTTGACGCTTCGCGCCGGGCGCGTGCCTTGCTCACGAACATGGGCATGATCCAGACGGAAGAGGAGGCCGTGGCGGTCAGCCGGGTGTTGAACGCCGCGGCCTGGACGTATGTAGCCGCGTTCGTGAGTTCGTTGCTGTATTTCCTTTACTACCTGCTGCCCCTGCTTACTGGCGGGCGGTCGCGGGAGTGAGCGCGAGCCCTACGGCGTTGGCCGGGTAGGAGCGGGCGCGCGGTCATGCGCCTACCGGCATGGTCCGGAGAGACCGGACGAGCCGCTCAGGGCTGTACTTCCACCCGGTAAAACCATGTGCCGCCTGTGCGCGGCTCCGGGAGGGTGAAGCGGACCACGTAGCCGGTGGCGCGGATCCAGTCGCTGAGCGGAACCCATGGCGAGTTTTCGCTTCTGCCCCAGAACCGATACGCGCGCCCGGGCGTTGCGGCGCAGGCGAGTCGCAGACTGCCGGTGCCCGGGAGCAGCTCCGCCTGCAAGGTCAACCGGGAGGCTGTGTTGGTGGGGTTGGTGCCGGCGATGAATTCGGCCCAATCGCTCATGCCGTCCCCGTCAGCGTCCGAAAGCCTTCCACGGGCGGCGTCCAAGGTCCCGAAGTAGGCTAACTCATAGTCATCCGGCAGGCCGTTGGCGTTGGAATCGACGAAGGTGTACCGGCCTTCGAACACGAGGGTCTGGCCGGAAAGGAGCGTGTTGGTCTGGGGCGGTGGGGGGGTGTACCAAGGCACCTCCGCATATTCTACGATGTACTGGCCCGGCGGTGCATTGCTCAGCACAAGATGGGCGCCGCGCAGGCGGCGTGCGAGGGGGCCGGACAGGACCATTTCGGCCTGGGAGAGGTTGTTGGTGAAAACCAGCAGGCCCGGATCCACCTGGTGAACGGTGATGGCCACATCGTCCACCAACCAGCCGGGCCGGGGAACCGCATCGAACGCCAAGGAGAGCATCTGATAGGCGAAAACCACGTTGATCAACTGGCCCACGAAAGGGGTAAGGTCGATCTCCACCCGGTTCCAGTTTTCGGCGTCAAAGCCGTACTGAGCAACGGCAATCGGGGTTCCGACGCCGTTGGTGATCACGTAGACCGTGCCGGATTCCCAGATGTCCAGCTCGTCGCGCGGGATGAAATCGTAGCTGTGCCAGAAACTCAGCTTGGCCGAGTTGCCGCCGCCCAGGTAGATGGCAGGGCTGATGAGAAAGGTTTCCATGTAGTCGTAGGCCCGTGCTTGCAGGCTGGTTCCCCAGGCCCAGGGTGGCGAATGCGCGGCGGTCTCGTGGCCGTTGTTGGGGACACCGCGTTCCCAGCCCGAGGTGGATTCGTCGCTGTTGTAGACGGTCCAGGCGCTGTTCGTTCCGTTCATGTCATCGAAGAATGGGGGCTGCAGGGGTTCCCGGGTGCGAAGGCGGTAGAGCTGCCCGGCATTGTCGTCCACGCCCAGGTTGCCGGCAGCGTCGCGGCTGACCACGCGATAGTAGTAGACGGTGTCGGGGCGCAGGCCGGTCAGGGTGACCTCGTGCCGGGTGGAGGGGACGGCACGGTAGGCGGTGCGGCCCAGCAGGGGCGACTCGCCGAACTGAACCAGGCCATCAGCGGGTTCGTCAGTGTCCCAAGAGACGGTGGCTTGAACGAAGTCCGGTTGGTGGCTAACGCCCGAGAGCGTGGGTGGCCGCGTGTCGACGTGCGCCCTGGCTTGCACTTCTGATCCTGAGGAGGCGTCGAAATACTGCACCTGCAGAAGATCGCCATCTTTGGCGCGCAACCGGTCGGGACCGAGGGGATCGGTGACCGGCACCAGCAGCAGTTCCCCGCGAAAGACGCCGGGCATGGCGGTTCGATCGAGAGAGAACTCGCGCGCCACCGGTTCGGTGTCGGTGGAAGCCCGAACGATGACGCGGCTCTGCCCCTTCAAGGCTGGATCCCCCAGCTCCAGTGTCACCAGCGCCGGTAGCGAGTAGGCAGTTCGGTCCAGGCTGAGCGTGGCGATACCTTCGGCGCCCGGGGCCAGGAAGCGGAGCACCTGGCGCAGCAACTGCACGCGGTCGTTCACGCCGTTGGCCAGCGGCACCGCATCCAGCGGGAAGGAGCAGAACACCAGGCGTCCCTGACCGGGCGCCGGGTTCCTCGGCCAGCGCAGGGCGGCCACGCCGCCATAACCGTCGCCCAGGATCGGCACCGCGTCGGCCGCCGGTATGATCGTGTCAGAAATGTCGCTGATGAATCCGAACCACAACTGTTCATAGAGGCCGTAGTCCAGGTCCACGTCCAGTCCCTCGCCCACCGGATCGCCCAAACTCACGATGGACGGCACGGTGGCGTCTTCGTCGAAGGACTCGACACGGAGCACGTCACGGTTGAAGCCGGGGCCGAAGGTTTCCACGTTTCGCGTCAGGAGATCCATGGAGGCGACAAACAGGGCGCCTCCGGTGGCCAGGTAATTGCTCACCAGCATGCCTTGCGTCCTTGTCCATCCCGTAAACTCGCCCACCCGCCAGATCACGGCCCGGTGGGCCTGCAGGGCGGCCAAGGGAGGATCGCCCTGGCTGGCCACGTTCCACACTGAGTAAGGCACCCCAGCGGCCGTCAAAGCGTCGGTGTAACCGGACAACGGGGGCGCACCGAAGAACGGGTCCAGGTATCCGTCCACCAGTAACACGGGAGGGGCAGCGGGAATGACCACGGTGTACCCGGGCCCACCGTTGTCGTCCACGGCCAGGTTGCCGGCCTCGTCGGTGGCTTCGACCCAGAAACGCCAGGTTGTGCCGGCGGGCAAGGCGCCCAGCGAGATCGTGGGGGCCGTGGACCAGTCTTGTGCCTCGGCCACGAGCGTCAGAGGCAGGTTGGTGCCGTACCGCACCACGCCCCAGACGGGTTCATCTGTGGTCCAGCTTACCGTGACCACACCGTATTCGACCCGGGCCTGCACGCTGCGGATTCGAGGCGGTGTCAGGTCAGCTCGAGCTGTGGCGGTGCGGGTCTGGCCCTCCGATGCGTCCCAGTAAAGGGCTGTAATGAGGTCGCCCTCGCGGATTTGGAGTTGTCCGTCGGGCACGGCCGGCCCGGTGGCCGTGGCCACCTGTCCGGTGAAGGATCCGTGGGCATCGGCGGCTGAGAGGAGGATCGTCTCGCCCTGCGGCTCGGTGGTGCTTTGGAGCCGGACGGAGACCGCGGTGAGGCCGGCGCGGTCGCTGTCGAACAGGCGCACCCGGATGACACCCGGGGCCGTGTAGGAGCCCCGATCCAGTTGAAGAGAAGCCACGCCGGGCGGGATGAACCGGCCGGAGATCACCAGCGCGAAGTCTTGGTCCACCTCGGCCGTGTCAAGGCGCGCATCTTCCGGGACGCGATGCGCGCGGACACGGATGACATAGGGGCCGGGCAGAGGGCTTTCGAGGTAGACACACTCGACGTTGTTGCGTCGGTCGGAGGCGACCGCGTTCGGTGTGGACCAACCGTTCTGAAACGCGTTGCCGAGGTAGCGAATGCCGCGCGGATCGATCACCTCTAGGTCCAGGTCATTGACCAGCGCCGGCAGGACAAAGGGCGTTCCCGGCACATCCGTATAGGCCAGCGTCACGCGCAGGGGCGCCGAGCCGTCCACGGGCACGACCCGTTCCCAGGTCTGGCCTGTGGCCAGAGTGACGAGTTGGTCGAAAAACTGGAAGTTGAGTTCCTGGCCCAGCAGCCGGGCCACGTTCAACCTCCCCCAGCCTTCGTCGAAGTTGGGGATGGGCCCTGTGCCTTGGGCGTCGTCCATGTCGTCGGCAGTATTGATGAGGGCAGCTTTGACCAGGGCCGGGGACGGGGTGGCGTTGGTGAAATGATGGCGGTAATACTGCACGAACAGAGCAGCCGCACCGGACACGTGAGGTCCTGCCTGGCTGGTGCCGCCCATGTACAGATAGTAGCGCGAGATGGGCAGCCAAGCGTTGTCATCCGGTGCTGCGGCACTGGCCAGGGAGGCGATCCAGGTGCCCGGGGCCACCAGGTCCGGCTTGATCCGGCCATCCTCGCAGGGGCCGCGACTGGAGAAATCGGCCATCGCATCGGCCCCGCTGTCATAAATGAAAAGGTCGAACCGGTCATTTTGGCTGGCCCCCGTGGCAATGACGTTCTTGGCGACGGCGGGGCTGCCGATGGTGCGCGCTGCCGGGCCGGCGTTTCCGGCGGAAAACTCCAGAATGTAAGGCTGGTCGCCCGGGCGCAGGGCATCTGCGTCCCGCACCAGTTCGTCAAATTCCATCGCGCTGAGGTCGTAACGACCGCCTGTATCATCGCCCCAACTGTTGGACCCAATGACTGCCCCGGCCCGCACGGCGTCTCGTGTCAGCCGCTCGAAGCTGGGCGGCGGTTGGTAGAGGCCCAGCCCGTCGAAAATCCGCTGCGTGACGATCGTGGCCTTGGGGGCGACGCCGAGCCCGTAAAGGTTTCCGTTCTCGTCGGTTTCCCCCGTGGCACCGTCGCCGGCGATGATGCCAGTGACGTGTGTGCCGTGTCCGTGTTCGTCCGCAGCATCGGTCAAGCTGCCGTAGTAAAAAAAGGCCGTTGTGCGTCCCAGCAGATCGGGATGCATGGAAGCCGCTTCCCCCAGATTCAACCCGCTATCCGCCACGGCCACGGTCACACCCCGGCCATCCCAGCCCAGACTCTGGGTGAGCAGCTGGTTGGGGCCGCCGTCGCCGGCGACGATTTTCGAGGATACCTCGTCGTACAGACGCATGCGCGGGCGCGGTTCCATCCACAACACCGCGTCCGAGGCGGCCAAACCGGGAAGGGCCGCTGCTGAGAGGCGGCCCCGCAACACAAGGCCGCTGCGCAGAGGGTTTTCCTGTTCGATGTCCTGAAACTGCTGCCGCAGCAACGCCACGGTGGCCGCGTCGGTGCCGGGGCTCAACAACAGGCTGATCTCCACGGTCGAGGTGGGCGCGGCCCCGGCCAGCGCAGGATGAATCTTGTGGCGCGGCAGATAGGGGCCGATCCACTCGACAAAGGGCAAATTTCGCAGCGTCCGCGCGGGTAGGCGCTCGCATCGAACCACGTAGCTGTCCTCAGGTACGTACCGGAGCACACGGACGCCCAACTGTTCCAGGGCCCGGCGCCATTCCGACCGCGGCGCGTCCTTCAACTGCACAAGGTAAAGACCGCTGAGTGTGGGTTCCCCGCCCGGGAGCACCGCAGCGGCCGTGGCCGGCGCTCCGTTGGTAGTCGGATCGAAGGGTTCAACGCGCAACTGGATAGGCTTGGCTTGACTGCAAAGACAGGCACCGGCCAGTCCTAGGGCGACCGTCACCTCCCACCAACGGCTCGCAAACCGAAGACACTTCACCGCGCCACATTACGCCAGGTGGTTTCTCCCAGCAAGAGAGCGGCCCTGGTCCGGTCCACGGTGAGCCGGAGTCAGAACCACTTGCCAGGTGGGACCAGGGCCGCGCGCAGCGTCGAGGACAGGGGCAGACTTTGTGTCGTGGCAGGGTCCGGCGGCCACTGGGGCGGGCCACGCCCGGTTGGGTTGGCCCCGGCGGCAGCCAGCCCCTTCAAGCTCTAACGGGGCAGGACGGTTTTTGACAGAAGCCGTTCAGTCCCCATAGGCGGGTTGCCTCCGGCCTTTGCAGACGTGACCGCCTCTGGTCCCTCGCTCCTCCAAGCACAGACTGGAGCGGGCGCAGAGTTCTTCGGCCGACTGGCGCCCGGGCCGTTTTGGGCTAACGATGGATTTCCGAATGAAGAGAGACGCATCGGGGACTGTGAACGGGATCGGCCAGTGGTCGGACGTCGCTCGGCCTGGGCAAGGGCGCCGGGCCTTTACGCTGGTGGAGTTGCTGACGGTGGTGGCCATTGTAGGAGTTGTGGCGGGATTGTTGTTGCCCGGGCTGCAGCGGGCACGCCGGCTGGCGCAGCGAACCGCCTGCCTGAACCAGTTACGTCAGCAGGGGATGGCCTGGCGGCTATACTTGGACGAGAACTCGAGCCGGTTCCCAGACCGGCGGGACCTGAAGCAGAGCCTGCCCGGGGGATACCGCCCGTGGTCGGATTGGCCGGCCAGCGACCCCAGGTCAGGTTGGGCAGCGGTGGTGCTAACGTCCTGGGCGCCGGAGCGGGAGCTCTGGGATTGTCCGGCAGCGCGGGTTTCGGCTCTGGCAACCCTACCGCAGACGATGCAGTTGGGTGGGATGGATTCGAACGCACCGGTGGTGCGGTACTGGATGTGGCGGTTCGATCGCATGGATGACCCGGTCCCGTTGGACAATTTCTGGGGCCGGACAGAATCGGACTGCGTGGTGTCCCTGCGAGCCTCCGGCAATCCGATGGTGGGTCAACCGCAGGGACCGTCGGAAGTCGAATTGACCGTGGACGTGTATTTTCCGGCCACCGTGCCAAGCGTGCCCACGGAATGGCGTGGCCGCAGCGCGCATGCCGCAGGAAGAAACCGGTTGATGCTGGATGGTCACGGACAGTTTTTGCGCGACCGGCGACTTTCGGGCCGGTGAGAAGCGGGGCGGGGGCGCGCGCCGGGGAACGGTAGGCGGGGTGCATTTCGGTTCTTTGCAGTAGGATCTGTATGCTTCTGCCGAATCCGCTGTTCTGACCCTGCCAATGCGATCCTGAGCACACGCGTCTCCAGAGAAAGCCCGCGGGTTTGGCGCAACGTCAGGTGCGCCCCGGCCGGCAGCGCGGCCGGGTGGCGCTTGTCAAGTAGTCAAACCCCACCCAGACTCTGGGGAGCGAAACCCGGGGCGGAGCTGATGGAAGACAGGTGGCGGAACCAGGCCGGGAGAGTGCCATGGAACAAGCGGTCCCAGTGAACACCGATCAGGAAGCCGCGGCGAGGGCCCGATGGATCCGGGAACAATTGCCGCCGGGGGGCTTGTTTGCCGGGGCCAGTTGGCGGGTGGGCCCCACTCCGTTTTTGATCTCGCCGAAATTGGCAGCCGAGCTGGAGACACTGGGCCGAGTGCTGCTGCAGTTTTATCGAGCCGCGGACCTGCTGTATCGGCAGTCGGTAGCCGGCAAGCAACCGGCCTGGGTGGCGGGCCTGCTGGACCAGGGTAAACCTCCGGAGCTGATCGCTTGGCAGCGGCATGCGGGCTTCCGCCACGAGTTGCCGCGGGTGATCCGACCGGACGTGCTGTTGACTGCGGAAGGCCCGCGCATTACCGAGCTGGACAGTGTGCCGGGGGGCATCGGGCTGACATCCTGGCTGCAACAGGCTTATCACCGGCCAGCTGGCCAGGAACCTGCCTGGCGGGTGGTAGGTGGGCCGAACGGGATGGAGACAGGGTTCGGCAGCATCTTTGGGGATGCGCCGCGGGTGCACATCGTGGTGTCGGAAGAATCGGCCATGTACCGGCCCGAGATGGAGTGGCTGGCCGGGCGCTTGGGGGACCGGTTCGCCGTCCGGGACGTAACCTACCGACAGTTTGCCAAAGGAGATGCGGTCTACCGGTTCTTCGAATTGTTCGATCTGGCAAACGTGCCGGTGGCCCGGGAGTTGTTCGAACAGGCTGCGCGTGGCGAGCTGCGGGTGACCCCACCCCCCAAGCCGGCGCTGGAAGAGAAACTGTTGCTGGCCTTGTTGTGGAATCGAAACCTGCGGGAGTTCTGGCGCCGGGAGCTGGGGACGGCGTTTCTAGAGCGGCTGCTGGCCTGGGTGCCCTACACGTGGGTGGTGGACCCGACCCCCTTGCCGCCGCATGCGGCAATTCCGGAGCTGGGATTGACCGACTGGCGCCAGCTCAAGACACTATCCCAGCGTCAACGCCAGTTGGTCCTGAAAGTTTCCGGGTTTGCGCCGCACGCCTGGGGTGCGCGCGGAGTGTATCTGGGAAGCGATCTGTCATTGGACCAGTGGGCGGCCGCGGTGGAACGGGCCCTGGCGGAGTTTCCGCAGACGCCCTGGGTGCTGCAGCGGTATCACCCACCGGCCCGGCAGGCGGCGCAGTGGTATGATTTCGATCAGGACCGCGTCATCAACTTCGAGGGGCGGGTCCGGTTGTGTCCTTACTACTTCGTGACGGGCGAGAGGGAACAGGCCCGCGCATGCTTGGGAGGAGTGCTGGCGACGATCTGTCCCTTGGACAAGAAGATCGTTCATGGCATGGCCGAGGCGGTCGAGGTCCCCGCGGCCGTGGGTTTATGAGCGAGTGGATTCAGTTTGGATTACTGGCGTTTGGTTCGCTGTTCGTGATCGTGGATCCGGTCTCCACGGCCCCGGCCTTTTTGGCCATGACGCCGGATCACACCCCGGCCCAACGGGTTCAGATGGCCCGACTGGCTTGTGTGGTGGCGGCGGGGGTGCTCCTGGTGTTTGCCGTGGCCGGCCAGTACATCTTCCGGTTCCTCGGCATCACCCTGCCGGCGTTTCAGATCGCTGCCAGCATCGTCTTGTTGATGGTGGCCTTGGACATGTTGAAGGCACAGCGGTCGCGGGTGCAGGAAACCCGAGAGGAAACCGAAGCCGGCGCCAGCAAGGAGGATATTTCCATCACGCCGCTGGCCATTCCGCTCTTGGCGGGACCGGGAGCCATTTCAACGGCGATTCTGCTCCAAAGTCAGGCCCAGGGCTGGCTGCAGCACGGAGTGCTCTACGGGGTGATCGTGTTGGTGATGCTGGCCAGTTACTGGATTCTCCATGTGGCCGCTCAGAGCAGCCGATTTCTCAACCCGATCGCCCTGAACATTCTGTCCCGCATCATGGGGCTGTTGCTGGCTGCCGTGGCGGTGCAATTCATGGTGAATGCCTTGAAAGCGTTGAAAGCAGAGCTAACAAGCGGCTGAAGCACCGCAAAGGAAAGCAGGACGTCCTGCACTCCTCCGATCCACGGGCTTGCCAACCGGGCCCGGGCCGACTTGCCAGAGGGCGCTCCCGCTCCGGCCAAGCCCCGAACCTGCGTACTGCCCCCGGGGGTGGCCGCACCTTGGCAAAACCTTGGAGACAGAGACGTTGACGCGACCCATCGCGGCTTTCTCCACCCGTTTCACTTCCGGCCTGCCTGGGCTTGCCGGGCGGACTTGGGCCTGCCTGCTGCCGCAGCCGCAGCCCAAGCAATCCAGAGGGCCGCTTGACAAACCTGCGATGTCCTCCGGGGCTAGCCGCCGCGTAAGGGTTCCAGCAAGAGATGCGCGCCCGGGGGCGGCTGGCTCTCAACCAAGATTTGCCACGGGCAGTCCGCCGTGCTTAGTTTTGCCCTAACAAACGCCACAGAAAGGATCGCCATGAACCGCCAAGTCATGACTCGACGCCAGTTCCTCGCCACCACGGCTGCTCTGGCCGGTGTGGCTCTGTCTCCAATGGCCTGCCGGACGACAGGTTCGACCCGTCGAACTGCCTCCGACCTGGTCCCGTTGGGGCGCACGGGACTCAAGATCAGCCGGTTGGGTGTAGGCACCGGGAGCAATGCCGGAGAGGTCCAACGCGGCCTGGGCCGAGAAGGGTTCAACCGGTTGATCCGTTACGCTTATGACCAGGGCGTCACGTACATCGACACCGCGGATGCCTATCGGACCCACGAATACATCCGCGAAGCCATCAAGGGCCTGCCGCGGGAACGGTTGTTCATCCTGACCAAGATGATGGGCTCCCCGCAGGATCCGATGAAAGAGCTGGACCGCTTCCGCCGCGAACTGGGGGTGGAGTATCTGGATTGCGTGTTGGTCCACTGTGCTACCAGTCCGCGCTGGGACTGGGAGCGGCAACGGGTTCTGGACGCGCTGGAGGAGGCCAAGCAGAAGGGGATCATCCGCGCCAATGGCGTTTCGTGTCACGGATTGCCGGCTCTCTGCCGGTCCACGCAGGTCGAGGGCCTGGACGTGCACTTGGTGCGTTTAAACCCGCAGGGGAGGCACGTGGATGGACCTTCAGAGCGGTGGGATGAAAGTGGCAATGAAACGCATGTGCCCCGGGTGGTGCAGGAAATCCGGGCCATGCGCGCCCAGGGCCGCGGGGTCATTGGCATGAAGATCATCGGTAACGGTGATTTTCGCTCTCCGGAAGATCGGGAGCGGTCCATTCGGTATGCGATGCAGAGCGGCTTGGTGGATGCGGTGACGATCGGATTTGCCAGCACGGCCGAAGTAGACGAGGCGATCGAGCGGATGAACCGCGCCCTGGCGGAGGTGTAGGGCCAGGGAAAGGCCGCGCGTGGGACCGGCGGCTCCGGAACTTTCGCAAGCGCCTGGGTGCACGTCGGGAAAGCCTGAGCCTGGATGCAGCACACCCCGGGTTTTGGAGAGGTTCCTCCGTTGAAAACAAAGGGCCGCCCCACCTGGTCTCTGGGGCGGCGATTCAGCCGGGCGCAAAGCGCAATCGGGTAGGCAAGCCCCTGTGGCTGCTCAGGACTCGGCGGGACGAGGATTTTCCGGCTGAGCCTGGGCAGGCGATGCCGGCGCGGTGGAGGCTGCTGCGGGCATGGAGGCTGATGCGGCCGCGGCTGGGGCGACGGTTTGGCTCGTCTTGGCCTGGCGAGCCAGTTTGGCGGCCAGTTTCTTGCGCTTGATGTAGCGCTGGCGCCGGCGACGCTTCAGAATCTTGTTGTACTGCTTGCTCATAGGTCCTTTACAAGCCCGCCTGAATGCGGTTGTTTGGGCCGGTCAATATGAGGCGGGCGACGACGTGGTTCAATCGTTATTTGGGCCTGTGTTTGGCGCTAGGTGTGCTGGTGGGATGTCAGAGCCCCCAATCACGTAGCCGCAAGGAGATCAGCACGCTGCGGGTGCATCTGGAGGTGCGGCCGGAACCCACGGGCCAGACCGAGACAGTGACGTTGCTTCGGGACAATCCGATCACCCTGACCATCGAGAAGTCGCCTTTTCTGACGGAAGTGCATGTGGCGTCGGCGAAGTTGGTCGAGGCATTCGGGGTGCCGGCCATCCAGGTGCAACTGGATCGGTCCGGCACGTGGTTGCTGGAGCAGTACACCACGGCCTACCGGGGTCGGCGCATGGTGATCTTCAGCCAGTTTGGTGAGCAACCGAACCAGGCGCGCTGGTTGGCGGCGCCGTTGATCAAACAGCGCATTGGAGATGGTTTTTTGGTGTTTACTCCGGATGCCAGTCGGGAGGAGGCCGAGCGCATCGTGCGCGGTCTGAACAATCTGGTGGCCCAGCGAAAAAAGCGCGATTTTTGACCTTCCATGCGGGGTGGTTTGGGTTGGCTTGCGGCAGCAGGGTGGTTCGTCTTGGCCTGCGGCTCAGAAGCAGGTCCGTTCCGCTTGCCCACGCCCAACACGGCGCTATTCGAACCGGGTGGCGAGCAACGTTTTTTTGCTCCCACGCCGGGTCGAACCTGGGTGGCGGGCACGTTCGGTTGCACCCGCAGCGAGGGACTGCAACTGCACGAGGGGATCGACATCCTTTCCGTGCAACGTGATCGGCAGGGGGAGCCCATCGACCCGGTATTTGCCGCGGCCGACGGCACGGTGGCCTACATCAATGACAAACCCGCCCTGTCCAATTACGGCCGCTATCTGGTGGTGCAGCACCACATCGATGGATTGGAAGTCTACACCCTCTATGCCCATTTGCGGGCGATTGCCCCGAATTTGCGGCCCGGACAAACGGTCCGAGCAGGCCAGACCATCGGAACCATCGGACGCAGCACCAATACCCGTACCCCCATCGCCAAGGACAGGGCGCATCTTCACTTCGAGATCGCCCTGATGATTTCCGACCGTTTTGACGCCTGGTTCCGGAGGGTCGAACCCCGCGAACGCAATGACCATGGAAACTTCAACGGCCAAAATCTGCTGGGTCTGGATCCGGCGGCGATCTTTTGGGCTCAGCGGAGGGAGGGGGCCCGCTTTCAGTTCCGTCGCTTCGTGCAGGGGCAGGTCCCGCTTTGCACCATTCAGGTCCGGGCCACGGACTTCGCCTGGATCCGGCGCTATGCGGCCTTGGTCGAGCCTGGGACTGGCCCAGCTGCAGGTGTGGCTGGTTACGACCTGACGTTCAACTTTTCGGGCGTGCCGTTTCGGGCGGTTCCCCGAACCGCTGCGGAGTTGCGGCCGGGCGGGAAGTTCGTGTTGAAAGAGGTGAACGAAGCTGAAGCTGCACGATGCCGCTGCCAAAACCTTCTGGTGCAACGAGATGGGCGGTGGTCGTTGGGCCCGCGCGGGCTTCGCCTGCTGGACTTGCTCACGTACTGAGCCAGCTCTGAAACAGGGTCCGCCCTGGCAGAGGCCCCCGAGGAGAAACGCAGTACTCCCATTGGGGGGCCAGCAGAGCACGGTGCCGAATACCAACAGCAAGAATGGCGACCCTACCGGGACTCGAACCCGGGCTACCACCGTGAAAGGGTGGTGTCCTAACCGCTAGACGATAGGGTCGAGCGTCGCCCAGCAATATAACCAGCGGCCCGTCCATGTCACGAAAAAACTGGTCCGAAACCGCTTCGACGGCGCATTTCAGTTTTTGGACAGGTTGGCAGGGCGGGTGTGCGGGAAGAGCAAATGCCAGCGCTCGTTGCGCCAGAAGGTGTCCAGACACAATAGCGCTTCGTCCCCGGCCGGACTCCAAAAC
>Ga0308399_1000233_pt1 | contig 19779 bp, 12 predicted proteins | sample HotsprSampOS1260_FD_202367 | JGI IMG/M metagenome (GOLD analysis project Ga0308399, IMG submission 202367) | Hot spring phototrophic mat microbial communities from Octopus Spring, Yellowstone National Park, Wyoming, United States - 20060914_OS12-60 ... | reverse complement strand
GCTCGATGCTGCCGGAGATCGAAGCCCGCGCGCCGGTGGCGAAAGCGTTCTATGAGCAGGCCGCCGCGGCCGTCGCAGCCAGCCAATGCCGGCCCTGGTATGGCTCGCTGGAGCGCCGCAACGAAGCTAAGAAGATCATCCAGACCGCGTTCTACAGGCTGGTCAAGGAAGACCCAAGCGCTGACATCTCAGCGACGCTGAAGGCGGCTGAGGAAGAGTACAACCGCGGCAACTGATCAGTTCGCATTGACCTCTGCGGGCAGGGATATTTGGCATCCCTGCCCGCTTTGCATATCTCATGGCAACCCAAGCCCAGGCCAAGCGCACTGCCTTTCAAACCACCCTCCAGCGCATCCAAGCGCGCGGCTTCTTCTCGCACACCCTGCCTTTCTGGCTGTTGTTGCCGGCTTTGCTGATCATCGCAGCCATCCAGTTCTATCCAGGCTTCTATTCGATCTGGCTGAGCTTTCAGGATCGCCAAGGGGCGGTCTGGAACTTTGTTGGTTTGCGCAACTTCGAGCGCATCTTCAACAGCGCGGCCTTTCGCGAGAGCGTCGGGCACACCGTCGTCTTCTTGGTCGGCTACGTGGTGGTGACCATGTTCGCGTCGCTGGTGATCGCCTTGTTGCTGAATCGCACGGTCAAGCTCTCCGGCATATACATCACGCTGATCTTCATCCCTTGGGTGATCGCCGACGTGATCGCCGGCCTGGCGTTCGGCTTGCTGGTGGTGCCGGAGTATGGCCTGCTCTCGCCGATCCTATCGAACCCTGCCCTATTTCCGCCCAAAGGGTTATCCATCACCTCTGACCCGGCGCCCAGGCCATGGATCCCCGGATTTCCCTTCCCGCCGGCGCCGGCGATGTACTATCTGATCTTGGCATCGGCTTGGCGCGCATTGCCGTTCGTCACCTTGCTGATCCTGGCCGCGCTGAAGACCGTGCCGCGCGAGCTGATCGAGAGCGCGCGCATAGACGGCGCGTCGAGCTTGCAGGTCCTGCGGCTGATCACCCTGCCGTTGATCCTGCCGACGCTGGTGGTGGCGCTGTTCAACCTCACCCTGGGCGGGATGAACGGCATTGGCCTGGTCTTCACCCTCACCCGCGGCGGTCCCGGCACGGCCACAGAGGTGCTCAGCTTTCTGCTTTATACGATCGGCTTTGGCCGGCTGGAGTTCGGGCGCGCAGCGGCGCTCTCGGTCCTCATCGCGATCATCAACCTGCTGCTCATCTTGTTAACGCTGCGCGTCTCGCGCACAGAGGAGCGCGTCCAGTGACTCGCATGAGCATGTTCGGATATACCTTGCGCAAGCAAGCGCAGCCATGGCTGACCAACGGCGCGCTGATTGCGATCGTCGCCGCGATGCTGTTGCCGATCGCGCTCACGCTCAGCATCTCCTTCAAGCGGCAGGAGGACGTACTGCGCCGGCCACCGGTGCTGCTGCCCTGCGACGACGCCGAGGGCAACTTCAACTTGGCCGCTTGCCGCTTTGTCAACGAAGGCTACGAGCGAGTGTTGGCGCCCCGATCTGATCCGTCCTCGCCACTGGGGATTGCCTTGACCGGCCGCATGTTCAGCACCTACGTGCCAAACACGCTGCTGTATGCGCTGGCGTCCTCCGGCCTGGTGTTTGTGGTCGCCGGGCTGGCGGGCTACGCCTTCTCGCGCTACCGCTTCCCAGGCCGGCGCGCGCTGCTGGTGGCCATCCTCGCCATCACCGGCATCCCGGTGCTGACCAACCTGCTCGCCCTCTATCAGATGGCGGTGGATTTGCGCAAGGCCGGCATCCCCGGCTACGACGAGCGCTTCTTCATCATCGCCGTGTATGTCGGCCTTCAACTGCCCTTCAGCATCTGGATCGTCAAGAGCTTCTTCGACACCATCCCGCGTGAGCTGGAGGAAGCGGCCTTCCTAGACGGCTGCTCGCCGCTGAGCGCGATGTGGCAGATCGTCGTGCCGCTGGCCATGCCGGGGCTGCTGGCGGCTTTCCTGCTCTGCTTCGTCAGCGTCTGGAACGAGTTCATCGCCGGCTACTTGTTGATCAACAAGCGTGAGTTGCGCACAGCGATGTTCGGGCTCTACGATTTCCTCAGCCAGAACATCATTAACTATCAGGTGATCGCCGCCGCCTGCGTGCTGATCGCCGCGCCGGTGGTGGTCCTCTTCGCGCTCACCCGCAAGACTTTCTTCCAGGCGATGAGCGAAGGCGCGCTCAAAGGCTAGCGCGTGACAGGGCAGCCTTGGCCAGGGCGCGGGCGCGGGCCGGTGCGTCGCCCACGTAATCATCAGCATTGAGCAGCGCCCGCGCTCGATCGGGCGCAAGATAGCGGGTGATCTCCGGATCGGCGCACAACAAGTCGCTGAGCGGGTTTGGCCGGCCAGCGCTCACCTCGGCCCAGGCAGCCAGGGCGTGTTGACGAATCCGCTCGTGCATCGCCTGGCGATCGGCGCCGGCCTTGGCCAGCGCCATCAACAGCCGCTCGGTGGCAGCGAACGGCGCATAGGCCCGCATCTGGCGGGCGACCTGGAACTCGTTCACCCGCAGCCCTTGGACGATGCGCAGCGCGACGCACAGCAGCTCATCAGCGGCCAGGAAGGCTTCAGGCAACACCGCACGCCGGTTGGCTGAATCGTCCAGCGTGCGCTCCAGCAGCGAATGGGCTGCGTTGTCCCAGGCCACGCGCGGCAGCGCGGCGATGAAGCGCGCCAGGGCGTTGATCTTCTCGGCCTGGATCGGGTTGCGCTTGAAGGGCATCGCCGAAGACCCCACCTGCTGCGCGCCGAACGGTTCGCCCCATTCGCCGAGCGGCGGCGATTGGAGGATGCGCAGGTCAAAGGCGAACTTGTAGAGCGACTGGGCGATGCCGGCCAGGGCGTTCAAGACGTGCCACTCCTGCTTGCGCGGGTAGGTCTGCGTGGTCACCGGAAAGGCCGCCAGGCCCAGCTTGGCCAGGGCGCGCTGCTCCAGCTCCGCGACGCCGAGCTCCAGGTATGCCGCGCTCGTGCCCACTGCGCCCTTGAAGCCCTTACCGCGGATCGCGCCATGCACGCGCTCGACCTCGTCCAAGTCCATGAGCAGCTCCTGAAGGTACTGCGCCAGGCGATAGCCCACCGTGGTCGGCTCGGCCGGCTGGAGGTGGGTGAAGCCCATCGCCGGCAGGTCGGCATAGTGCAGGACTTGCTCGGCCAGCGCGCGGATCAGGCGCGCCAGCGCCCCGCGCACCAGCGCCAGCGCCTCACGCAGGCGCAGCGCATCGGCGTTGTCCTCGATGTCCGCCGAGGTCGCGCCCAGGTGGATGATGCCGCCGCCCACCAGACATTGTTCAGCGTATGTGCGCAGTTCTGCCATCAGGTCATGCTGAATCTCGCGCTCGATCGCCAGGGCGCGCGCGATGCTCGCCTCGTTCACCTCGTCCATGTGCGCGCGCAGGTCATCCACCTGAGCCGGCGAGACGATCCCCAGCTCGCACTGGGCCTCCGCCAGCGCCACCCAAACGCGCCGCCAGCACAGGCGCTTGTATCGCTCGCTCCAAATCGCGCGCATCGCGTCGCTCCCGTAGCGCTGGGAGAAGGGGGAGTGATAGGTCGCTACCATTACTTAGTCCTGCTTCACTTCAAAGTTGGCGACGAACTGCAGCACCCCTCCTAGCGACACGCGCACCTCGTATAGCCCAGGTTGGAGGCGCTCCGACGGCGACCAGAAGATGTGATCCTGACCGCGACCGCGAGCCGGCAGCCGCTTTGAGCCGAAGAAGACGCTGCCGCCGTTCTTGAACCAAGCATGGCGCAGCAGCGCGCTGGGGGGCACATCTTGGTAGGTGAAGAAGATATAGATTGACTTGGCCTCCGTCGAGAAGCTGGTTGTCACGCCGACCGGCGCGCCATCAGCGCCGATCCCGCTGGCGATGGCGAGCAGCGCCAGCCGTTCATCCGGCGCAGCCTGAGCCGGCGTCGGCACAGCCGGCGATGGCGAATCCAGGAGCGACGAAGTCGGCTCTGGGATTGGAGTGGCCTTCGGCGTTGGCGAGGGGTCTATCGTCGCTGTGGGCGGCAGCACAGTAGGGGTGGGCGTTGGAGCCATGGTCGGCGATGCCGTCGCGGTGGCCGTGGGTATGGCAGGCCGGGTTGGCGGTGCGGCCGTCGCCAACGTTGCCGCCGGCGGGCGAGGCAGTAATAAGCTGGTTAGCCAAACCAGGCCGGCGACCAAGAGCACAATGAGCGAAGCGCCCAAGCGACGGTTCGCCGTCTCATTAAGCTGGCGGCGGATGCTGTAGTAGGCCGCACGCTGGGCGCGTCGGGCGGTGAGGACGGCGCTGAGAAAGATGAGCAGGCCAATGAGGGCGAGGAGGCCCGCGGCCATGCCCAGCAATTCCGGCCCGGCGATCACGACGCAAAAGATTCTATTACACGCGGGGATAAGGGAGCGTTCACTAATGGGGAACACCCACCACCGGGCTACGCTGCCGTTGAGAGTAAATGAATGATAGAGTGTGGGCGACAGCAGTGCCGTCGCCCACCCTGGTTCTGCCCCTCGTTATGAACGCACTCAGGTATTCATGATTTGTGCTTGGCGTGACCAGGGATGAGCATAACGGGGGTCACCGGTGCCCCGGCTTACTCTGTCGTTCTAGCGCCGGCGAAATGACAGGGGCGAGGGCCGACGGGGTGACCCCGTATAGGCGAGCCGCATCGCTGCCCCTCCGCGTGAACGCACTTAGCCCCTTGGCAGCGCTATCATTTTGGCCATGTTGCGACACATGTCAGCCGGATTGATCTGCGCATGGGCGCTGGCATTGACTGCCTGCGGCCTGGGCCAGTCTGCGCTCCCGCTCACTCCCCTGCCCTACAGCGATGACTTTAGCGATCCGAGCAGCGGTTGGGAGACGCTCTCCGACCTGAACGCCGACGTGACGTACGACGCCGGCGCGCTGCGCATTTTGATCAAGCGCGAGAACCTCATCCAGTGGAGCGCTGCCGGCAAGCGCTTCAACGATGGCATCTTTGAGGTGGAGGCGCGGCCCAACGGCGGGCCGGTGGATAACGGCTTTGGGGTGATCTTTCGCATGCAGGACCGCAATAACTTCTATCACTTCGCCATCTCATCCGATGGCTACTGGCGGGCCGGCTACGTCCAGAACGGCGACTGGAACAACTGGGATGACTGGCAGCCACATCCGGCCATTCGCCCAGGCAGCGAAGTCAACCGCATCAAGATCGTCATGGAGGGAGCAAAGCTCTCGTTCTTCGTCAATGATCAGTTCATTGCCTCGCGCGAGGACAGCCTGTTCGCCAGCGGGGATATCGGCGTCTTCGCCCTAACGCTGATTGACGCGCCTGGGACGGACATCGTCTTCGACAACGCTCGGGTGAGCGCGATTAAATAGGCGAGGCTTTGCGAAACAGGGCGATCCGGTTGGTGTTCGTGCCGTGCTCGTTGTTGCGAACCCCCCAGATGTTGGCGGTCTTGGTAAAGCGCTGCTGGTTGACGAGCACAGCGACGCAGGTAAAGCCGGCGGCTTCTCCTACTGGGATGATGTGCTCGTCCAGCCAAAGCCGGCCTCCGCGCACTTCGCCCACCTCGAAGGCCACCCAACCGCCCGGCCGCGTGATCCGATACAGCTCGCCAAAGACGGCTCGCATCACGCTCAGCCAATCGTCCAGGCGGCGCATCTGGGCGATTGCGGACTCGATCACCTGAGCATCCAGGTCGTTGAACCAGCAGCGCAGCCAATTGTCGCGCGCATATTGCACCACGTCCAGGAAGGGCGGCGAGGTCACCGTCAGTTGCACGCTCTCGCCGGCGATCGCCGGCGTCGCGCGCGCGTCGCAGGTCAGCAACAGAGCCGTCTGGGCGGCCGTTCGCAGGTCAACGGCCTGCCGCTCGGTCAGGCCGCGCATCAGGCTGAGCGTTTTGCGCAGGATGAGGGCATGCGTGTCCCGATAGGTCGGCTGCTGGTTCAGGCGGCTATTGATCAGGCGCTGGCGCTGCGGGCTGGTGGCCTGGTTCGGCGGCAGGGTATAGGTTGAAAAGAAGCCACTGGAATGACCGGTCAGCCGGTTGGTCGCCACCATGCGGATCCAGGCGTCCACCTCATCCTCTTCACCCGCCTGTCGGCGTTGGCGCAGGTAGTCGCGCAGGCCGACGATCTCGCGCTCGGTGGCGGGGTGAAAGAACATGGAGAGGTCCATTTCTGCGCCGTGCTGAGCTGGCAAAATGCGCGTCAGCCGCTCAGCAATCGCTGGGTAGGCCGGCAGGCGTAAGCGCGGCAAGATGAGGATCGCGCTCAGCGGGTTGAGGTCATTGGCGATGACGCGCCGGCGGAGCAGCGCAGTCTCGATCGCCGTCGTCCCCCGCCCGCTGAAAGGGTCATAGACCGGATCGCCAGGCTGCGAGAGTCGCTCGATGAAGTAGCGCGGGAGCTGCGGCTTAAAACACGCGCGGTAGGCGATCTCGTGCAGCGCCGACGCTTGCCGCTGGCGCGCAGTCCAGAACTCGCCGACCAAGCGCGGGACACAACGACCAGCGACGCGCATCTCTTCAACCCTGGGCGCGCCGGCCCATGTATCAAAGATGCGAAGGTCTATGGGCGGCTCATTCACTTCTCCATCGCCTTCAGGGCCTCGTATGCCGGCCGCGCGCGAGTCTCCGGGTAAACCGGATCTATCACCGACCACCAGTATTGCTCGTTGTCCGGCGTCCAGTCGAACTGTGGCATGCCCAGCGCGATCATCGGGCCGATCCAGGGCCGCCAATTCTGCCTGGCCCAGCGAAAGGCGCGCACCATGTAATCCGCTTTCAATTGTTCATCAATCGCGAACCAGGCATAGTCGGTGTTGACCGGGTCGGTCGTCCAGCCGAACTCGAGCACAGCCACCTGTTTATGCCCGTCGCCGAAGCGCTCCATGATGGCGCGCAAGTCCTCGACGTGACGAAAGGCAAAGAAGCGCTGCCCGCCCAGCTCTGGGATGCTGGCGGCCATGCCAGGGGGCACCTCTGGCGCAGCGCGGAAGCCCGGCGCATGGACGCCGAGCAGGTCGAAGTAAGGGGCTGCGCCGGCCTCGTACATCGCCACCAGGAACGCCTCGTGCGGCATGGCCAGCGGCGGGCCGTTGCCGGTCGGGGCCAGGCCGGCGCTGATGACCAGAGCGCTTGGATCGCCCTGCTTGATGGCGGCATAGCACCCCTTGAGCATCGCCACATATTCGGCAGGGTTGGGGGTCTGGCCAGCCCATTCACGGGCCAGGTTCGGTTCGTTCCACACCTGATAGGCCGCCACTTTGCCTCGGTAGCGGCTTGCGATTACGCCGCAAAAGTGAAAGAAGTGGGCCAGGTTGCGCGGCGGGCCGGCGGCGATCCCGGCATCCAGCGGATAATCGCTGCGATCCCAGTATGGCTCGCGGTCCAGCCGGATGATCAGGTTACGGGTGAAGACCTCGGTGACCAGGAAGACCACCTGGTCGGCCCGGCTCCAGTCGTATTTACCTGGCTCGATCTCGATGTCGCGCCAGGCGAAGGTCTGCTTGACCCAGGTGAAGCCGGCTTCGCGGATGAGGCCCAGGTCGCGCGTGGCGATCTCTGGTTTCCACCACAGATAGGCCTCGAAGCCATAGCCAGGGGATTCGACGCGGCGCGGCGGAGACGCGGACGGGGGCGGCCCTGCTGCCTGATGCGGGGCCGCACACGCCGAGACGCTGGCCGCGACCAGCCAGCCCAACAAGCGCTTTGTGAGGCGCATGTTGCGATGCGCGTTTAGCGAGGGCGCGGCATTTGCCTAAGGGCTTCAAAGGCCGGCCGGGGCGAGCCATCGCGGCGGGTGATGCTATAGGTCGAGACGTTCTCCTGATCGGGTTCCCCGCCCACCTTCTGGATGTAGTCCAGGTTAAAGACAATGGCAAACTTCACATAGCCGCTCTCGCGCATGATCTGAAAGCCGCGCACGATCCACTCGGCCTGCTCTTGCTCTGTGTTATCGAGGGCGAAGTCGAAGCCGGGCGGCGCGCCCTGGACCGGCGTGCCATCGCTGCGCTTCAGGTTCTCCATCGAGGCCCAGCCGAACTCCGTGACGCACAGCGGCTTGCGCGTCTTCTCGTAATACAGGCGCATGGTGCTCTTGAACGACCAGGACGGATGCGGGGAGTCGAACGGGCCGCGGAACTTGGCCGTGGGGTCGTTATATCCCTCGTTCCACTCTTTGTCGGGCGGCATGTTGTAGCCATTCAGGTGAACGCCGATGCAATCCACGCGGCTGGGGCCGCCGGCTGCCACGAACTGGTCCATGTAGGTCAGGTCGTCAATCACCTTCATCACGCCCCCCTCGGTGATGTTCGCGCCGGTGGGCGAAAGCGCACCCATGACCACCAGCACCGTGGGATCGATCTGGCGGATGGTCGGCACCACGGCGTCCAGGAAGGCCACGTAGTCCTTGGCGTTGATCTGGCGCGAGGCAACCGTCCATTCGCGGTCGAGGTTCATCTCGTTCCACACCTCGATGGCTTGCACACACCCTTTGTAGCGCGCCAAGAGCTTCTCAATGAAGATGCGGGCATCCTCATAGTTATCCGGCGGGCCGAGCAGGTCCGGTCGTCCGGGGAAGGCGTTTTGCGGGCGCGACCAGGCCGGCGCGTCCAGCACGCCGAAGAGGATGTTCAACCCTTTCTTATTGGCATCGGCAGTAAAGGCATCCAGCAACTGCCACTTGTAAAGTGCGTATTGACCGCGCCCGTCCGGTTCAAAGTCCACCCAGCGCACCTGCGCCTTCGTCCAGTCCATCTTGAGCTGTTCGGCCATGATCGTGTTGAACAGGCCGATATCGCCTACCGGCCAGTTGCTCTGGATGCCATAACCAAAGCCAGCCGGCGCAGGCCGTGGGTTGGGACAAACGAAGTCTGGGATGCCCTCAATGCGCCCGCGCGGGTCCACCGCAGCCGGCGGGGGTTGTGCTGGAACGGGATTATCTGCCGCCGAAGGCTGCGCGGCGGAGGGCGGGGCAACGGTCGGCTGCGGCGCGTAGATCGTCACCAGCGGCACGAAGGGCGTTGGGTCGGCCTGCGGCGCGCGCGCACCAAGTGTGCAACCACCGGTCAATAGGCAGATGCCAAACCCAAGCAGGCCAAGCGAGAGGATAGCAAAAGCACCCAATGCAAGCACTCCTAAAAGCAGGCGACGATTTCGCGCGCCTTGTTTGTCTAGTAGTTTGGGATTGAAGGTATAGCGGCTCATTTTAGAACGCTGCGCAACGTCTCACAAGCCGGGCATGTCCCATCTGGGCGAATCATGGCATAGCCAGCCTGTGGGTCGCCCGGCGTATTTGTCGCCGGGTCGTCGGGAATCCATGTCGTGGCATCCACGTTCCAGATGATCATCAAGCGCACCTGGCCGCTCGCTTTAGCCATGCGCACAGCCTCCCCCAGCCAGGTCGCCTGGTCGCTCAGCGTGATATTCGTCGCAAACGCGTAGGCTTCGGGGAGACGGTCGGCGATCCCCTCTTTGGTAATGTAGCCGAGCGCAGTGAAACAGAGTGGCCGCGCGCCGTTGAAGGCGCTCCTATAGGCATTGCGCAGCGGCTCAAAAGAATGTAGGTAGTGGCGATTGTTCTGGATCACACCCGGCGCGTCCGAGCCGGACGTGTAATTCACGCCGACGCAGTCCATGTAGTCTTGCGCGTTCTGGTTGGCCATCTGGCGTAGAAAGGCCAGCTCGTCGCACCCTTCTTTGCTGCAGCCCCCGCCATAGACCCCCGAGGTCTGGGCCAATCCGGCGCTGATCACCATAACGTTCGGATTGACCTGCTTGATGGCGAAATAAGCCCGCTTAAGCAGATCGGCGTACGTGGCGCCGCCGATCTGGCCGGCCGGCCACTCCAACTGGTAGTTTGGCTCGTGCCAGACCTGAATCGCATCTGCACCGGCGGCAGCCAGCTTCGCCAAAAACTGCGTCCATTGCTCGCGATAGCTCATGCTCATCACCCGATTGCGATCGCCAACCGCGGTGATGAGCACCTTGAACCCTTTCTGCTTTGCGGTGTTGATAAACGCTTCTGGGACGACTTCATCGCGCACCTCGGTGCGTGCCCAAGTCATGCCGGCCGATTGCATCTGGACGGCGTGGACCAGGTCATTGACGTGGCCGCCTAATTCAAACTGGACGCCGCCGGCCGACTGCGCGGCGTCGTTCGTCGGCGCTTCCTCATCGGCGCTGGCTGGCGCATCCGACGACACGCGCACCTGGGCCGACCCCAGCGCGACCGTCCGCACGCTTTGAAAGGTCGTCGTCATCTGATATTCGCCCTCGCCGCCCGGCGCTTGCACGCGCAGCCCGCGGGGCACGCCGGCCAGGGGCACGCTAAACGGCGTGCCATCCCCAAAGGCCACCTTCAACACCGGCTCAGGTACAGGGAGCGCAGCGATGCTCCCCTGGGCAAATCGGCTGATAAACGGCGCAACGACGGCATCATGGTCTGGATGAGTCAGCCCGCGCAGGACGATGCCGCGGATGTTATGCTGCCGCACGCGCGTCAGCGTCTCCTTAAGGCTAGCCGCTGTGTTCAACCAGATGGTTTGCTGAACCCCGCGTTTGCTGAGCAACATAAAACTGAGCGCGCTGCCTTGCTCGGCATAGAAGACATCGGTCGGCGCGATCTTGCGCTCGCGCCACCACAGGCGGAGGCTTTCGCCGGGTGGGACAGCGGAGCGAAGGGGTTGCAACGGCCCCAGCTCACCCAGCGCCTCCGAGAACCCCAACAGCCTAACCCGCTCGAGGGCGTCTTTTTGAACGCTTAGCGTCGGGATGACCACCTGTAGCTTGTGGCGGTCCACCTGGCCGGTGGCCCACCGGATAAGCGCATCCAGCGCGTCGCCATAAAGCACTTCGGGGCGCGTGGTCAGGTCCAGCAGCACGCGGCTGGCCGCGTCGCCGATGCGTCGCAGGTCGTACCCGCCGGCGTCGAACTGCCCAGGCGCATCGGGGCGACCGGCGGGGGCGGGCACAGCGACGAACAGAGGCTTGCCGCGCTTATCGAGCTGTTCGCCCAGCAACGTGATGAGCTGAACAAAGGCCTCTCGTTGCGCCGCCTCTACACCGCGATAATCTATTGCTACGCCCGCTAAGTCATTACTATCCACAAGCTTCATGATCGCATCGGCATGGATCGCAATGCGATCTTCGCTGCTGAGCATCGCCTTCAACGGCGTCTGTTTGACGTCGCCATAGACGCCCCAATTGCGCACGATGGGGATAACCCTCACCGGGTTGCCATTTGGCCGGAACAGCTTATTTGCTTCGCCGCTCAGCCCTCCCTTGTCATTCAGGTATTTGCCAATCGCGTAGATTTCGCTCACATAGGGCGGGATGGTCGAGGCGGGCACAGCGGAATCATCCGCGATGGGCGGCATCTCCGCGCCGATCATCGGCGCGATCGGCGCGACTTTCACCATCACCGCGAGCGACGGCAGACGAGGGACGCGCGCCACAACCTCTTGCGCGCCTGGAACTCGCTCTGCGCCCAGCCAGCCCCAGGTCTTGGTCCGCTCATACCAGCCATACAGGTCTAGCTCAGCCTGATCGGCCAGGGCATCTGGTATGCGCATGCGCAGCGTAGAAAGGCGCGGGTCAACGCTACACGTCTGGATCATCACCGGTGGGCTCACCGGCGCCAGGGTCGGCGGCAGGCTGTCCAGCGCGAGCTGAACGGCGTCGTTCCTCTCCTGAAGCCAGCTCAGTTTAACGCCGAAGCTGCCGACCAGGTCGCTGGGTTGCACCTCGATACCGAATCCCTCAATTGTCACGGCGGTGCGGTCGGCGCTGAACTCCTGGCAGTCGCTGGCGGTGAGCAGGCGCAGGCCAAACAGGGAAATGCCGAGCGTCAGCACGATGCTCAAGCTTATGCCGGTCACCTTGAGCCAACCGGCGCGCGTGTTGGGCAAGAGGAGCTGCGTGCGCGGGGTCTCGCGGGTCGGGCGGGGTGGCCGGCGCGGCTTGGGTGATTGTTTCACGCGGATCGCCACCGGCAGTTCGCGATGCTCGCTTTCGCTAACCGGGGTAGGTTCTCCTTGCATACACAGAGACGGTTATGCGCATGACCCGTCGTCGTATCTTGGCGCGTCATCGTTTGCGCAAATTGCTGCTCGAACGATGGCGTTGAGATTATATAGTAACGCGCATGCGCGCCGAGTAAGGGGGAGTGCGCCACTTGAAGGTGAGATCAACGTGAGTTCGGAGTTTGAGGCGCATACGCTGGGCGTGACCAGCATCAAGGGAGGCCAGTACCCTGCTCCACCCTGTCATTCTGAGCGACAGCGAAGAATCTAAGCTCGCGGCTAACCAAGTTGCCGCGAAGCAGCAGGCCGGTGGATGCCGCTCAGTCTAGCGCCCCCTTTCTTTCCCCCGCAACACCTGTTGACGGCGGGGCCATCATTTGGCCTGGGGGAAACAGCAGCGCCCAGGAAGCGAGTGGACACTCCCTCCCCGTTTACGGGCTTAGCATTACCCACAAGTTAGAAAGACTTCCAGATACGAGCGCGTAGGACATAATGAAACGTGAGTTCGGATTTACACAGGCGCGTTTTCGTTCAGCTCGCCATATCAGTCTGTCATGCCAGCGCGAAGCATCATGGGCGGGAGCTACGCGCTGGGCGGCACGGCCGGCCAGGCCGACGCCGGCGCGCAGGCCGGCGGGGTCTATGCCCTGCAGGCGGCTTCTGGGTAAACGGGACGTCTGGCACAGCGCCTACGCGCCGGTTGTGCGCCGGCCGTAGCAAACGGGCCATTCGCGGACTCACTCTGGGCGGGCGAAGGCAGTGCCTTCGCCCACCCAACGCTGTTATTCACCCTGTTGGCTATCCGCCTTGCGTTTGGGCGTTGCCTGCTTGCGTTTATCCTTCTGAGCCGGGCGGGCCAGGTCGGTCGGGGTCTTCTTGGCGCGCTGCCGGCGGCGCTTCTTGGCCTGGCCTGCCGCGGCTGCGGCCGGCTGGGCCTCGGCTTGCGGGGCGGCCTGTTGCGCCGTCACGGGTTTGCCCTTGCCGCAGTCGCACTCGCCGTTCTCGTGCCGGTCGCAAGTCCCGCTCAGCGCCTTCTCCTGAAGGCGCTGGAGGGCTTCCAACGGGGTGAGCTGCTCGCGATGAAACTCCACCTCGCGCGCTTCGGGGCCCTCGCCGATCTTGACGCGCACCGAGTCGCGCAGGTGTAGGATTTCAACCACCTTGCCAGGCCCCATCGGCGTGCCGACGATGGACTTGAGCTTGGGGAGGTGGCGGCGCGCCTCGACATACTGCTCGTATTCGTAGATCAGGCAGCAGCGCAGCCGGCCGCACATGCCGGTGATGTCCTGGGGGTTCAGGCTGAGGTTCTGCTCCTTGGCGTGCTTGATCGAGACCGGGCTGAACTCGGTGAGGAAGCGCGAGCAGCAGCGCTCCTCGATGCCGCAGGCGCCGATGCCGCCGAGGATCTTGGCCACTTCGCGCGGGCTGATCTGGCGGGTCTCGATGCGCGCGCGATAGAGCCGGCTCATCGCCTCGCGCAGCGGAGCCACCTCGACGCGCTCCTCCTCGTCGGTGGAGTATAGAAACGTCAGCGTCTGGCCGTCGAAGCTGTATTCGGCGCGCACGATCTTGATGGGCAGGTTGAGCGCGGCGCTCTCGGCGCGGCAGGCGATCATGGCCTCCAGCTCCTTGCTCGCGTAGTAGTGGCGCATGGCCATGTCGCGGCCGGTCGCCCGCCGCTCGATGCGCTTGTATGGGCCGCCCTTCTCCTTCGGCGGCTTGAGCGTGGCCACCTGGCCCATTTGCTTGCCGCGCGCGGTGTCCACGATCACCCAATCGCCCACCTTCAAGTCGTCAAAACCCTGCGCGTCATAGTGATAAATCTTGCCGACGCGCTGGAAGCGCACGCCAACCAGGCGCGGCTGAGGCGAATCAGCAGGCGGGGGCGCAGGCGCGCCGGTCCACTCCGGCGCATCAAACATGGAATGCTCAGGCGATTGGACTTCCATCTGGTCTTATTTATTGTAAGCCTAATGGAAGAAAGGGCGTACGTTCGGGTGCATTCACGCGCTATGCTGAAAAGCGCTGCGGGGTCACCAGCGCCCTGCCCCGCCCTTGTCACTCTGAGCGCCGGTGAAGCAAGGGCGGTTCGCGAACCGCCCCTGCGCGCGCCGGACTGAAGCGCTGCGGGGGCACTGAGGCAGGAGGTTGGGGTGGCTTCGCGGTGTTTTGGTTGGGCGGGATTTCAGATGCTTCGCTTCGCTAGTATGATGAATTCGGTGGACACGGCATGCCGTGTTTCGCTCAGGTCTCAAAGACCGTTTCTGAGTGTTGGCAGCCGTGTCCCTGTTCCTAGTCTAGCATGACAGAATCCTTTCGCAGCCTCCGGGAGGTACATCAATTGGAATCGGCGGCGTGTGCTGGGATCAGCATGGATGGATTTATGGCCAATGTAGAGGGGGAAGGCTGGAGGAGGTCAAGAGTGGAGTGGTTGAACGCACCCCTTTGGGTAACTATGAATTATAATCGCGAACACATCAGCTCACCGAGACGATTCTCTCATCCGAGGCGCGGACAACATAGCCGTTCGCGCTTGTCTTCGTTTACAGGACTGATAAAGCAATGGAAGTGGAACTCAGAAGTCTAAAAGCATTACGCATCAGCCTGGCATCCCCTGAGCAAATTCGATCGTGGTCGTACGGAGAAGTCACCAAGCCGGAGACGATCAACTATCGCCGCTTGCGCCCCGAGAAAGACGGCTTATTTGACGAGGCGATCTTCGGCCCAACGCGCGACTATCAGTGCTACTGCGGCAAATACAAATCCTCCCGCTACAAGGGCATCATCTGCGAGAAGTGCGGCGTGGAAGTCACCAAGGCCAGCGTGCGGCGCGAGCGGATGGGACACATCACCCTGGCGGCGCCGGTGGCGCATGTCTGGTACACCCGGCGCGTGCCCAGCTTCCTCGGCACGCTGCTGGACATCAGCCGGCGCAACATGGATCGCGTCTTGTACTTCGCCCAGTATGTCGTCACCTACGTGGACGAAGAAGCGCGCCAGCGCGCCCTGCGCCGTTTGCAAGAGGACCACGAGCGGCGCATCGCCGAGTTGGAATCCAAGATGCGCGCCCAGGAAAGCAGCGCCAGCGGCCGATTGCTCAAACAGTTGGTCAAACTCCAACAGACTCTGGACGAACTCAACCAACGATACGACGACCTGCTCCAAGAAGAGACCGAAGCGCTGATGAAGGTGGCGCGCCGCGTCCAGCGCGAGATCGAGGCCAAGACCAACAAGACGATCCGGACGCCGATTACCTTTGAGCCGGCTGAAAGCAAGCTGATCCAGTCCACCAGCACCGTCATCGTCCAAGAGGGCGAGACGGTGGACCGCATCCATCTAACGGCGCTCAGTCGCGTCGTTAAGGAACACCTGGACGCCCTCGAGAATCGCGTCAACGAAGAGCGCGAGCGCGAGACGAGCAAGATCAAGGGCGAGATCGCCATCTTGCAAGGCAAGGTGGACGACGAAGCGCGCCAACTCAGCGAGCGCCTGGCCGAGGAGATTCAGCAGCTCACCGCGCGCTACGCTGCCGACAAGGAAGACCTGGAGAACTTGGCCGTCTGTCAGTTCATGCCCGAGAGCCGCGTCCGCGACCTCAAGATGAAGTTCGGCCAGGTCTTTAAGGCCGACATGGGCGCCGAGGCGTTCTATGAAATCCTGCGCCGCATGGACCTGGATCAGATGGCCAAAGAGCTTTGGCGCGAGGTGCGCCATTCGCTCAGCAAGGTCAAGAAGAAGAAGGCGATCAAGCGCCTGCGCATCGTCGAGGCGCTGCGCAAGAGCAATAACCGGCCAGAATGGATGATCCTGACCGTCCTGCCGGTCATCCCGCCCGACCTGCGCCCGATGGTCCAGCTCGACGGCGGGCGCTTCGCCACCTCTGACCTGAACGACCTATATCGGCGCGTGATCAACCGCAATAACCGGCTGAAGCGGCTGCTCGAACTCGGCGCGCCCGACGTGATCGTGCGCAACGAGAAGCGCATGCTCCAAGAGGCGGTGGACTCGCTGATCGACAACAGCCAGCGCGGCAAGGCGCTCAGCCGGCGCGGCCGGCGCGAGCTGAAGTCGCTCAGCGACATGCTCAAGGGCAAGAAGGGCCGCTTCCGCCGCAACCTGCTCGGCAAGCGCGTGGATTACTCCGGCCGCTCGGTGATCGTCGTGGGGCCGACGCTAAAGCTTCACCAGTGCGGCCTGCCCAAGACGATGGCCCTTGAGCTATTCAAGCCCTTCGTCATCCAAAAACTGGTGGAGCTGAACTACGCCAACAACCTGAAAGGCGCCAAGCGCTTGATCGAGCGCGAGCGGCCCGAGGTGTGGGAAGTGCTAGAAGAGGTGATCAAGACGCGCCCCGTCTTGCTCAATCGCGCCCCCACCCTACACCGCCTGGGCATTCAGGCCTTCGAGCCGGTGCTGGTTGAGGGGAAGGCGATCCAGCTCCACCCGCTGGTGTGCCAGGCCTTCAACGCCGACTTCGATGGCGACCAAATGGCCGTGCACGTGCCGCTGAGCGGCATGGCCGTCGAGGAAGCGCGCAAGCTGATGCTGAGCACCAATAACCTGCTCAAGCCCAGCGATGGCGAGCCGATCGTCGGCCCAACCAAAGATATGGTGCTCGGCGTGTATTACCTCACGCTCTGGGATCCGCAACCGCGCAAAGGAGACGGGCGCGCGTTCTACAGCATTGACGAGGTGGAGATAGCCTACGAACTGGGCCAAGTCCATATCCACGCCAAGATCAAGTTGCTCGTTGACACCTACTTCGACGACGACAACAAGCGCTACGCGGACGGCCAACCGCGCCGCCGGCTGATCGAGACCACTGTGGGCCGCGCGCTCTTCAACCGCATCGTGCCGGCCGAGATGCGCTTCGTCAACCGCGTGCTCGACAAGGGCGATGTGCAGCGCCTGGTGAACCAGACCTTCCAAACCCTCGGCAGCGAGCGACAGGCTGAGGTCGTGGCCTTCGTGGACGACATCAAGGACATCGGCTTCAAATACGCCACGCGCTCCGGCGTCAGCATCGCCGTCAGCGACATCGTAGTGCCGGCTGAGAAGGCCGAGATCCTCGCCGCTGCCGATGCCAAGGTGCAAGATGTGGATCGCCAATATCGGCGTGGCTTGTTCACCGACGAGGAGCGCGAGGCGCGCACCATCGAGATATGGACCGAGGCCAAGGACGCCATCGCCAACGCGGTCAAGAAGTCCATGGACCCGGTGGGCAACCTCAGCTTGATGGCGACCTCCGGCGCGACGAAGGGTGGCTTTATCCCCATCACGCAGCTCGCCGGCATGCGCGGCATGATGGCCGACCCATCCGGCCGCATCATCGCGCTGCCGATCCGCTCCAACTTCCGCGAGGGGCTGGATAACTTGGAGTTCTTCATCAGCACGCACGGCCAGCGCAAAGGGTTGGCGGACACCGCGATGCGCACAGCCGACGCCGGCTACCTCACCCGCCGCCTGGTGGACGTAGCCCAGGACGTCATCATCAACGCCCACGATTGCGGCACGCAGGCCGGCATCTGGATTCGCGCGAGCGACGACGTGGGCGGCCAAAAGCTGCGCGACCGCATCCTGGGGCGCATGGCCGCCGCCGATGTGATTCATCCGAAGACCGGCGATGTGCTCTGCAAGCGCAACGAGATGATTGACGAGCGCGTCGTCGCGGCGATCGAAGCCGCCGGCATCACCGAGGTCTATGTCCGCTCACCGCTGACCTGCGAGCTGGAGCACGGCATTTGCCAGATGTGCTACGGGCGCGACCTTGGCCGCGGCAAGCTGGTGGCCATTGGCGCGGCTGTCGGCATCATCGCCTCGCAATCAATCGGCGAACCAGGCACCCAGCTCACGCTGCGCACCTTCCACACCGGCGGCGTGGCCACCGGCAGCGACATCACGCAAGGCTTGCCGCGCGTCGAGGAGCTGTTGGAAGCGCGCAAGAAGCCCAAGGCCGAGGCGATCGTCGCCGACATCACCGGCCGCGTGCACATTGACCGCTCTGAGCGCGACCGCCGGCGCGTGGTGATCACCAACACCCAGATACAACGCGATGTGTACAACGTGCCCGGCAACTGGTCGGTGAAGGTGCAGGACGGCGACGAGATCAAGGACAAGGCGCTGATTGCCTCGCGCGGCGACCAGGAGATGCGCGCTGAGCATGGCGGGCGCGTGGTGCGCGACGGCATGACGATCACAGTCGTCTATGAGAAGAAAGACGAAGTCGAATACGAGCTGCCGCCCACAGCGCGCCTGCTGGTCAGCGAAGGCCAGGAAGTGCAAGCCGGCGACCCGATCACCGAGGGGACGAAGAACCCACACATGATCCTGAAAGTGCTGGGGCGCGAAGCATGCCAGATGTACCTGCTGAGCGAGGTGCAGAAGGTCTATCGCTCGCAGGGCGTCAACATCAACGACAAGCACTTCGAGATCATCATTCGCAAGATGACCAACCGCGTGCAGATCACCTCGCCCGGCGACAGCGACTACCTGCCTGGCGATCTGATCAACCGCCTGGAGCTTGCGCGGGTCAATGAACAACTGGTGGCCGAGGGCAAGAAGCCGGCCGTCGGCGTGCCGATCCTGCTCGGCATCTCCAAGGCCGCGCTGGCCACCGAGTCGTTCCTCTCGGCGGCTTCCTTCCAGCACACCATCCGCGTGCTGGCTGCCGCTGCGATTGAGGGCCGGCGCGATACGCTACTTGGCTTGAAGGAGAACGTCATCATCGGCAAGCTCATCCCTGCCGGCACCGGCTTCGACCCGAACGTCGTCAAGGAATACGAGGGCGTCCCGCTGCTCAAGGCCGAGCCGAGCAAGCCCTCGCTGACCCAACAGGCCGAGATGGCGCTGCTCGGCATCGGCGAGGAAGAGCCAGGCACGACCGAAGAAGGCCCAATCTCGCTGGAGGAGTTCCTCTCCGGCAACAAGGAAGAGGATCAACAGACGTAAACAAAGCAAGACGCCGGGGATTTCTTCAAAGGGACAACCTGCTGGGTTGTCCCTTTTGTTTTGTCGCCGGCGCAGGCAACCGAAGGCTAAAGGATGACTTTGCCGAACAGCGACTCGGCCAGCGCGACCGCCAACTGCGCCGTGCGGTTGCGCTCGTCCAACACCGGGTTCACCTCCACGATATCCAGCGAGCGGGCTTTGCCGCTGTCGTGGAGGATTTCCATCAACAGGTGCGCCTCGCGGTAGGTCAACCCGCCGGCGACGGGCGTGCCCACGCCGGGCGCTTCGGCGGGGTCGAGCACGTCCATATCTAGGCTGACGTGGATGCGCCGACAGCCGGCCAGGCAGGCCAGCGCCTCGCGGGCGACGGCGGCCATCCCGCGCTCGTCCACGTCGCGCATGGTGAAGGCGCGCACGCCGTGCGCGCGCAGCGCTAACTTCTCCGGTGGGTCCAGATCGCGCACGCCCAGAAGCACAGCGTGATCCGACCTGAGCTTGGCCCCGGGCCGGCCAACGTTGATCAGCTCCGGCGCGCCCAGACCCATCAGCGCGGCCAGCGCCATGCCATGCACGTTGCCGCTAGGGGTGGTCTCCGGCGTGTTGAAGTCGCCGTGTGCGTCAATCCACAGCACGCCCAGGTCACCCCCTTCGGCAGCGACGGCTGCGACGCTGCCGACGCTCAGCGCATGGTCGCCGCCGAGAAAGAGGATGTGCGAATCGCGCAGGTCGAGCGCAGCGGCCCGGTCATACAGCACCTGGCAGGCGCGGGCGATGCTGCCCAGGTGGCGGGCGCGC
>Ga0308399_1000231_pt1 | contig 19844 bp, 10 predicted proteins | sample HotsprSampOS1260_FD_202367 | JGI IMG/M metagenome (GOLD analysis project Ga0308399, IMG submission 202367) | Hot spring phototrophic mat microbial communities from Octopus Spring, Yellowstone National Park, Wyoming, United States - 20060914_OS12-60 ... | reverse complement strand
GTGGTGGGTCAGCAACGAAGCGGGGACTACAAACACCATCTGTTTCGACAGCCTCACTTACTTTTCCGGCCAAGCGGTGGTAAGCCGGGGCACGGGGGTCAACACGTTGGACGTGTGGCTCCGGTTCCTTAATTCACCCCAGGCCATCCTGACCGATTCCGGAAGTACATTGGTAATCGCCCGGGGGTTGCACGGCGGCTTTGCGCCGATCATTGATTCCCTGAGCCCCACCAGCGCCGACACCGGGGCCGTTCGCTTGGACGCCCCCAGCAGTGGGGTTTCCGGGTCTTTTTATCTCCGCTAGGGCACCTTGTTGATTCGTCACAGCGGCGCGCTGACCGGCAGCAGCCTGGATATCGGCGGGGATGCGCTCGTGATCGACGGCGCCCAGGCACGCCTTCTCACCGACGCAGCCGGCGTGGTCATTACGCAAAACGTTACCGTGCGCGCTTACGCGGCCCATCAGGTCTACGCCACGCTGGGCGGCAACCAAACCTCGGGCGCCTCATCCTTCAACGGCATCGTGACTTTGCAGCGGGATACCCGACTGACCTCGGCCAACACGGACGGCAACGCAGTCTCCTTCAACAACCTCATCACCGGTCCAGCGGGCATCATCAAGACCGGACCGGGCACGGTCGCTCTGAACGCGGTCAACACCTATGCCGGTCCCACCATCGTCCAAAGGGGGATCCTTCAACTGGGTACTGTCGGCGCGCTGCCTGCCAGTACGACCGTGACGGTGTCCAACGAGCCCAGTGCAGTGCTGTATCTGAACCACTATCCACAGACGATCGACTCGTTGTGGGGCGGAGGCGCAGCAGGCGGCCTGGTCCTTTTGGGGACGGCCACCCTGACGGTGGGCAGTGGCGACTTTTCAGGCGTGATCGCAGGCGCAGGTGGTCTGACCAAGACCGGCCCAGGCGTTCTCACCTTGGGTGGGACCAACACCTACACGGGCCTGACCACGGTCGGTGGTGGGACTCTGCGTTTTGCCGCGCCCCATGGAATTCCGAACTCGGTCGGCGTGTGGTTGGCCAATGCGCCTGAGACGTTTCTGGACCTCAACAGCCACGACCAGCTCCTGAACGGATTGTCCGGGGGTAGCCTCACTGGAGGCCAGATACTGCTGGGCTCAGCCACACTCAGCGTGGGCCTGGGGAGTTTTTCAGGCGTCATCTCGGGCTCGGGCGGCTTAACTAAGGTTGGGCCCGGAATGCTGACGCTCTCAGGTCGGAACCTTTACACGGGCACCACTACTGTTGCCGAAGGCCTGCTTCGTATGGGTGCGACCAACGCGCTGCCCCCGGGAGGCCCAGTCGTGATCGCCGACGCGGCCGGGACCACGCTCGATCTGAATAACTACCCGCAAGAAATCGGTTCCCTCACCGGTGGCGGGTCCGCGGGAGGCATGATCAGCTTGGGCACGGCAACCTTGACCGTGGCCGCAGGTGATTTTGCCGGTGTCATCGCCGGTTCCGGCGGATTGAACAAGACCGGCACAGGGACTTTGATCCTCAGGGGAGCGAACACGTACTCCGGCGTCACTCACATCGAGGCCGGTACCTTGCGGTTGGGCCGGGCCAACGCCCTGCCGACGAGCACCACGGTCACACTGGTGCCCAGCCCAGAGGCCGTGCTCGATCTCAACGGATTCGACCAAACGATCGCCTCGCTCCTCGGAGGCGGGGTTTGGGGAGGCGCGATCACTTTGGGCACCGGCACCTTGACCGTGGGCGAAGGCGACTTCTCGGGTGTCATTAGCGGCCTCGGTGGTTTGACCAAGGTCGGCGCAACTAGGCTCATCCTCCGCAATCGCAACACATTCACCGGGGAGACTCGCATCCTAGGCGGCACTCTGGTCTACGGCACCGATGAGGCCCTAAGTTCCAGCACGCTCGTGGTCGACGGTCCCGACGCTAGCCTTGACCTGGACAGCCATGATGGCACGGCAGAGCTTGTGCTCCTTGCCAACCACGCTCAAATCGTGGGCAGCACCACTTTAAAAGCCACAAGCGCGTTCGTTTTTAGCAGCGGCACCGTCCATGCTCAGCTGACCGGGCCTGCCGGGTTGATGAAAACCACCGATGGTGTCGTGCGTCTGGCCGGCTCCAACACATTCAGCGGGGACACTCGAATTTTGGCCGGAACGCTCCAACTTGAGCATCCTTCCGCCTTGCAAGGCAGCACGCTGGACCTCAAGGCGGGCGACAAGGGCACCATCCAGTTTGCCCTCCCGGGCAGGCCAGAGGTCTTTCTGGGCGGCGTGAAGGGCGAGCGGGATCTACCGCTGCGCGGGCCCCTGGAGCTTACCGTGGGGCTCAATGGGTCGAGCACAGAATACGCAGGCCAGATTTCCGGTCCGGCCATCACTCTCTACAAAACCGGCAGCGGCACGTGGACCCTGACCGGCAACAACAACTACCAAGGGACGACGATCGTGGCGCAAGGGACCTTGGAGATCGGCGCCGGAGGTACAAGCGGATCGGTTTCCACACCCATCACAGTAGATGCGGGAGCCATGCTTCTTTTTCACCGGGGTGACGATGTCCGATTCGACTTACCGATTGAAGGGGCCGGCGGCCTGATCAAACGGGGGCAGGGTACACTGGCCTTGGCCGCTCCGGAGTATCGTTACCAGGGGCCCACCCATGTGGCAGAGGGCACCCTTTGGATGGAAGGAAATCATTGGGGCGGTGGCCCCTACCAAGTTGGCGGAGTTGGTCGTACTGCCACGTTGGGAGGCACGGGCATCGTGGAGGCGAATGTGCGGGTCGAGGCGGGCTCATCGATCGCCCCAGGACTGTCCCTCGGCACGTTGACCATCCAGGGGGATGTAGAACTGATGGGCACATTAGACATCCAGGTAGACGGCTCGGGCGTAGGCTTTGCGGACCTGCTAGCGGTTCTGGGGACACTGACATTGGGACCCACAGTTACGCTGCGCATCGAGGAATGGACCCCCATCGACGATGAATTCTACGTCATCGCATCCTACCAAAGCCTGTGGGGAACGTTTGTCGACGTTACCGGGTTACCGCCCGGATACATGGTCGACTACAACTTTCATGGGGCCAATCAGATTGCATTGGTCATCCCGGAACCCGCCACCGCAGCGCTCCTGAGTTTGGGCGGAGGGCTTGGAATCATCTGGCGCAGGCGCCAGAACCCTTCACTTGCTCCAGAAACCTGAGGGGCGGGAATGCCTCCTCTGGAACTGTTCGATGAAGGGCCGCCCATGGATACCTGACGATCCGTCCAGGTACGCATGAGTTCCGCCGGCGACCCGTGCTTACCCTCCTCGACTGCGGCTGAGCCGATGACGTCTGTCCGACCTGTTGCCTATCGTCCAAGCGCCGGCCACAGCCCAGCCGCTAGGTTGGCCCGAAGGGATCGCTGGCGCGGCCTGTCCGGATCGTAAGACAGCTCGGAACCCACCTGCATCCCGACCCTCGGCGGCTGAAAGAGTCGGTCAAGGTCTATGTTGGCCCACCGCAGGTGCGAAGCCACGAAGTTCTAATTCTTGCCAACGGCAAGGAAACGCGCCGCGGGGTCTGGCCACGCAGCGTTCTGAGATGGTCCGCCCCCTACTGCGGCCTGGTTTCTTGCGGAATGGAGTCTCCTTTCTTCCGAACGCAGCGGCAGTTCGACTGCCCTACGGGCGCTGCCCCGGCCGTTCTTCGGGACCCGACCCCGGCGGTGTACAAGCTTGGGAGTGCTTTGGAGGCACCGCATGGGTGAGGACCATCGTCATGAGAAACAGTGCAATTGACACACCGTTGCCTAAAGCCCCCCAGGCTCGGCCCTGCCCCCAACCCAGCCCATCGGCAATCAGCCGTAACGCCAGCGATCCATGGAGGATGACCAGCGGAAGATAGCTCCAGGAACGGAACTTCACGGTCAGGCCCAAAATGGATGGAAAAATCACCGGAGCATGTCCCAAGATCATCGAGAACACGAATCCCACGAAAAAGGCGTGGAGCGCCCCGTCGTAAGCCACGCCGCTCGTTTGGGGCCAAGCCCACGCAATCCATAGCCCAGCTACCGCCAACCAACTGTATCCCATCAGAAGACAGAGGGCCATGAACCTGGGCAAACCCGCAAAACGGACAGTGCGCCAGGCCAGATCGAACCGGCCCAGCCAGAGAGCCGTGCCCACAATTCCAATTCCGAAACAAATGCCGCCAGCTCGAGGATCAAACTCCGACCCAACCAAGCCAGCCAGCACCGTGGCCACTGCCAGCAGCAAGAGGATGCGCGCAGACGCAACCGGCCTTTGGAACCGGGTCAGCTCCAGTCGTTCCCCGGCGATCAACCACAAGAGGAAAACCAACCAGAAAAGCACCACTTCAGGGATTTCACGGCCTGCAACCCATTGCAGGTTTCCCGCCAACCACGCCAAAGCTCCGAGCCCCTGCAACGCACCCGACCCTGCCGGTTGGATCCGATAGAGTCGCAGGCTGACGGCCACAAAGATTGCACTTCCCGCCACCCATGCCCAGCGTGGTCCCGTGCCGGTCATCCCGGCACTGGCCCCGAGCCCGCCCAGCCCGCACAACAACGGAGCCAGGTAGGTCCAGCCCGCGCGCAGAGCCACCGCTCGTTCCAACCCGATTAAAGTTCCCAGGAAGGCGCAAACCATCAAAGGACCGTGCAAGGTAATCCAGTTCGCATGGTGCACCGGCAGCGGAAGATTCACCATGGACCGGAGCAACCCGCCCCACACCCCGGCCACCAGGCAGCTCATTCCCAGCAGCAAGAAGAGCAGACGGGCCAATCGCTGCCAATGGTTTAATGCCGGGTGCACAGAAGAAGCGCTCATCGACATCTCATCAACTACTCTTGCGCATACACATGCATGCAACAGGCGGTGGCGGGCAGCGCGTCGCGCTACGGGTCCCCAGCCGCGGCTGCGCAGCTCCCCCACGTCCCCGGTCCTGCCCGGAGCCGCTATGGCCTGTCCGCGGCTTTTGCCTCCGGCCTCCGTTTCCTCGGCCCGTGCGGCCAGCATGGGACCAAACCACGCTCCAGTTTGGATCCCATGCCGGGCAAGTGCAAACGTCCTTCGTTTCTGAAGTCGGAACCTGCTCCCGGGTAAGAGCTACCGAACGCTGAGCAGAGCTTTCCAGCCTGGCTTGTTTTTGCCAGACCTACCCCCCGTGCAGCTCGGGACCGTTCCTAGCCTGGAGGAGATCCCTGCAAGGTGCCTGGGCTGGATTCTCAAGCCCGCACTGCTATGCAAACCCAGAAATCTGCCCGCCGGAGGGCTCGCCCGAGGCAGGCCCTCTGTCGGGCGCAGAGACCACGAAACCCCGTCTCACGGGCAGAGTTAGACAGGCTGCGGATCCAAGGCCTGCGAACCCGCGCCGCCTGCCTGGCCCGGTCCCACCCACGCATTGTCACCAGGCAATTCGCCGACGGAGCTCTCGCGACTGACGCAACCGGGTTTTCGCAAGGCGAGAGCCTTTGAGCAGCCCATTTCCGTTTTTGAGTGGGCGAAGGCGGGCGCCGGTGGGCAAAAGACGCGATGAATACAACCTGTCTGTCTCCTCCGGCCTGCTCGTGTGCGCGCCCGCATGGTCCGGCTTCGTTGCCCGTGGTGGCGCCCGAACGAGCCGTCCAACTGAAAACGGCCGTCCAACAGTGCGTCGCCGCCCGCGATCAAAAGCTCAGCCACAAGGAAGTCGAGGCGCTCGCGCCAAACCCCGAAACGGCAGCCTCGGGCCGTCGAGACCGCCCCACAAGCCCAGGCCGACGCCACCTCGCCGCGATACACCCGGCCACTACCGACAATCAAAGCGCATTGTCGAAACCGGTGACTCTCGAACTGCGAAGCGGGGCGGCGGTTCGCTCCAGTGATCTGGTTAGCCCCTCCTTGCATTTCTCTTTCGTCTGAACCACACCACCAAGACGCCTCCACTAACCACCAACGCCCAAGTCGAAGGCTCTGGCACTGCACCCGCGAGAATCGGCACGCCGGGGCGTGTCTCGTAGGCGTAGTCGTATATCCAGCCGCCGTGCAGAATCGGGACCGGAGCGCCCAGGCGAATCCAGCCGTAGTGCGTGTTCCCATTGATGTGGAGCTGCAACCCCACATATGCCGACTCCACCCCAGCGAACTCGCCGATGCCCATGAAGTCTGGATCGCCAATATCACGCCAGCTTGAGAGTCCAAAGCCGAAGGGCGAATCCTGATTCCCAATCCATGCGACCGGCGACATGCTCGGACCAATCACCGCACTTGCGGGCAGCGCCCTCGCCCGAGGTCCTTCCCACGGCGTAAGGAAATAGCCCGCTGCCTTATTGTCACCCAAGCAACGCATCCCGAAATCCATCCCCCAGGTAAACAAGTAATCATCTTGTCCGTCGCCGTTAATGTCCACGGCAACTGACCCCGCATCACCCGGCCCCAGGGCCGGGATCGCCCGATAGCCCTCAGCGTCCCACGGCAACTCCGGCGGCACGATGTTCAACGGCATCCGGTTGTAAACAATCGTGCCTTGCGCAAATGCCGCTACTTGCGGCGCAAGCAGGACGGCTGACGTGAGCAAAAGCCCGCGCCAGCCCGACCAGCGATTGTGATACGTCACCGACATGCTCACCTCAGTTGAACGAGACGGTAGAAGCGGTTGCCCGAATCGGCCGACAGCGTGACCGCCGTGTTCGTCTTGGGGGCGCTGATCTCGCCGGTGGAATCCTGCCACGCTCCCGATGCCACATCGTCCCGGTGCTGCACTTTATAGACTCGCCCAACCTCGGAGTCCCAGCGCAAACTCACCGCATTGGAACCCACCATCGCAATCTGGGTGAAGCGCGGCAACACCGGCGGTTGCGCAAGGTTGCCCCACAGCGCGATGGACACGCGTTGATCGGCCACCGCGCCCTGGTCATTCCGCAACTGTCCCTTGTGCGTCACCCGCACCAGCCACACTCCGTTCTGCGGGTTGGCCACCTCCACCTGCTCGACGTTGTCCCGGAAATTGTCGCCGGTCGTGGCCGCCGCCGTGCGGTTGGCGGGATTCAAAACCCAAGGGTAATTGGTCGTCCCGGATGGACTGATGAGCCGCAGATCAAGGTCGTTTACCAGTATCAGATTGGTTGGGTTCAAACTGGCCGGTGGATTTGTGCCAGGCGGGTCTGTCCAGCAAATCGTCACGCGCAGCGGCTGCGTGTTTGTCGCCACAATGGGGAACTCGATGTAGTCGCTGCTGGCCAGCCGCACTTCCTTCAGATGCGCTAGCGATTGGCTCTGGATGTTGTTGGTCATCAGCCGGGCGGCCCTCGTGGCGTTCAGCAAGCCCCACCCATGAAGGTAATCCGGCCCCGGCGCCGCACCTGCCTCGTCAGTGGTATTCAGGACGACCGCCTTGAGGGACGAGGCTAGCAAAGGCTGCTGCGCGCCAAAATGCCGTTGGTGCAACTCGGTCAATAATCCCAGCGTGCCCGTCACGCTGGGGGCCGCCATGCTCGTGCCGGACTTCGTTCCGTAGGAAGTCGCGTTCGTGAAAGTGGAGGAGTACAGCCCAATGCCAGCCGCGACGAGGTCCGGTTTGATCCGCCCGTCGTCCGTGGGCCCGGCGCTGCTGAACCAAGCCAGCGAAACGCTGGCGGGATTGGTGTAGCCACCCGGAATCTTCTCGACGGCTCCGACGACGAGGTTGTTCTTGGAAACGGCGTAGGTGTTCACCGTGTGCTACCCTTCCGTGCCACCGTCCAAAGGACGAATGCTGTTGGTCCATCGCCAGCTTCCGCCGTAGATGGCCCAGTGCCAGACGGGCTGGGTGGCAGGCCCTTCCCAATTCTCGTTCCCGGACGAAAACACCGGCAGAAACCTCTGCGCGGCGTAGATGATCATGTCATTTGTTCGGGCAACCCAGTCATAAAAACCGAAATGCCAGTCTTCGGTCGTACTCCAGTCGTTTTCGCCAAACCAGTACCACGCGCCGCCAATGAAACGCCACCCAAAGTTGTATCCGTAGCTGTGGTTGGAAATCCGCACGGCGTTTGTCCCAACTACAGGCGGCATTTCTTGGAAGTCATCCTCAAAGTTGCTGCTGAGCACACGCGCTCTGTGCGAGAAGCCTTTTGCCGCGCCAACGACGCCCCATGCGCCAAGCGTGCCAGCAACGTGCGTGGCATGATCGTTGTAAACCGGGCTACCGCTGACATCAATCAGCGACACCCGTAGGCCGCTTTGCGTGAACTCTTGGTGGTTGGTTAAGAAATGGCCTTCATCCCACAGTCCGATGGAAACATTGGTGCCCGTCAACCCAAGCCCCAGCGGCCCGCCGGGCCAGCGGTTGGTCGCCCCGGCGGTGATCGCAGAACCCAGATTGTGGCCGTGCTTGATGTAGGGCGTGCCCTCTGGCCCGATGCGGTCAATGATGTGCCGTCGGCCCTCCGCATCCGTCCAGGATTCGGGCAGGCCGATGATGTTCGTCGGCGCGAACTCCGCCACTTGCTCCTTGGCGCCTTGGGCGTCTTTGGCGGTTTGGTCGCCCAGCTTGAGCAGCGCGCTCTTGCGCGCTTCCTCAAGACTGGCCGGAGTCGTTACGTTGCCGAGCGCGTCGCGCTCGTCCGTGACAATCCAAGGCGCAAACCCCGCCAGAAAGGTTGCCCTCCACGCCGCTTCCTGCGCCGCCTGCCGCGCCGCGCGCTCGGCCTCCGCCAACGCCGGATTGGCGGCGAGCATTTTGGCGTGCTCGACGGCGGCTTGGTGCGCCGCTCTGCCAGCGACCTGCTCTGGCGTGTCGGGAAGGCCGGTGTCGTCCACGAGGAACTTGCCCGGTTCAAACTCAACTGCGGGCAAGTCAGGATGCGGGTTGAAGGGCAAGGGCGGTTTCCATTCGAAATCCTTGGCCGAATAATACGTGCCCGAGACCGGCGGTTTGCCTACCTGTTGGGCGAAGCTCGCACTGGCCAACGCCAGCGCCGTCGCTGCGATTGCGATTCCTTACGGTGTGTTGCTTGTGGTTTTCATTGGGTGCGCTCCGATGTGTTGTGCGTGTTCGACTCGGCCGCGACGTCACGGGCTAACGTCAGAACTGAGCCACAGCCGCCGACAGGAACGGTGGAGCGCACGAGGCGCGTCCGAATTTCCGCCAAGCCGCGAACGACGAAGCGGGGCGGCTGTTCGCTCCAGTGATCTGGTTAGGCATCGCTTTTACGTGTCCTCTCGAAAACATACAGGGCCGATAATACTGCAGTCACAGGCAAGATCAGATGCCAGAGAAATCGTGGTGTAAACATCCAAAATGTGCCGGTGAAATATGGCTGGTGAACCTCTCGAAAGCGTGCATACCTCTGAGGAAGCTCGAAATAGTGAAGCCAAAGCTCGCGACCCACCCTCAGCCAGAGTGCAACTAGCGCAACCGCGAGTGCCGCCCAAGCAACAACCCGGGCTGAACTCCGTAAGATCAGAATCCCTACGGAAAGTGCAACCAACGCAAGGCCGTAATTCTGGATGCTCGACTCAATGGCATAGCGCGTCGGGAAAGCAAAGCCCTCCACCTGATGCTGCATGAAATGGAACACGGCGACCGTCTGCGAGCAGGCGAGCAAAGCTGCGAAGGCAATCAGCAAGCATCCGACTATGCGACACGCATTCATACGATGCCTGACGCTCAGCATCAGCGGCGGCGCGGAGCGCCGTCCGCTGCATGCTGTTGTTAGACAACCTGTTCATCGCGAACGGCGACGCCGGATTTCAACGAAACCCGCCGACAGCGGTAGCCCTCCAGAATTTTGGTTAAATGGCGTGTGCGAGCCTCTGTCAGCCGAGAGAATCCATAGTGCTCAAGCAAGGCACGACAACACGCTTCCTCACCTTGGACGGGATCGTTGGTGAACCGAGCAGGCGGTCGAGGACCAAGAACAGCCCTGACGGAGGAATCTCCAACAAGCCTCGTCTGCCCGCAGGCCTCTCCCTAACCCTGGGCGCGCCTGCAAGCCGCACGACTTGCGATTCAAGCGACCGGTCACCGAGCTCGTCTTCCACAACAATCTCTCCTGCTCTCTGCATACTGTACAAGACTCGATTCAGAAAACTCCTCACGGTCTTGCCGGCACGCTGCAACGTGAGACGTCCCTCCACGTATAGCTTGATGAGCAACCGCTTAGTGAGAGGACCCTCCTCCTCTATCAAGCGGCGCAGAGCTGCTCGGACGTTGGCAGTAGAGGCCACACGCGGGTCAGGAAAGTGTAGTTGTTAGGAATACTGCGCTACGGGCGCGGGCCCTTTATCTCTTGTAGCCCAATCAGTAGTATCCTCTTCAGCCTGTCATAGGTCAACTCGCTCCTCTTTTTCCTCGCATTCCTCTGACAACGCCTCTTCTGAAGCACCGCTTCCTTCTGCCTCTTTCTCTACCTCTTGCTCTTCCTGTCCGAGCGGTCGAATGCCCAGTGCCTCGCACGCATCGACAATTCGACGTGTTGCGCTTTTGCGGTCTGCGTAGAACTCTGACTCCCGGATGCGAACAAACATCCATCCGGCTCGCTCGAGCTGTCGCTGCCGCGCCATGTCCTGCTCAAATCGCTCCGGCCCGTGCCACGCTTCGCCGTCGCACTCTACGGCCAGGCGATTAGCCAAGCCCTCGACAACCAAGTCAATCCGATAGCCGGCTACTTCAACCTGCGGGCGAACCCGGTACTTTCGTCTCAAGAGTTCCAATGCCACATCAACTTCAAACCAGCTCTCGTAGGGATCCGGCTGTTCGCCGAGCTGGCGGTTCGGCTTCTTCGCCTCCCGCTCCAAGCGGTCGAGCTCTTCGTAAACTCCCTCGAGCGCCGCCTGAGTGGGACTGAGAAAGAAGTGCAAGAGTCTGTACCTTAAGTCTTGGCGGCTGAGATGATGTGGCTGGACGCTATGGAATAACCACACCTGATCTCGCGCTCGGCTCATGGCAACGTTGAACCGGCGTTGGGCTTCGAGCTCCGTCAATGCCCTGAAATGATGATTGGGCGCGATCACAAGCGACAAAAAGACCACGTCCCTCTGGTCGCCCTGAAAGGTAGCGGGCACTCCGCACCGCAGTTTCCTTTCTTCGCGGACCTTGGGCTCGAGCAACTCGGCCAACTTCTTCTCGATAAGCTCTGCTTGCACGTGCCCCTGCAGGACGATGACTCCCATGGTCTTGCCTTCATAGGCCTCGTCACGGAGACATTCGCGGACTTTCTCCACGACGGCCTCCGCCTCAGCGTCATTGCGGATTCGCTGGCCCTCACCCTCGCATTTGCCCGTGTCCACGAACACTGCTCTCAGCGGCGGGAGTCTCTTGGGGGGAGGCTGGCGCAACGGAATCAAGGGGGCGTCTGTGTAACACAGGTCGTTGCTGAAGCGAATGATCTCGGGTACGCAGCGGAAGTGTTCACGGAGGGAAATCACGTTTCCGAACGCTCGCTCGGCGTGGTCATACAGGCTTGTGTCAGGCCGAAATTCGTCACGGAATCGAAAGTGCCGAAGATGGTCCCGGGCAAGACGCGCGATGTCGTCTTCAAGAACGCCAACGGCCTCAGGGCTGTTCTGTTTATCGTCGCCGACAACGACAATACGCTTTGCCAGGAGGAGCAGCGCCAGCGCCTCGATCCCGGCCTGCGATGCCTCATCCACGATGACGGTATCGAAGACTCCCGGCGTTGGGTCCGTCGTCTCCCAGAGCTTATGGAGCGGCATGATCCAAACGGGTATCTTCGGGATGCAGGCCATGAGATACTGACGCGCTGTCCGCCGGTGCCGATAGGCGTACTTGCCCGTGCCTTTGCCGATACGGGCAACTGCCTTGGTCCAGGCGGTGAGCTTTTGTTCCGTCGCGTCGTCCAGCCGCTCGAAAAACGCCTGCCAGGCTTTGAGGGCCACCAGTTCTTGAAGCTTCTTCTCGAGTCTGTCTTGTAGTCGGTGCGGCTCCTGGGTAAGCCGCGCGTAGTGCTCTGGGTCGGTCACCTTGCGGAGCCACGCTCTCGCAGCGGCCCAATCCCATGCCTGCTGAAGCTGGCGCAGGCGATTCGTCCACTCGGGATCGCCTTGCGTTGACCGAATCAAAGACGAAACCTCAGCGCATGCGACCTGCAGTTGGCCAAGCAGTTTTTCATACTGGTCGAGCCGATCCTTATCCCTTCTGAGGCTCTCGCGCTTCTCCCATGCCCTGCGCCACCGCGCCGGGTCGCGGTCCTCAATGGCTTTCGCGAGCTCCTCCATGCAGGGATGATGGTTTTCAGGAGCGCGTCCACGAATTGTACGGAGCCACTCTTCGAACGGCTCTTTGGCTGAATGGGCAAGGCGGCGAGCGAGTTCAGCTTCAATCAAGCCGCGCCATGCTGCCCGCTCAATGCATTGTGCCAACGCCTCTCTTTTCTCGATGGGAACGACGTCCAAAGCCTCTCGGCCGCAATTCCTGAAGAACTCCAGCAGTTGGCGGAATGACTCGACCAAGTCGCACACGGCACTTGCCGCTCGCCTCGGGTCCTCAAGTCTGGGTGCTGTAGCGGCGGGCCATACTGCATAGAATTGGTCAAGATGCTCTTTGAGTTCCACGTATCCGAACAGTATTTCAAGCGAATTCTGCTGGCGAGGTGGCGCTCCGTCCACTCGGCAGCATTGCTCGATATAGCGGGTCTCGCGCATGACGCGTGGGGCCAGAAAACCCCAACCGCGCCACCCGCCGTTCTTAAGATGCTCAAGTCGCTGGCGGACATCGCTCAACAGTTTCGCATTCTCGATATCAAGGGGTATGTCGATTCTCGCAGTACCCGCACGCTTGTGTGCCTCTTGAATCTTTTCGGCGAGCGCGACGGCTTCGCGTTCGAGGCGGTCCCAGCGGCCAGACTGGCCAACCAGTAGGTCCTTCAAGATCTCGCCTGTCAGATCACCAAGCGTTCGGCTCGCTCGCGTCACCTGCTCTTCCAATTGATTCAGAAATGCCCTGCATGCATCCAGTCTCGCGTCAGAAAACCGCTGAAGCGTACCAAGTTCCTCCTCACGCACACCGGCACGCGCGGCCCTGGCTGCGCTTTCCGCCCTGTTCAGCTTCTCGATCGCTTCTCCGAACTTGGCGGGATCGGGGAGCGAAACGGTGCCAACCTCCAGTCGGAGTTCGTTCAGCCGCTCTTGGGTTAATTCGGCATGAACGTCGACGAGGAACGCGATCTCTTCGTCCTGCAGAGGACAGCGCTGCTGATCATCAGCCAATTCTGGAAACCACCCATACCTCTCCTGTTCCTTCTCGATCTGCCTCGCGATCTGCACGGCAGTCCCTGTGTAATTGCCGGGGAGCGTGTGGGAATGAGTTTCGGCTTCGCGACACTCACGGAGTTGCCGGTCGACTTTCGCACTCTCGCCTTCAAGCTGACGGAGTTCCCTCTCTAAGCGGTCGATCTCGCCCTGCGCCCATTTCTGTCCCTTCCATTCGTTTTTCCGCGAAAGGATCCCGCGGACGCTATCTTCGAGGAGGCGATGGTCCTCGCGCGATGATCCAAAGGCGGTGACGCAGAGGTTACGGATGTCGCCTGGCAACAGTTCGCGCAACACCGTTAGGGCTTTGGGGGCGTGGGCCGTGACAAGGACCCGTTGACCTGTTGCGAGAAGGTGGCAGATCAGATTCGCGATGGTGTGGCTTTTCCCTGTTCCAGGAGGGCCCTTGACGAGCACGTAGGGTCTAGCGCGCAAACGCTCGGCAATCCTTCGCTGCTCCTCGTTGGTTGGCAGCGGAAAATAGACACGAGAATCGCTCAACCCCGAATTGGCCTCAGAATCCTCTGGAGTTGTGCCGCCCACACCTCCGGATGGCTCACCTTCGCTCATGAAACGTTCCCAAGGCGGCGTTGGTGAGAACGGCCCATTTTCGGTACCTTCGAGAAGACGGGTGATAAGCTCCTCATAGGCTCTTGGGCGTCGTTCACGGAGAACGAGCGCTGGAGCATAAAGCACCCGGAACGTATCGTCCGCCTGTTCCGGCGGCTCAAGAGAGCCTTCGTCGACTTGCGCGTCAGGACTCGCTTTGTTGGCGATCACACGCAGGATCTCTCCGACCTTGGCCCTGTCCCACGCTTGGACATCGAGTTCCTCCAAGCGATCATCGAGTCCCGCACCCTCCAAGCGTGGCTGGTGCTGGAGTTCCAGCATGTCCAGCTCGATCCGAAAGCCGTCGAAGGAGGCGCCCGGGCTGACCGTGAGGACACCTTGTGCTGCGTCAAAATTAATCTCGGCGGGGGCGGTGAGGAGGTGACGTCTGACGGTTGCCCCAGTAGGATCTCGCCATACGAGAAGTCCCACTCCTAGGACCAGTTCAAACCGCTCCTCAGCCTCCTCAAGGCGACGACGCATGAAGTCCACATCCTCATAGACCCGCTGAAGCTCCTGCCAGCGGCGCATTTCTTGCGCCCAGGGCTCCCACTGATTGACCAGGTAGTCCAGCCAGGTATCTTGCACCTCGGGATAATCCTTCAGATGCCGCACTTCCGGAACTTTTTCGGTGAGCGTCCGGCATTCTCGGAGCGCTGCGTCGGGATCCGGCACTTTCCTTTCCACGAGCACAGTAATCTCTGGCAGAAGCTCGGGTTTTTGGGACACCAGCTCAAGGTCTTGCGGACGGACCCAATCCTTACACAGCTGCGGCACAGGCGGTCGCGCCGGCATGCGCCTCTTGCGAACCTCAAGCCAGAGATCAGGAAACTCGCCGGGATTGTCAGCGAAGAAAGCAGAACGGATCTCGCGGCGATCCCTCGGGATCTCGTGGAACCACAAGAGCTTGTCGTTCTCCCCATAGGCGGGAACGCGCTTTCGTCGGAGAGTGGCGGCATCCTTCAGAAATTGAAGGAGCGCTCTGGACTTTTCTGCTACTTGCGGCCCCACTGCGCTCTCTCTCATCGTATACCCAGGCTGTCTAACGCCAGAACTGAGCGACAGACGCCGGCAGGGACGGTGGAGCGCACGAGGCGCGTCCGAATTTCCGCCCAGCCGCGAACGGCGAAGCGGGGCCGCTGTTCGCTCCAGTGATCTGGTTGGACCATCCCTTTTTTCCGCCAATTTTTCACCGGGGTGCGAGCCTCTCGGGCGGCGGATCACGCCGGTGTATCTGCTTCCCTTCCATAACACGCTTCCGATACTCTGACTCCAACTCGGGCACGACGCCGATCTCCGGCGGACTGCGCCAGAGATTTGTCGAGAAAGCGTAGAAGCGCGTGACCTTGCGTTCCTGACCGTCAATGTTGAACACAACCACATGTTCGCTATCTCCAGTTTTCCATTTCCACTCTACCAGATAATACGGCAAGGTGTGCCCACGCCACTTGAGGGGCCCTTTAACCGTCGTCGGCCGCTTCTTGGTGTGGGGCAACTTCTCGGCGTAGCCCATCCGTCTCAACGCCGACCGGGCTAGCTCCACTGCTTGTTGCCGGGACATTGTATTGGTGCCGATATATTCCGGAACACGGTCAGGGTCTTGCTCGGTGAAGTAGTTGCGCGGAGACTCAAACGCGTCAACGTATCCTCTAAAGAATACGAACCTCCAGCCATTTGTGAGGAAAACTTTTCCCCCAACATCACCAGGAAGCCTTCCGGGAACAAACCGTTCTACTTGATTGACGGTGATAGGAGTTTGAATCGGCAGTTCCAGCCTTGCGGCAAAATCCGAAAAGATTGACAGCAACGCCGTCAATACGGCGTTTGAATACTGTAACGTCACATGAATCATGTCCGGCATAAGCCCTCCTCAAGGTGCGTTGTTGAACTGATTGTAGCCCAGCTCGTCGCAGCCGTAGATCTTAAGGTTGCTGATGTTTATGCCGCTGGTGCCGGGATACTGTGCCGCCCGACTGACAGCTTGATTTAACGGCTCGCCCCTTTCAATCCACTCATACTTGAACCAGGTCACAAAATTGATGTGGTCATACCAGACACGGTTGAAGATGCCGATCCATTTGGTCGCCGTCCACCCCATGAATGCACAAGGACGACGACCGTCATCGGCAAAGTCCGCAACTGTCATCGTCTTCTTCGGTATCCCAAATGCCAGCGCCAAATCTCCCTTGGCGGTCTCACAACCGTCCAGAAACACAAACCGGTAGCCGTGCCGGTTCGTATCCAGCGGATTGGCCGTGGCCAGGGCGTTGTAAAGCTGCGCGGTGGTAATTCGCGTCAGGTCGTTCGTGCCCGAGCCAATTTGATCCCGTCCGCCATGACCAAAGTAGAAAAAATTCCGGGAAGTCGGGTGAATCAACGCCCAGCGCAGCGCGTTCCAGTCGTTCGTGGCTGTGCTCAAGGGGCTGGTGCGCAGCCGATATGCTTCGCCTGGAGGATGCGCAGGACGAACCACGTAGCCGCGGCTTTCCGCCGCGCCCACAAAGTTGTCGGTCATCTCGTCCAACAATTCGTGGTCAATCAAGTGATTGAACGCCTGCTGATTGACCACCACCCAGTTGCCCGGCCCGGTCCAGCGGTCTGAACTCAGGAACTTTTTGGGTGTCATCACGGCGGCGCCGCCGCCAGATTCAAGTGTGCCTTCTCCCCTGCCACGTGAGCCGTAGACCATCTTCACCTTCGTTTCCGAACCCGGCACCGAGGCGGCGGCCGTGCCCCCCTCCCACCAGGTGTAGATGTCCGCATCAAACCACGGATCATCCCGGCGCACCCCGAACGGATCAATCAGATTCCACACCGCCCGAATTTGCCCGTTGGTCGTGTGCCCGAAGAAGCTGCCCACATATTGGTTCTGGCTGTCGAAAATGGCCACCTCCCAATCCACGTCCGGGTGCGCCGAGACGGCATTAATCAGCAGTGAGTCGTAAAGCTCCCCGAAGTGGAAAGACCAGTTGGGAAAGGAAATCTCGTTGTATACTTCGATCTCCATTACCGGGCTGGCGATGTTAACCAGCGCCGCCGGGTCGGGATTGGCCGGGTCCACCATCCAAGTCGCCTCGGCTTGGAGGGTGTGAAAGCCGTTGCTCAACAGCCGCGTGTCCAAGGTGAAATAGAGGAACGGGGTCGGGAACGGCGGCTTGAGCATCGCGGCGGCGTCCGTGCCGTAGTCGTCTATCATGATGGTCACATGCAACAGTTCCCCTTCCGGATGCCCCACCTCGATGGGCAGGCCAACCACGCCGCTCAACTGCATCCCGTTGGTCAGGCCGATGAAATGGACCCCGTGCCGAACCACCTGATAAAAGCCGATGGCCCCCAGCGGCACCTGCTCGCCTCCACTCTCGGTCGCAGCGCCGTCGCCATGATCTTTGCCGTCTCGAATCCAACGCGGATCCCAAGGCAGAGGCGGCAGTGGCGGCGGTTCATGCTTGCCAAGCTCCCGGTCGGCGTCCGCGGCAGCATCCTCGGAACCGCGTGAACCGGGCGGACTGCTGCCAGCCTCGCCACGCCCGCCGGTCGCATATTCCACCACTCCGGTGTGGATGAAGGTCGTGCGGTTGGTGCCCACGGCGGCGGGGTAGTCGTTGGTGAGAATCGCCCAAGGATGGGCCTCGTCCAAACGAGGCCGATACCGGACGATGAACGTTTCGCCCTCAACACTCGGCCAGGACAGCACGGCGTTGGTGCCTTGAACCTGGAGCCGGAGGTCTTCAATGGCGTGAACGGGCCGCTGGCTCCCGGAAAATACCAGCAACACTGCGATTGTGAGTGTAATGTTCGTTTTCATGGTCGTTGTTGTGTGTCGTGTTTGGTCCAACAGTAATATTGGGACAAAGTGGGATGTCCAAAGACAAAACTTTGTTCCGCTGGTTTCACGGAAGCAGTTTGACAGTTGGGGGCGGTCGCGTCCACAAAATTCTCCCGGTTTTTTCTACGCGTCTGGATGGACGGAGTATGGGTGGCTGGCGGCAAATTGAGCTTGCGCCCCGGCCGGTTAAAAACAAAGTGGCCTTGTTTTACGCAAGCGGTCCAAAATGAACCAAGACAAACTGGAAAGGCGGGTCTGGTTTCCCGGTTGGGCCGAGGCGCTGGCCCAAGAGCCGTGGCCTCCAGCCCGGCGGGAGGCGTTTCGGCGGATCATCGCCTGGTATCTGCACGAGTGCAAGGAACGGGGCTGGCCGGTGAGCGTGGTCTCGGCGCGGCGGTTCATCGAGACGGTGGAACGGGAGCAGCAGCCGTCGGCCGAGAGGCTGGCGATTTGGAAGGAAGGGTTGAGCTGGTTTTTCCGGCGGGCGGCCGAGCCCGCCACCCGGGCGGTGGAGCAGGCGGGGGGTGAGGAACCGGCTAAAGCCAGGACAACGAACAAGCGGGTGATGAGCGAGGTGCCCTCGTTGGGCCGGAGCGACCTGGGTCGGACGGCTTGGGAGCAACGGCTGATCCGGCAGTTGCGGGGGCGGCATCGCTCATGGCGTACGGAGCAGACGTATCGGCACTGGGCGTGGCGGTTTGCGAAGTTCCTTGAGCCGCGGCCGGTGGAATCGGCCAGCGAGGCGGATGTGCGTAAGTTTTTGTCGCACTTGGCGACAGAGCAGCGGGTCGGCGCCGCGACGCAAAAGCAGGCGCTCCATGCGCTGGTGTTTTTGGTGCGGGACAGCCTGGGGAAGCCGTTGGGCGATTTCAGTGATTTCACGGCGGCCCGGCGGCGGAAGCGGATGCCGGTGGTGTTGTCGAAGGAAGAGTGCCGGCGGTTGTTCGCGGCGCTGGCCGGTACGCCGCGGTTGATGGCCGAGTTGATGTATGGGGCCGGGTTGCGGCTGATGGAATTGCTGCGGCTGCGGATCAAGGATGTGGACCTGGACCGCGGGCAGGTGGTGGTGCGCGCGGACAAGGGGGATGCGGATCGGGTGACGGTGCTGCCGTATGCCCTGCTGGAGCGGCTGGCCGCGCACCGGGATCGGTTGCGGGAGTTGTATGAAGCGGACCGGCGGGCGGGCCTGCCCGGGGTGTGGTTGCCGGAGGGTTTGGAGCGCAAGTATCCCAAGGCGGGCGAGTCATGGGAATGGCAGTGGTTCTTTCCCTCTCGCCAACTGACGACCGACCCGCGCACGGGTTTGCAGCGGCGGCATCATGTGGTGGAGGCGACGTTTCAGCATTTCATCCGGCAAGCGGCACGGAAGGCGAAACTGAATAAGAAGGTGACGCCGCACGTGTTACGACATTCGTTCGCCACGCACCTGTTGGAAAGCGGGACGGACATTCGCACGGTGCAGGAGTTGTTGGGGCACAAGGACGTGGCGACGACGCAGATTTACACGCATGTGATGCGCGAGCCGGGGTTGGGGGTGAAAAGTCCGTTGGATGAGTTGGGAATTTGAGCGGAACGCGTTGGCGTGCGGACCGCACAACCGATTCGCATGCAGCGGTAAGAGATTGGGGCGGCGTGAGTTGACCGTTGGGGCTGCACCTGGCCCCGCAGGTTTTTCATCCTCCGGGCATGCATCCAACCGCTCGCACCGCCTGACAGCCCCAGCCGAACGCGCTGGCCCAAGTCCAAGTCCAACTGCTCACCACGCCCCAAGCCAAAACCCGCGCCCGCCAACTGGTGCTGGAACACCGCGCGGACTATCTGCTGAGCGTCAAGGACAACCCACCCACGCTGCCAAAGAACATCCAACGACTGGTGGAGGCGCCGCCGGCGGCCTTTTCCCCCTCGGCAGACGACGCCCACGCTGGCCGGCCAGCGTGAGATCAACAAGGGCCAGCCCGAGGTGCGTGTGTTGCGCTCTTGGGCCGCCAGCCCGGAGGCGGTGGGTTTTCCCTGCGTGGAGCAGGTGGCCCTCCTGCGCCGACACCTGCGCCAGCACACCCCGGAAGTGGTGGCTCTGATGACCAGCCTGCCACCTTCGGAACTGACCGCCGCCCCATGGCTGGCGTACACTCGGGCCGCCTGGGGCATTGAAAGCGGCCTGCACCAGCGCTTGGACGTCTCCCA
>Ga0308399_1000221_pt1 | contig 20250 bp, 13 predicted proteins | sample HotsprSampOS1260_FD_202367 | JGI IMG/M metagenome (GOLD analysis project Ga0308399, IMG submission 202367) | Hot spring phototrophic mat microbial communities from Octopus Spring, Yellowstone National Park, Wyoming, United States - 20060914_OS12-60 ... | reverse complement strand
CCAATGCCGGGTTTGAACTGAAGGCGCCGTGATACGCGCTCATTGCACGCATCTGTACGAACATGAACTGGCAATCAAGGTAGTCTGTATAATCAATAGTTATGCGGCCTTTCCGATTACTACAGGGTGCTCACGGAAGGCAACTGATGTCCAAAAAGGTCTACGAGAGAGCCATTGGCAGTTGGCCTGAGGAAGACCGGCCACGAGAAAAATTGCTCAAGTATTGTTCGTGCCGGAGGAAAAACAAGATCGGGTTTTTCAATCATTGCAGAAGGTCAGACAAGACGTAGGGTATGACGGAGAAATGCATTATGGTGATCTGCGCGGGCATTCAATGGTCCCCAAAGCCCGTTGTGCCACAGGTTGGCTAAACCTCTACGCTGGACAGTTCTCGGACTTCTGTTTCTGCTATTGTCTGGCTATAGACACCCACTCCAGTGGTTTTCAACATGAACGTTTTGGTGAACCGCATCATGCCTATAATCGCTTTGCACGCATGGCTGTAGAGGGAGGCATCGCCTGGAGTTTGAAGGTGTTCGTTTTTGATCACGCTCTAATCATAGCAATGTCTGACACCTTTGCAACGCAAGTTCCAGATACCGCTGTGAAATATCAATCCCGATAGATCGTCGTCCCAGATCACGCGCTGCGACGAGTGTTGTGCCTGTTCCGCAGAATGGATCGAGCACCACGCCATCTTCAGGACACGTCGCCAGGATTGGAATACGACAAAGATCGACGGGATACGGCGCAAAGTGCAGATCTCGATGCTGGGTGTCTTCTGGGAGAATGTCCCATACATCGCCTGGCTTGCTTCCGTTGGGGTGATAGCACAAAAAATAGAAGCCTTTTTCACTTAACTCACGTGCACGACCTGATACCCGTTCACTATCTGAATGCGTGGTGCGTTGCTGACCGCGGATGATCATTCGGAAATCCGCGATCCGACCAGCGGCAACATCTTCAAGCATCTTATTCAGTTCTTTCAGCGCCTCTTGTTTCTCTTCCTCAGAGAGTGCGGTAGAAAGTTCGATCTGGCGGCGGTATCTTACACCTGAAACGCCTGTCGCTGATACAACCGCTCCCTTCACAATTTTAGCCTTTCGCGGCTTTGAACGAATAGCATCGACGTTGTAGTAGTATTTTGGCTGTTTGACGAAGTGAAAGACATACTCGTGAACATTTCCAAGTCGGTTTGTCGTATTATCCATGCCGCTCTTCACCTTATTCCAGATCACGCTGTTCCGTAGTATCCATCCCTGATGATCGGTCAATTCGCATGCGACTCGCCAGGGTATGCCGGACAAACTTCCATTGTGATAGGTGTCGCCAAGGTTCAGCCAGAAGGAGCCGCCCGGCTTCAGGACACGCTTGATACGCAGACATATCTGCGCAAGATGCTGAATGTAGCAATGGTAATCAGGCTCCATGCCGATGCCGCCGTCGGCATAGTCGCGCTTTCCCCAGTATGGCGGCGACGTCATGACAATATCGATGCGCGACTCGGGGAACTCCTCTAAAATCACATGAGCATCTCCCAGCAGGAGCAAAGGTCGAAGGCGCGTATCGCTAAGATAGGCTTCAACAGCGGTACGGTGATTCTGGATAATGATCGGTTCGGTTAATTGCGACGGCAGCGAGTCCATAGGTCTCATGTGCGTTGTTCTCCAAGAGATGAAGCAGGATTACCCTCCCTCCGCCCCCAATGGCGGGGCGACCGTCGCCTGTGACGGTGGGCGACGCACAGAAATCGGCGTTTGTATCTGATCGATCAGCGTCAACGTCGTTTGCCCTGGGAGAAACAGTCCATCGCAGCGGGCGCAGGAGAAGAGGCGCTTCCCGAGCTCACCGGCACGGCGCCAGACGACGAACGCTCGACAAAAGATTCGGTTCAGGCAGGACTGTCGCCAGACGAACATACCATGCACCCCACCAAAGCTGATGCTGACCATTATGCCAAAGAAGAGCGTGGCACAGCCGATTCTCGGGACAGGGCGCTGCAAGTGCGATACAGCAAGTTTCTGTGTCAACGGGGAGTGGCATCGTCAGTCATAGGGGCGAACCACAATCCTTTCAGGCAAGGGTTGTGGGGATCGCCACGGATCGTGCTCGTTGCGCGTCATGAACCCACCACCTTCGATGGTGCGGCGGATTTCGCAACAACGCGCATCGTCCTCGATCTCAGCGCACATCAGACAGAAACAGCGCGAGTCCATGATAGCCTTGATCAACGAGAAATCGATCAGGACATCACCGTTGCCATATTCCAGCATCAAGTCGTTTCGCGGATCGACACGCGCATGAACGCCAGCATGACAGTGCCCGTACGCCACGTATCAGTGGATTGCGTCATCACATTGACGCTCAGCGCTGCCGAACAGTCGTTTCAGGAAGCCCATTGTTGTCATGCCCGCCAGGTTGCTTGCTCTGGGCAAGTATACCACGGACGCGCCGTCACTGTCCGATGACGATAATCCGTTCCTCGGTGGCGCGCACCAGATGGCGCACATTGCTTCCAACAGACGTTGCGCTCCCTGCCAATGTCCATCACCATGCCCGTATGCCATTGGGTGACGGATGCACTGAATTCGAGCCGGTGGTCGTCTCTGCTCGACGCGCTCTGTGCAGCGTCGCTGAATGCGGTGGAGTTTTCCTGCGCATCCAAACGGACGATGTTCGTCACACGCTCATCGGAGGCGCGACACACTGTCGTCCGCTGATGCAGGGTTCACTAACCGCTGATTTTCAGACCATGTGTCCTGGCATGTCCTTCAGGTTGGATGATCGCGGATCGCCGTGCGCTGGCGCCGTTCTTCTTTCGCAATGCCTCGCCTCACCAGCCTATCCATACCGGCAGACGCAAGAAGGTTGGATGTTTGGCTGCATCGCACCATTGCTTCCGGTTTCCGCTTGTAGGGGAAGCAGGCGATATCCAATGCACAAGCGATGCCGCACGTGGCGCTTTTTTGCGTCGCTTCACACATGCAGCGCGGAAGAATCCAAGAGCGGGAGACGATTCGTCTATAATTAAACAAGAAAGCCAGAGTCGAAGAAAGGCGACTGTGAGGACGGAATCTATGACGACTATCCATCATGCTGCTGCGCGGAAAGATTTTTATTCTCGTCCCCTTCCCGATCCCGTCCGTCATACCGTCATTCAGAGTTTGACCGACTGCGGATTCGATCACGCCGCGATTCTCGAATCGTATCACTTTACAAGCCGTGACGGGCATGTCTTGGTCGCAATGATCGCCTTCACTGATCGCCGCCGCCGCCATCTCGCGCCTCACGCGGGATGCACCGTGGTCAGTGTACCAGATGGGTTCTCCGATGAAGAGACGGTTTCCATTGTATCCCGGTCAGGAGCGCCATTTCATATCCTGTATCACCATCACGACGGCGCTTGTTCGTTTTGGGCGTCCGTCTGCGAGGGAGACTCCATCGTTCCCGTTGTGTTGGAAAACAACATCCCGATATCGAAACTTCGACAATCGCTGCATGCCTATCATGGGGATTTCGCCGCCGATCGGATCGCGCAAGTGAAACAAGGACGCAGTTGCTTTTGGCATCCTCGCCTGCATTCTCTCCATGCCCGTCGTCTGGCGCTGTGGGCAGCACATGGTATGCGCGACGCCTTCGTTGACGTGGTTGGTCGTGCAACGCGCCAGTTACGCGAGGACATGTCGGGCTTCTCGGATGATGAAATCGCGCTTCTAGCCGCCCGTATGCTTGGCGTGACGATTCTGGCCGACAATGGAGCGCCAGGCAAAGCTATCCGTCGTTCGAGGAGCGTCCCCCCTTTTGTCCAGGCACTGTCATCCGCCGTCACTGCGTATCCCGACAGCCTGGGTGACATGGAGTACTGGACGAAGTATGCTCAACGGATAGAACGCGCTGCCGCCATCTTGCGCACCGTTTCCTTTGCGGGATATTCCTCTGATATGCTTAGCGCGCTATTCGCAGCCATTTTGAACCAAGAGCAACGTGCGTCATGGGGTGTGATCGAGATGTCGCTTATCGCACATCGCATGTTGGAATCCCTTCCCGTCGAATTTCTCCTGCCGGAGCGTCGTATCATCGTCGACCCAGCATGCGGGTGGGGGGCTTTCCTGATAGCAGGAGTCGAACGACTTGCAGGTCTGTCTGATATGGATGGGCGTCCGATCCGCATGCATGTTATCGGACATGAACGGGATGCGGCCGCTGCGCGCCTTGCCAGGATCGGTCTGACGCTCGCAACGGAAGAAGACGGGTGGTGCATCGTTCATGGGGATGATCAACAACAAGCATACGATGAAGCGCAAGCGCCCGGCATCATGGTCGGGAGTGCGTTCGATTATCGTCTGCACGATCGTCGCGATGACGCGGATGATGCCCGGAGCGACGCTCTTGCACGCGCCCAGGACTATCTCGCCATCGCACAACGCGTCATCCCACACGGCGGGTATCTTGCGGCGCTTGTACCGCGGGCGATCATGGATGCTCCCTCAGCGACCGACCTGCGAAAAGCGCTGACGAAAGCATTCGATGTCTTCGAGTGCTGGGACATCCCTTCGGACATCAATCCCGACGAATCGTTGGCGCCGCTGGCGCTTTTCGCCCGAAGGGAAACGCGCCGATCTCCACGTCCACATCTTGTCATGCGCCGCGCTCTTCCGCATGCCGACCGCGACCACTTTGCTTGCGGAGCAGGATGGACCGTAGCACCGATGGTCGCGAGAACCGACGCTCTTGTCCCAATGAGCGTCGACAATGTCGAGCATCCAACACCACCGACGGATCCGCCGCCGTTCTGCGACTATTGGATCAGCGGCGTCGTTGAAGACGTAAACGCAGACACGGGCGTCATCTCGCTCTGGATTGCAGGATTCGATGAGGTGCAGATAATCCCGATCGATCCGCTGATGCCTGGATGGATGCTCCGACCGAAAACGGAGTTTCGCGTGCGCATCCCCTACGCGGACAAGCGCGCCCGTTCGCTCATCCACGGCGCATGGAATGCGGTTGTTCCTCAATCGTATACATACTTGAGTGAGAACGACTTGCTTGAAACCCTCACCCGTCTGTTCAACGGCGATTCGTCGGCGCAGGCGCCGCTTACCGCTCCGCCGTCGCGCCGACGTCTGCGTCGGTCATAGCCCGAGAAGCGGGAAGGTGAAATCCGCGTCGGTCATAGCCCGAGAAGCGGGAAGGTGAAATCCGCGTCGGTCATAGACCGAGAAGCGGGAAGGTGAAATCCGCGTCGGTCATAGACCGAGAAGCGGGAAGGTGAAAGGGGAATGCAAGCAAGAGGAGCGACGACGACAAAACATGCGGGGGGGGGCGCACGGGGCGCAGCAGTGAGCGGCAATGGCGTATCATTGCTTTCGTTGCACGCTTTGATGGCTGGTATGAAGCGTGCACCTTCGTTCGATGGCTGTGATGCTGAAAGGATTGTCTACGATGCATTCATCTTCCGATTCCGACGCACTGGCAGGAATGCGGCAGGCGCTGCACGGCGAAACCGATCTGCGCGTTATCGCGCCCGCCCTCGGCGATCAGCGGTTCGCCCGCATCCTGGCGCTCGCGCCAGGCGTTGATCCCGTCATCGGCGCGCTCGGCGCATTGGCAGGCGAAGTGCCAGACCTTCTGACACCCGGCGCCATCGAATCGCCTGCACTTCATGCCGCCATCGCGTCCTTGATCGGCACGGACGTAGGCGACCGCGTCCTGGAGGCGTGGGCATGGGTCGCGCCCGCCGGGTGGGGCGCCCCGCATGACGCGGCGCTCATCAACGCCGTGCACAACAACCGCTGCGCCCCCTGGGTGGCAGCGGCGCTCATCGGCCCCTGCGACGCGAGCGCTGCCTTGCTCCAATCGTCTGGAGACATCGTCCGTGCCGTGCGGCGCTGGGGACGGACGACGCCCGACCACCCGACCGCGTGGACCGATCACCTGACGCCGAAGGAACGAACGCGTCTCTTGGATGCGCTTCCCCCTGGTTCCTTCGGCGCCATGCTTTGTCTGCCCTGGCTGCCAAAGGAGCGCGCAGCGGCCAGTATCGCGGCGCCCGACAATCTCTGGACAGGGACAGCGTTGGACGCCTACGCTGCCGCATCACCCGTCGCCCGCGCCCGCCATGCCGATGTGCTGTCCACACTCATCCAACACGCTGGATGCGGACATCTCGCTGAACTGACGCGCCTGGCGATCGCGACGGGCAGGGACGACGCATGGGCGCACATTGCGTCATCCCTGCGTGCAGTCCCCAAAGCCGCTGTCCAGTCTGTTGCGACAGCGATGTGGAAGAACGTGCGCGACGATGTGCAGGGCATCATCTTGTCCGCCGCCGACCACAATGACGTGTGCGCCGCCATCGCCTACGCCTGCGGGCAGCACGACCACCCGCCGCCGATTACAGAGACGACCGCATTGGGTTTCTTTGCCGCCGTTACACGGGAGGTCTGGGCATCGATGGCAACGGAAGAGCGACAGCGATGGCTGGAGCACATGGTGGACGATCATCTGTATCTTGTCGTGCAATCGCTCGGTCCTGACCCAGCGTTTCTGGCGCGCACCGACGTGAACGCCGCCTTGATCTCCGCCATCCGTTGCCATGTTCGATACGACAATGCCGTCCGTCAAACGCTCTTCCCCGTCGCTATCCGCGATCTGCCATGCGTCGATCCCGCCATCCTCACCGTGCTATCGGAGTCATCTTCCGATCCCGTTGCATTTGTGCAGATCGCGGGACGAACGCTGAATATGCCGTCCGCATTCGCTGCATGGATCCAGCGGAATTCGGGGGCGCAAGTGTTAGCAACGGTGCTCTGTACCCTGCGCATTGGGACAGAACGCGATTCGCTCACGCCCGCAGCCCGCTGCCAGACATTGGCGACGGCGTTTGCTGGATGGTCGGTTGCGAACGCGAACGAGTTCCTTGCTGCGCTGCCGAACGACATAGGCGCTGCGCTGCACCTCGATTCCGACGCTTTGATAACGGCACTGAAAACTTCCTCGTGCACAAGCGCCTTCCGCCAGATACTGGACACCCTCGCCTCTCTGCCGCCATCGGTCGCACTGCCATCCCTCCACGCGCTGACTGCACTGGCTGTATCCCACTCCCCTGACGAACGACAGTCAGCAGGCGAGGGGCTCGCGCAGACGTTGCGTGATTACGGGCGCATCTTTTCGGCGATTATCAGGGCGCTGCACGATGATGTGCGATCCGCCATTTTGCCGCCATCGCATGACTCGCGCATCGAATCGGCGCTGCTGGGTCTCGCCGCCGCCGACCCGCTCGCTGCATATCGCCTGGCGCATGCGCTGCAATCCCGCTCCCCGACCGCCATGCTTGACGTGCTGGCGGCGGCGTCCGATACATTGACGCGCATCTGGCATCTCCTGCCAGATGCGCTCCGACAATCCGTGCCCGGCGACCGCTATGCGCTGGCGTCCGCCGCCGCTGCGCCGGGCGGCGCGGACGCCCTGATGCAGACGCTGCGGGCATGGGAGGAGGACAACAACCCGCTGCCGCTGCTGGCGCTACGGATGCTGATCGACGACAACCCTGACCGGCGGGCGCAGGGCGTCGCGGTGCTGGCGCAGCAGCCTGACCTGGCGGTGAGCCTGCTGCCGCTCCTGCACCATGATCTGCGCATGCTGCTGGAGCGCGACTCACATATTGCCGTCGCCGGCGCCGATCTGCCGCCATCGCGCCCATCCGCGTCCGCCCAGAGACGGCGACGCTCGCAACGAGGGCGGGCGTCCGATGATGAACGGCGATGCACGGCGATAGAGCGCAGATGGCGCTATCATGAACGCAATGATACATGAACAGGGAGTTTTGCCATGCGTTTCCCATCTCCCGCCCTCGCCGCGACGCTGCGGGCGCTGCGCGGCGAAACCGATCTGCAGATCATTGCGTCCGCCCTCCATGATCCACGATTCGCCCGCATCCTGGCGCTTGCGCCGAACGTCGATTCCGTCGTCGGCGCGCTCGGTGCGCTGGCAGGCGGATTGCCGGACGTGATCCCGGCCGCCGGACGCGACTCGCCCGCCCTCTCCGCCGCTGTTGCGTCGCTGATCGGCACGGACACGGGCGAATGCATCTTGCTGAGGTGGGCAGAGGTCGCGCCCGCCGGGTGGGGCGCACCTCATGCCACTGCGCTGACCAACGCCGTGCACGATGATCGCTGCACCCCCTGGGTGGCGGCGGCGTTGATCGGTCCGTGCGACGCGAGCGCCGCGCTGTTGCACGCATCGTGGGACATCGTCTGCGCCGTGCGGCGCTGGGGACAGACGACGCCCGATGACCCGACGGCGTGGATGAACGCCCTCACGCCTGCGGAACGGGATCGTCTGATGAGCGCCATCTGCGCCGTACGTTCTGACGCCATTCGTTGCCTGCCCTGGCTGCCGGAAGCAAGCGCAGCCGACATCGTTGATCGCATCGGGAGCGAACACCTTCCCCTCGCGCTCGCCACCTACATCGCCGCATCCCCCGTCGCCCGCGCCCGCCATACTGATGTCCTCGCGGCGCTCATCCAGCGCATCAGACCGTATGATCTCGCCGCGCTGACGCGCCTGGCGGCGGCATCCCATATGGAGGGAGCATGGGACGCGGTCGTTCGTCTCCTGCGTGCGCATCCCTGGAGCGCCGTCAACGTTGTCGTGGCGGCGCCGTGGGACAACCTGCGTGCGGATGTACAGGAAACCATCCTGTCCGCCGCCGCCCCCAATGACGTGTGCGCCGCTATCGCATTCGCCCGCAGCGGGGGCGACCAACCGCCTGTGATCGACACAAAGACCGCTTGTGCGTTTCTCGCTGCGGTCACGCCGGCAGTCTGGTCCACACTGCCGAAGGAGAAGCAGCGTGTGTGGCTCAGCCGCCTTTCTGACACGAATGCACATCTCGCGGTACGGTCGCTCGGTCACGATCCCGCATTCCTGGCACACACCCGCCTCAACGACGATGTGATTGCCGCTGTGCGTCGCTCTACACGCGATGACAACGATCTGCGTCACACGCTGCTCCCCGTCGCCGTGCGCGATCTGCCTATCGCTGCCCTCCCCGTCGTCGTCGCTGCGCTGCCGCCACCGTCCGATCCCGTCGCGTTCATCCAGATCGCGGGCGGCAGCCCGACCATGCCGCCTGCGCTGCGCGCCTGGATCACGGCGCATCCGACACCGCAGGCCATGGCGGCGGCGTCGACGGTGCTGCGCGCAGCAGCGCGCCTGGCGACCGACCCCGTCGCCGACCGCTGTGCGGCGCTGGCGGCGGCGCTCGCGGGCTGGAGTCGGGAGGAAACAGGCGCGCTCCTCGCCGCGCTGCCGGACGATGCGCACGCCGCGTTGCGCCCCGACTCTAACGCGCTGGCGTGCGCATTGGCGCGTCCCGACCGAAGAGACGCCTTCCGCCAGGCGCTGGACGCGCTCGCTGCGCTGCCGCCATCCGCTGCGCTGCCGTCCCTCCACGCACTCGACGCGCTGGCGCAAGCGCCAAATCCGGCATTCCGACGGCAAGCGGGCGCGTGTCTGGCGCAGGCGCTGCGTGATCACGGTCATTGCTTCCTGGCGCTCGTCGACGCGCTCGCCGACACACCGCGCAAGGAGACTTTTCCGCGCCCGCGATCTGCGACATGCGTCGCCGTGGTGCGCACCATCGCCGCCGCCGACCCGCTCGCTGCATATCGCCTGGCGCATGCGCTGCAATCCCGCTCCCCGACCGCCATGCTTGACGTGCTGGCGGCGGCGTCCGATACATTGACGCGCATCTGGCATCTCCTGCCAGATGCGCTCCGACAATCCGTGCCCGGCGACCGCTATGCGCTGGCGTCCGCCGCCGCTGCGCCGGGCGGCGCGGACGCCCTGATGCAGACGCTGCGGGCATGGGAGGAGGACAACAACCCGCTGCCGCTGCTGGCGCTACGGATGCTGATCGACGACAACCCTGACCGGCGGGCGCAGGGCGTCGCGGTGCTGGCGCAGCAGCCTGACCTGGCGGTGAGCCTGCTGCCGCTCCTGCACCATGATCTGCGCATGCTGCTGGAGCGCGACTCACATATTGCCGTCGCCGGCGCCGATCTGCCGCCATCGCGCCCATCCGCGTCCGCCCAGAGACGGCGACGCTCGCAACGAGGGCGGGCGTCCGATGATGAACGGCGATGCACGGCGATAGAGCGCAGATGGCGCTATCATGAACGCAATGATACATGAACAGGGAGTTTTGCCATGCGTTTCCCATCTCCCGCCCTCGCCGCGACGCTGCGAGCGTTGCACGGCGAACCCGATGTGCACGTCATCGCACCCGCTTTCAGCAATCGGCAGTTCGCCCGCATCCTGGCGCTCGCGCCAGGCGTTGATCCCGTCATCGGCGCGCTCGGCGCATTGGCAGGCGAAGTGCCAGACCTTCTGACACCCGGCGCCATCGAATCGCCTGCACTTCATGCCGCCATCGCGTCCTTGATCGGCACGGACGTAGGCGACCGCGTCCTGGAGGCGTGGGCATGGGTCGCGCCCGCCGGGTGGGGCGCCCCGCATGACGCGGCGCTCATCAACGCCGTGCACAACAACCGCTGCGCCCCCTGGGTGGCGGCGGCGTTGATCGGTCCAACGAACGACGCCGCCGCGCTGCTGCGCCTGGCGAGGGATATCGCCGTCACCATCCGCCGTTGGGGGCAGGCGACGCCCAACGACCCGACGGCGTGGATGAACACGCTCTCGCCTGAGCAGCAGGACCGTCTCTTGAACGAGCTGCGCCATACTCCCGTTGCCGTCGCGTTCTGCCTGTCCTGGCTACCGTGCTCGCTTGATGCGGGCATTGCCGATCTCCTCAGCGACGAAGGGGCAAGATGGCGCGCGCTCAACGCCTACGCCAGTGCGTCGCCCGTCGCCTGCACGCGGCATGCCGATATCTTGTCAGCGCTCATGCAACACGCCAACTGGTTTTATCTTGACCCGTTGACGCGTCTGGCGGTCACATCCCGCATGGGTGACGTATGGACGGCGGTCGTGCATCTCTTGCGCAAGTCACCGAACGATGTCAACTGGGTTGTCGCAGCGGCGCCGTGGGACGCCCTTCATCCAGACGTGCAGGAGACCATCCTGTCCGCTGCCGCCCACGATGCCACGTGCGCCGCCATTGCATTCGCTCGGGGCATGCGCACCCAACCGCCATCGATCACGCAGAAGACCGCCCGCGCCTTCTTTGCCGCCGTCGCGCCGACGGTCTGGAATGCACTGCCGAAGGAGAAGCAGCGTGCGTGGCTCAGCCTCCTTTATCGCGAGGATTCGTATCTTGCCGTGCGATCGCTCGGTCTCGATCCTGCGTTCCTGGCGTGCGCCGATCTCGACGCCGACGTGATCGCTGCCGTGCGCCGCCACGCGCCGAATGAGGAGACCCTGCGCTGGATGCTTCTACCCATGGCCGTGCGCGATCTGCCCATCGCCGACCTCCCCGCCGTCGTCGTTGCACTGCCGCCGATGCCCGACCCTGCCGCGTTCGTCCAGATCGCAGGGGGCATGCAGGCAATGCCGCTTGCACTCCGGAACTGGGTCGTAACGAACCCGACGCCGCAGGCGCTCGTAGCACCCATCACCGTCCTGCGTACGCGTGCGGAAGCGCAATTAGACCGCGATACCCCTGCTAATCGTTGTACGGCGCTCACGGCGGTGTTCGCCGGACGGTCATCAGAGGAGGCGATGGCGCTCCTCGCTGCGCTGCCGGATGATGTGTATACGATGCTCCATCCTGCCCCCGACGCGCTGGCGAACACGCTGGCGCATCCCGACCGGCGGGACGCTTTCCGCCAGACGCTGGACACAATCACCGCCCTATCGCCGTCGGTCGCCATCTCCGCGCTCCACGCACTCGACGCACTGACCCAAGCGACGAAGCCGTTTTCTCAACGGCAAGCGGGCGCGTCTCTGGCGCAGGCGCTGCGCAATCACGGCGATGGCTTCCTGGCGCTCGTGGACACGCTCGCCGACGCACCGCGCACGGCGATTCTGCCGCCGCCGCAATCCGAGATAAACGGTGTCGCTATCCGCGCCATCGCCGCCGCCGACCCGCTCGTCGCCCACCATCTGGCGCATGCGCTGCGATCCCCATCCCCGACCGCCGTGCTCGACGCGCTGGCGGCGGCGTCCGATACATTGACGCGCATCTGGCATCTCCTGCCAGATGCGCTCCGACAATCCGTGCTCGGCGACCGCTATGCGCTGGCGTCCGCCGCCGCTGCGCCGGGCGGCGCGGACGCCCTGATGCAGACGCTGCGGGCATGGGAGGAGGACAACAACCCGCTGCCGCTGCTGGCGCTACGGATGCTGATCGACGACGATGCGAGACGGCAGGAGCGGGGGGTGGCAATCCTGGCGCAGCAGCCTGACCTGGCGGTGAGCCTGCTGCCGCTCTTCCGGGATGATCTGCGGACAACGCTGGCGTCCAATCCCGCCATCGCCATCGCCAGCGCCGATCTCCCGCCGCTCCGTTCCCCCACGCCCGCACCCATGCGACGACGGAGGCGCTAACGAGAGCGGACAGGCACTGATGACAAACGGCGATACACAGCGACCGAGCGAGAATGGCGCTCTCATGTGAAGGCAATGATGCATGAACGGGAAGATTCACCATGCGTCCTCCATCTCCCGCCCTTGCCGCAACACTGCGGGCGCTGCACGGCGAACCCGACGTGCACGTCGTGGCGCCCGCCCTCAGCGATCAGCAGGTTGCCCGCATCCTGGCGCTTGCGCCAGGCGTTGATCCCGTTATCGGCGCGCTCGGCGCATTGGCAGGCAAAGTGCCAGACCTTCTGACACCCGGCGCCATCGAATCGCCTGCACTTCATGCCGCCATTGCAGCACTGATTGGCACAGATGCAGGCGACCGCGTCCTGCCGTCGTGGGCATGGGTCGCGCCCGCCGGGTGGGGGGCATCCCATACCGCCGCGCTCATCGACGCCGTTCAGCGTAATCGCTGCGAACCCTGGGTGGCAGCGGCGCTGATCGGTCCCAGCGTCACAAGCGCCACACTGCTGCGCCATGTGTATGACATCGCCCGCGCCGTGCGTTACTGGGGGCAAGCGACGCCCGACCACCCGACCGCGTGGATGGACGACGTGACGAAGGCGGAACGCGATCGCCTCCTGGATGCGCTCCGTACCACCCCCAACAACGCCGCAGAGTGCCTGCCCTGGCTGCCGGAAGCGAGTGCGGACAACATCGCTCGTCGCATCGCCAGATTTTTTCTTCCATTCGCGCTCGACGCCTATATCGCTGCATCCCCAGTCACCCACACCCGCCATGCTGTGGCACTGTTCACACTCATCCGACGCACCAAACGATATAGTCCCGCCACGGTGACGCGCCTGGCAGTCGCAACCGGCATCGACGCGGCATGGAACGCTATTGTGCATCTCCTGCGCACGAATCCCCGGAGCGCCATCCGTGTCGTGACCGCAACGCCGTGGAACGACATGCGTGCAGACGCACGCACGGTCATCCTGTCCGCGGGCGACCACAATGATGTGTGCGCCGCCATTGCGTTCGCCCGCGGTGCGCGCCCTGATCCGCCCGCGATCACGCAGGATACCGCTTGTGCCTTCTTCGCCACCGTCACACAGGAAGTCTGGGGCACACTGCCGAAGGAGATACAGTGCGCATGGCGCAGCACCCTTGACGCGTGGAATACGCATCTCGCCGTGCGATCGCTCGGTCTCGATCCTGCATTCCTTGCGCGCACCCGTCTCGACGACGACGTGATCGCCGCCGTGCGCTGCCATGCGGGGAACGAGTCCGTCATGCGCTGGGTGCTCCTCCCCGTCGCCGTCCGCGATCTTCCCATCGCCGCCGTCTCCCGCATCGTCGCTACACTGCCCGCGCCGCCCGATCCCGTCGCCTTCGTGCAGATTGCGAGCGGCACACGGGAGATGCCGTCTGGACTGCGCGATTGGATCACAGCACATCAGACGCCGCAGGCGCACGTCGCGGCGGTGACCGTTCTGCATGCGGCGGCGCAATCAGGCTCCACCGCCGACCGCTGCACGGCGCTCGCGGTGGCGTTCGCCGGACGGTCGTCGGAGGAGGCGACGGCATTCCTCGCCGCGCTGCCAGATGACGCGCACACGGCGCTCCACCCTCCCCCCGATGCGCTGGTGAACACGCTCGCGCATCTCAACCGAAGAGACGCCTTCCGCCAGGCGCTGGACGCGCTCAGCGCGCTGCCGCCTGCAGCGACACATCCTGCGCTCCTTGCGCTGGGGACAATGGGAGCAGCGTCTACTCTTGATCAACGCCGACAGGCAGGCACTGCGCTGGCGCAGGCGCTGCGTCATCACGGCGATTGCTTCCTGGCGCTCGTCACCACGCTCGCCGACGCACCACGCACGGCGATTCTGCCGCGACCGCGATCTGTGACGCACGCCGCCGCGGTGCGCGCTATCGCCGCTACCGACCCGCTCGTCGCCCATCACCTGGCGCATGCGCTGCGGAAGGGGGAAGCAGACGCCACGCTCGATGCGTTGATGGATGCGCCATTCGATGCGTTGACGCGTATCTGGCGACTCCTGCCAGAGGATCTCCAGCAGTTCGTGCTCGGTGACCGTGACGCGCTGCTCACCAACGTCGCTGCGTCAGGGTGTGCAGATGCGCTGACACAGACACTGCGGGCATGGGACACGAACAACCCACGGCCACTGCTCGCGCTGCGCATGCTGATCGATGACAACGAGGCACGGCGAGCACGGGGCGCAGCGCTGCTGGCGCAGCAGACCGATGTGGCGGCGGCGATCCTGCCGCTCCTGCGCGAGGATCTGCGCACGACGCTGGCAGCTGATCCTACCATTGCGTTCGCCAGCGCCGATCTCCCCCCGCCGCCTCCGTTAGCGCCCGTGCGACGGCGGCGCTAACGGAGGCGGCGGACGCACAGTGCAACGGGGTGGTGGTCGGGCGGACGCGACGACGCAGCCGCTGTGGGCGCAGGACAGACCATCCGCTGCCGCTGCCGCGCACGCCTCATAATGCCAACCCCGACCGGCAAGCGTGAGGGGCAACGCCAGCATCGCCGCACCCTCGACCGGTTCGGTGCGTGCGGCAGCGCCGGTCTCGCCCTGGATCGCCGTCTGCGGCAAACGCTCCGTCGAAATGATCGTTGTCCCATTCGCCTCTCATGAGTCCGACGATTCGCTGATCTGTCTTCTCTCATGAATCCGAAGATTCTCTGTTTTGTCTCCTCTCATGAATCCGACAAGTCTCTGAAAGGAGCATCCGCCATGTATCATTCATCCCCCGCGCTCACCGCGACGCTGCAGGCGCTGCGCGGGCAATCCGACATGCATGTCATCGCACCCGCTTTCAGCAATCGGCAGTTCGCCCGTGTGCTCCCGTTCGCGCCGGACGTGCATCCCGTCGTCGGCGCACTCGGCGCGCTCGCGGGAGCACTGCCGAACGGCGTGCCGCAGCACGTTCTCGAATCGCCCGAACTCTCCGCTGCCGTCGCGTCCTCGATCGGAACGAGCGCAGGCGACCGGATTCTTCCGACATGGGCGAAGATTGCGCCTGCCGGATGGGGCGAACCCTATGCCGGCGCGCTCATCGACATCGCGAACAGAGGGCGCTGCCCCTCCTGGGTGGCGGCGGCGTTGATCGGTCCAACGAACGACGCCGCCGCGCTGCTGCGCCTGGCGAGAGATATCGCCGTCGCCATCCGCCGTTGGGGGGAGGCGACGCCCAACGACCCGACGGCGTGGATGAACACGCTCTCGCCTGAGCAGCAGAATCGTCTCTTGAACGCGCTGCGCCATACTCCCGTTGCCGCCGCGTCCTGCCTCCCCTGGCTGCCACCAGAGTATGCGCGAGAAGTCGCCGGACTCGTGGCGCAGAACGACAGCGCTCTCGCGCTGGGAGCCTATGCCAGCGCATCGCCCATCGCCCGCGATCGTCATGCCGACATCCTGTCGGCGCTCATCCACCGTACCGACATGTATGATCTCGGCGATCTGACGCACCTGGCAGTTGCAACAGGCATGGATGCGGCATGGACGACGATCGGGCAGATCCTGAGCGAATCACCGGGCAGCGCCATCCGTGTCGTTGTCATGGCGCCGTGGGATGCCCTCCGTGAAGACGTGCAAACGACCATCCTGTCCGCCGCCGATAACGACCCGACCTCGATCTGCGCCGCCATTGCATTCGCCCGCGGCGTGTCCTCTGATCCGCCTCCGATCGGGGAGAAAACTGCCGTCGCGTTCTTCTCCACCGTCACACCGGAGGTCTGGAATGAACTGCCGAAGGAGGGTGTCAGCATTGGACAGCGAGAGCTTCTGTCCACACCTCACGCAGATCTTTGAGTTTCCCCGAATCTGGACGCACCAGGATCGCACCAACAGCAAGTACGCTCTCCCCGCGACGGTGAGTGATGCGATGCGACTGGCGGCATTAAACCGTGGTCATTGGCAAGTGGAAAAATGGTCTCCATGGGTCAAAGATGGTACGCCTGATGAAGATGCCTGCCAAACCCACATTGGCTATGGCGTGGATGGGAATGGGATAGCAATGGTGCGGATCGTTGCGAACCGTCTGATCCAGCGGGCAGGATGTCGGATGATTGCCGCACGCTTGCGATGCAACCGGCGCCATTCCCACAATGCGCTTGCGCTGCCTGGATGTACCGTGGCAAAGAACACAGAAGCCCTAAACGGAGAGGAACGCTCTCTTGCGAAACCCGTTGGTTTATGGTACGCTTGCCTGAAAAGGGGATGTTGCAAGGAGTTCGCAATGGACTATGATGACTTGCCGGATGACGCCCCTGGCGGTGACGATCCGGACCGCGGACCGTATGCAGATTAAAAATCCCGCAGCGCCGTTCGATCTCCATCACGAACGGCGCTGCGGGATTTCAGAGTGGTCGCATCCCCCACATAACTCCACGATACCGCACGTTCGTTATCGGACATGCTCGCACTGAGAGGGCGATCAGAAAACCGGATTTGTGGTATCATGATGGCGACCATGCCGTTCTGATAAGGAGCAATCCAGTATGCCACGACGTGCGCTTCGATCCTATCCAACGACGTATGCGACCGATCTCACCGATGAGCAATGGGACGCCATCGCGCCGCTGGTCGTCACCCCGTCGCCCAACGGCGGCCGCCCGACCGACATCGATCGCCGTGCAATCGTCAACGCCCTGCTGTACAAACATCGCACGGGCTGCCAATGGCGCATGCTTCCGAAAGATTTTCCGCCGATGAGTTCGGTTCGGTACTATTTCGACAAATGGAATCGCGACGGAACCTTTATCAACATCAATGATACGCTGCGGAAACTGGCGCAACAAGCGCTGGACCGCGATCCGGAGCCATCCATCAGCGTCCTGGACGCCCCATCCGTCACAACGACCGAAGCAGGCGGAGAATGCGGCGACGATGGGGGGAAAAAAGGTCAACGGGCGCAAACGGCAATGCCGGGTTGATACCAATGGGGTCGTGCTGCGCGTGCTCGGTTATCCGGCTGCCATTTCTGCTCCCGCAGGCGCGGCGTGGCGTTTGTCCGCGCATCATCAATCGTTTCCTCGGATGCAAGACATTCGGGTGGGTGAAGGATACACACCAGGGTTCAATGAAGGGAGGCGCCGGACCACGACGATACGCCTGCATGTCATCGAAAAACCGCCTGGACAAAAGGGATGTGCGGTCATCCCGAAGCGATGGGTGGGAGAACGCTCGATGGCGTGGGCAGGACGCAATCGCTGGGAGCGGCGAATAATTATTCGCCGCAACAACCGCACCCCAGAATCAAGCGACGCCTTTTTTAGCTCGGTTCTCGTGTAATGCTCCTGAATAGGCTTTATCCGAGGTGTTCGTTCTTGATCACGCTCTCAGCACGTGGAGTATGCATAATGTCGGACACCAGGATAAAAAAGAAGCGGGTCGTTCGAAATGGGGTTGCCACCTCTAACGTTATCCAGTCAGCGCATGTCGGTGGAAATGAGGATGTATTTCCGCTCATTCTTCAACTCCACGTTCCCAGGGGATCAATCGTTGCTGATGTTACATGGGGAAAGGGTGTTTTCTGGAAGAATGTCCCAAAGGATAATTACGACGTTCGAGCGACCGACATCAAGATGGGTGTCGATTGTCGAAATCTGCCGTACCGGGACGGTGAGATTGATTGTGTTGTCCTGGATCCGCCCTATATGGAGAGTTTGCTGCGAAAAGATGTCGAACACTTCGGTGGTTCAGGAACATACGCTTCTTTCAGAGATTCTTATTCCAATGGTAAGGTTATCGGGGGTAGTGAAGCAAAATGGCATGACGCCGTTCTAGATTTATATTACAAAGCTGCGGACGAGGCTTATCGCGTCTTGCGAAAAAGAGGCATCCTTATTGTTAAGTGTCAGGATGAGGTGAGTGCCGGAAAACAGCGACTGACCCATGTTGAAATCATTAACGAGTACGAACGCAAAGGTTTTGTGGTTAAGGACTTGTTCGTTGTTGTGCGCAAAAACAGCGCCTCTGTGAGTCGTATCGTAAGGCAGCTCCATGCGCGAAAAAATCATTCGTATTTTCTCGTTTTTATAAAGCGGTGATTTATAGCTTGCTCTTTCCGTAATCGTTCAGGGGGTGGGCAGCAGGGTTGGCGCCGGGTGCCCCGTCATGGACGCCCGCACCGCATCGGTCAGCAGGTTCCACACGTTGCGTCCCTGTTGGCGGCACGTCGTCACGACGGAGAGAATCCGCTCCACGAAGCGACTGCCGTCCGCACTCTGAGTGCCGAACCCCTGTTTGCGCCAGATCACGGACGGACGGAGCATGCGTTCGGCGGCGTTGTTGGTCGGCGCAACCCCCGGATGGGTCACAACCGTCCAGAGCGCATCCCGCCAGGTCAGCACCTCCTGGCTGAAGGCCGTGATGTTGTCCCACGGTCGGGGGCGTCCGTCTTCCAAGGCTGTGCGGATGGTCGATTGGATCGGCTGCATCGCTGTTTGCACCCCAGCCCGCGTGGTGGCGCCGTCGCGGAAGGTGTGCCAGGCGATGAACATGGATTCGACGGGGGGCAGCAGGTCGCGCGCCCATGGACTGTCGCGCATGCCGCCCTCCGCCAGCGCCCGGAGGTTGCGCGTCAGATGCGCCCAGCAGAGTTGGCGTTGCACGGCGGGATAGCGGGTGTACGCGTTCCAGCGGTCGGAGCCGACGATCCCGTCAAACGTCGCGGGCAGGAGCGTATCCAGGCCGGCGCGTCCGCGACCGGTCGTGATGCGGAAACTGGTGACCTGGTTTGTGGTCGCCGCCTGGAGCCAGCGTCGCTGACCGGCTTCGCGCCAACTGGTCGCATCGATATGCACGACCACCGCCGTGTGGACGGCGGTGCGGTACGCCTGAATAGTATTGAAAAACCGCCTGGACAAACGGAATGTGCCATCACTCCGCAGCGATAGGGAGTGGAACGCTCGATTGCTTGGACGGGACGCAATCGGTTGTTACAGCGAATAATTATTCGCTGTAACAACCGCAATTCAGAATCAAGCGAAGTCTTTCTTTATCCTGGTTCTATTGCAATGCTCCTGAATTGGCTCTGTACGAGATGTTAATTTTTTGATCATGCTCTCTGTGGTCTCCAGAAATCGAGGAGATACTCAAAAGTTATGCCCATTGTGATGTAATTGCTTGGCCATCCGAATATACCCACCTTATTCACAATGTTCGTTCTATCCCAAATGATAATGTTCCTGAGCTCATAGCCTCGCTTTCGCAACTCTTCGATCAAGGCAACGTGGATTGTAATGCGTCGATCCTCCCACCACATGTCAGGAACATTAATAACGCAGTGAGCCTTAGGTCTGAGCAAAGGCAACAACGCCTCAAAAATATCCCCCATTGCTTTTGTATATTCTTCGAGCGGCATAGTGCCTAAATCACGGGGGTCTTGCGAGTATTGTTCAACCCTTCCGAACTGTTCATTCCGCCGATCACGCCTGGATTTATTGAGGCGTTTCCTATTTAGGAGATTGGCATATGGCGGAGATGTCCAAATCAAACTAACTGTCTCGGGCTGTAAATAAGCAGGAATATTTCTGGCATCATCCTGAATAGCTAGCTGTTGAGCTCGATTGAAAAGATTATTAGAAGCTAAGCGTTCAACACAAAGGTTGATATACTTCTCTTGGAGGTCAAAACCTATGGCATTTCTATTTAAGTCTCTCGCCGCCACGAGAGTTGTCCCGCTGCCCACGAACGGGTCTAGGACAAGTTCGCCTTCGTGGGTGAAGAGACT
>Ga0308399_1000220_pt1 | contig 20251 bp, 13 predicted proteins | sample HotsprSampOS1260_FD_202367 | JGI IMG/M metagenome (GOLD analysis project Ga0308399, IMG submission 202367) | Hot spring phototrophic mat microbial communities from Octopus Spring, Yellowstone National Park, Wyoming, United States - 20060914_OS12-60 ... | reverse complement strand
CAGGCTCGGGCGGTAGCACGTCAGGCTCTGGCGGCGGCGGGGTCGGTACGGCTTACGGCACGCCAGGCTCGGGCAGCGGCGGGGTCGGTGCGGCTTACGGCACGTCAGGCTCGGGCAGCGGCGGGGTCGGTGCGGCTTACGGCACGTCAGGCTCGGGCAGCGGCACGTCAGGCTCGGGCGAAGGCGCAGCGATCAACCCGCAGGTTCCTGCCGTGTCGTCGTCATCGTCCTGGCGTGATCGTGTGCGACAGATGATGGACCCAGGAGATGGCATTGTACGCGTCAATCCGCCGCTGTCGCACGAACCGCCAGGTTCGCGATCTGCGCCGTCTGGCCTGGCATCACCTGCACCGCACGACAGAACGCAGCAAGCAACGCACGGCGATGCGTCGGCAGGCGTTTGGAGCGATGGTCGTCATTCAGTGTCGGCTTCTGTGGACGAAGGTGTCGGACGCGTTGGACCGTCGCACGTGGATGGACCACCAGGTTTCCAGGGGGCGTCGTCCAACCCGATATCACCAGCACTAGACACAGCGGTGCAGATGTCCAACCCATCGGCGGACCAAGAACAGCAACCATGGCATGAACGGGTGAGACGGTGGATGAGTGAGAGAGATGGCGTTGTACGCGTCGATCCGCCGCTATCGCACGATCCGCCGGGTTCTCGTTGAGAAACGTTGTCAGACACTCGTTCCATCGCGTTGTCACCGTCTGTGTGATGACGTAATGGAACTGGCAAAGCCAGGAGTCCGACCCAATGCATAAAGAGACATCATCAGCGATAACCACTGGTGTGGCGGGCTTTATTGTCGGACTGCTGCTGATTTGCGTCTTCCTTGGAGGCGGCCTCGATTCGTCACCGTTGCAGCAGTCGGTGATTCCCTGGCCATCCCGACCAATAGGACCTGACGGCTCGTTTCGCGAGTCAGGGTGGGTTGTCTCCCGCGGTTTTGGGTGGGAATCCTACGGAGAATCGTCCGTATTTCATGACGGATTGGGGATTGTCCATCCCAACGGCGCATGTCCGTTCGGCCCGGGGTGTGAGACCGTTGCTGCGACTGACGGTATCATCGCACATATCGGAATGGACGAACGCCATGGGCAGACCGTCCTGGTGGTGAATGGAGAAGGGCAGTACGAGATGCTCTACGGACGTCTCGAATCATATCGCCATTATGTGCTGCTCGAAGGACGAGTCGATGATCCGTACGGGCGGTACCCCGAGTGGAGCGACTATGCGCCAATTGGCGAGGACCCGTTAATTCCAGGAGCAGAATCGGCAGACATTAGCATTGTCTGCGGGGAGTTTGGTCCAACGTTCACGCTGTTGGAAGAGGGGGCGCGCAGCGTTTTCGTGTACGATGCGCCAGGCGATTGCGTCACATCGGTGACATGGGGCGTGCGAACGGACGATTGGTCGGGATGGCATGCAGAAAGCCCGACGTCGGTGCGATGGAGCACGGAGGTTGCGGGAGAAGGCTGGAACGCACGTGCGATGGATGTGGGTGTGCGCTTTCGAGCCTCCGTCGTTCCGCCGCCGCCGCCGCCGCCGCCGACGCCGACGCCGACGCCCGTCTCTCCGGCGCCCCCTGTTATCCCGTCCGGCGAATCGGCGATCCGCACCGTTGCGTTTTCGTCTGGAGGTCAGGATCGCTGGTTCTCGACCAATTGGCGTGGAGCGGATGAAACGCCTGCATTGCGTGTCGGGGATTCATGTCGTCCAGCGAATATGCCATGTCGTTGGCGGGTTGCGTTGCGTTCAGATGAGACGGTGCATTGGAGGGAAGCATCCTCCGCATCGTTTGCGCACGTCCAGTCGGACGCGAACGATGCGCCGCCATCGGTTGTGATATCGATTGACGGAGATCCAAGCATCGGTCCCGGCGAGTCCAACAGCGCTACCGTGGTTGTGACGTCGCCTCGCTATCCAATCACGGTGCATGCCCATGGCGACGCCGATCTGAAGCTAACGACATTCGTCGCGCTGACCGGGCAATGCACCGCGTCTGGCGCAGGGACAATTCAATGTCGTTCCGCACCTTCGGAATCGTATGGTTCGGTGGTGCTGCGTGTCGTTGTTCGCTTGGACGCGCAAGCGTCGACAACTGGCGTACGACACGTGCAGATAGAAGCGACGCATGCATCGGCGACTGGACGGGGATCGGCAACATTTGCCCTTCGTCCTCGTGCGACGCCAACCCTGGCGCCATATCCGCCGCCGCGACCGTCGCCCTCTGGCTCAGGAAACGATCTTCCCGACGAGATTGTGGTGATTGAAATCCGCCCGACGCCGGTGGCCTCACCACCGGGCAATCGCGTCGATTGCGCGCCGCAGCAGCTTGTGCCGTTGCCCGGCGTGGTGAACCCCTCTGGAGGAACGGGGAATATGAAACTGGCTCAACGTGCAGCGTTGAGTTTTCAGCGTGTACGCAACGAAATCATCGCACGTACGGGAAAAGACCCGCTCAATCGACTGGCGGATGCGCTGCGTTCTCCCGAATTCCGTTCATCCAAGCCGGGAGTGGCGCGCTATTCCTGGCATATGACGGGACGCGCCATCGATGTCGATCTTGGATACCCATGGCGACGGGTGCGTGAGGGGTCGAAGTGGCGATTGTATGTCGACCACGTGGATGTCACCGAAATTTTTGAGCGTCATGGGTGGCGGCGAATCCCGGATCGTCGCGACTCGCCGGAGTGGTGGCACTACGAGTTTACCGAAGGGTTGTCATGGCGAGCGGCGATGCGCCAGGTTTGGCCGCTGGCGCGCTTGCAGTCGGCATTTCCCGAAATTGCATGGAATACCGTTGGGTGTGTCGCGCATGAACCCGATTCGTCGATTGTCCTTGCGCAAGCGCCAGATCGCTGTGTCCCAGCGCAACCATCCTTTGCATCCGATATCTCAACGGCGCCTGGATGCGGACCTCCCGTCAAGGTTGGTATGCGGGTGCGGCAATTGACGGATGCTGTTGGATTCATCGCAGGACCTGATCTTTTCTTCGGTCTCCGAACATCAGGCGTGTCTGGGTCGGATGTGTTGAATGTCTGTTCCGATCGCTGGTTGGCAGGACTTCCGCATCCTTCCGATCAGCGCATGTGTTGGACGTCCATGGTGAACCCTGCGGAGTTTATGACGTTTGATGCGGATGGATTTCCGCGTCAACTCCCGCCGCCGGATCGCACAGACGAGTATGTCTTTGGTCCTGAACGTCCGCCATCTGGGCTGTATTGGTCGCCGAACACCATAGATGGTCCTTATGGAGGCGGACGCTCAGGCGGTTCATGGTAGCGCAATGGCAAGGCATTAAAAGACATGAAGGAAACGAAAGGAGGAACGTCATGAATTTTCCGGATATGATGCCGATTGTCCGGCAAGCATGGGATTGGTTTATCACCAGTCTCGCGCCGATTCTTTTCTTCTTTGCACTTGTCTTCTTTATCGTTCCGCCGCTTCTTGAAGAGCGACGCGACTGGCGACGGATCATCCTTGGTGTTTTGACGACCATCATTCTCGGCTTCATTATCTTCAACTTGCCGACGATTTCAGAGGCGCTGTGGAATCTTGTGCGCGGCGGCGGCGGCGGCGGCGGCGGCGGCGGCGGTGGCGGCGGCGGTGCGCCACGTCCGTAACGGCCTGTGCGAGATGGAGGAGCGCAATGAGCATGCGCTGGCGTGCCATTCATCGACGGAAGTTGCGATTAGTTCGGAGTCTTGATGTCTACGGCGTGCGATTAACGCTTCGTTCGGCAGGTGTCGGGGCGGCGCTGCTTGTTATTGCCGTCGGCGCCGTTATGGGCGGGGCCTCCATCAGCACCGCCCTGCAAATCCCCATGATCGGCATGACGGCATATATTCTCCTCTTTGATACGCCGATGCGCGGGCGAACGCTGTGGGTGACGGCGCAACGCGCCGTTCGTTTCCTCCTGCGCCCGCGCCGTATACGGCGTCCATGGCGATAGCACGCGGAAACGCGAGGAAAGCGGATGCAGAATCAACGATGGTCTAAGATCATGTCCAACATCGTCGCAGTCGATACTGGTGCGCTGCTGACCGAGCGCGTGGATATCGCTGTGGTGGTCGGTGGGGCGTTTGTGTGGGATGCGGCGACCGGCGAACTTGCGGATCAAGCGGCGGAGCACTTCTGTCGCGCCCTGGTTGCATGGACGGAGACGCCGGTCGAATGCCTTGTCATGGATGCGCAAGTCTCCTACGAACCAATCGTAGAGTGCATTCGCCAGCGCATGCGCCTCGAAGCGCCGACGTCGCCCCGACGACTGATTGCGGAGGAAATGATTGCCTTCCTCGAGGGGGTGAACTCCCATCCGTTAAGCGGCAAGCGCGTTCTCTGGCGTTTGCCGATGGATGCCCAGGAGACTGATATCACCAAGCGGCTCCAGACGGCGATGCGGCGCGCCATGCGTTGGGCGAGCGCTGTTTCCAATACAGCAGGAGAACCAGCGCGTCCAGCGTCTGCGCAGGATATCGTGACGGCGCTCTACGTGCTGTCCGATCCAGTTCGTGCGCAGCGCATTGCGCCGCCGCTGCATGCATTGCCTGCACATGTGCTGCGCCAGGGGCGGGCCTCCGAATCGCGGGTTGTCACCGCCGCCGTACAACGTCCGACATCGCTCCAGAGGGAGTGACCGTTGCGTGAAGACGAGGAGGAACAATGCTGCGACGAGCATTAGGAAAACCGATTATTGTGCGAGCAGATCGAACGGGCGCGCCGCAGTGGATGGCAATGACGCCGCTCACAGCGTTGATTGCGCCGCATAGCATCGAAGAGTCGGCGCTCCGCATTCGCTGCGGCGATTCATGGATGGCGCTCCTTGAAGCGCAGACCCTTCCCAACGCAATGTCGTTCGCGTGGCTGACCAGTATGCAAGCGCTCGATCGTCGCGGCGTCACGGTGTTCTGGCGATATCGCGCCATCAGCGATCGTGACGCGATGCGGATGTTGTCCGCGAGCGAATCGGCCGGACGCGAAACGCTGCGCAGCATCAGCGACGCCGGCGCCGCCGATATTGAATCGAGTCAGGGCGTGGAAGATATTGTTCGTCTCCGCGCCGATATCGCCAACGGTCGCGACCGTCTGGGGCATTTGCACTTCGTGATCGCCGTCGCCGCTCCCACCCCTGACGCCCTCGACCGATTGGTGGAAGACGTGCGTCGTTCCGCAGCAATCTCCAACGTCCGTCTCGACCCGACGCCATTTGATCAAGCGATGGCGTATCGCTTGCTGCTCTTCGGGTCCAGCGACTCATGGGAATCGCCCGTCTACCGCTTTGATACATGTGCCAGCGTCTGCGCATCGATGGGTCCAGTGATTATCGGACCGCCGCAGCAACCGCGTATGGGAACGGTCATTTGGGGCGTGCATGCGCGCACGGGCGAACCTGTGCTCTGGGATCGTCGTCAAGCGTCCAACCCGCATGCGTTGGTGATCGCGTCGTCGGGCAGCGGCAAGACATATGCTGTGCGGGCTCTCCTGGCGCAAGAAGCGGTTACGTCCGATGAACGCATTTTTATTATCGACCCGAAAATGCGGGAGTACCGCGAATTGACCGCTGCGCTCGGAGGCTCCTATATCACCCTGTCCAGCGATGGCGGTGCATCGATCAATCCCTTCGAGTTGCCGCGTTTATCGCCTGCGCGATTGCAAGCGGCGCAGAATGCGAAGGATCGCTTTCTGCCGCAGCAAGGCGCCATGATCCGGGCGTTGATTGTGCAGGAGCTGGCGCATTATGGCATGCGTTTGTCACCGCGCGAGTACGCTATTCTGGAGCAAGCCATCCTGGAAGCGTACGCCGAACGCGGAATTACCGACGACCCGCAAACGTTTTTTACGACAATGCCGACCTTCTCCGATGTTCAACGGCTGCTGGCGGATGTCATGCCTGGCGTGGCAGCAGCGTTGGATATCTTTACCATGGGAACGCTCGGCTCGTTGATCAATCGACCGTCCAGTATTTCGTGCGATTCCCAGGTGACAGCGCTGGATACGTCGCCGCTCCTGGCGTCGGACGACCCTGTCCTCACGCGCGTGATCCCGACGGTCGTTATGTATTGGGTGGTCAACCGCGCGCTTTCCGTCGATTATGGCGCGCATATTGTCGCCGATGAAGCCCATGTCATCATTGGACATGAAAGCGGGATGCGGGTGATGGAACGAATCTTTCGCATTGGGCGCAGTCTGGGGATCAAAGCGACGGTGATAACCCAGAGCATTCAGGATGTGCATCACGCGACAGCTCGCATTCTGAGTGAGAATGCGGCGACCAAACTGCTCCTTGGCGTATCCGCTGATGCGGCGCGTGTCATTGCGTCTGCGCTCTCCTTGCCAGATGAAGCCATGGAGTATCTGTCGCAATGCCGCCTCGTTCCCGGAGTCGGTTCTTATGCCTTGCTGGTCGCCGAATCGCACATGACGCCGCTGTTGATCCGGAAATGGGAAGAACCGCTGCATCGTATCGCTAGCGGATTGCCAGTGCGCTAAGCAGCGAAAGGACGCTCTGCATGATGTCAGTTCGCATCGGACCCTATGTGATTCATCTTGACGCCTTGTTGGCGCGCCTGGTGTTCCTTTGGCGCCCCTATGCGCTCGTTGCCATCATCATTGTTGTCATCGCAATCTTGTGGAGACCCATCGTCCACTTTGTCGTCGACATATTCACGCCGAACGGCGATCTCACCGTCATTGCCGATGGTGCTGTGCGCGTTGAAGTCGATCGTCGCCCTTGGGACGGGCATGTCAAAGTAGGGATGCGTCGTGTCGCAGCGTTTTGGGAACGCTCGGTCGCCTGGCGTGATGTTGAGATCACGTCAGGTGTTCCGACGACTGTCACACTGACGCCAGGATGGGAGGATGTGCACGTGCGACGTGTAGCGCTTCCCCAGAATGCGGTGATCGAGTTTGTGACTATCCGACATGATGGCAATGTCACCGCCGTGGTTTGGGATGATATCGATGACCCATCGTCGCTGCGTCGCCAATATGCGTTCGCAGGCGATCGCGTCTCGGTTGTTCCCTCGGCTGACGCGTATGCAGGATGGCATGATCGGTCTCCAGACGGAAGAACATCGGTGGTTGCCGCTGCTCGCGGAAAAGAGACGGCGCTCGTCATGCTCTCCGTAGAAAATCAGGAAGGATCGTTCCGTGCATCCTACGAGGCGACGGGATTGCTGTTTGTCGTGGTTGAACCGATTCGTCAGGGAGCGCTGATTTTCGAGTATGCGCCAACCGCAAATCGCACCCGCATCACGTGGTTAACCTATCGAGGTCGCACAGTGTTTATCGGGGCCGTCAGCGGGCGCCCAACCCTGCTGCGATGGTCTGCGAGCGGAAACGCTGCAGTTATTGTCACGAAACCATCGTTGCGTGCGGAGGAAGCGTCGCTCTTTGTTATCGACATGGCGAGTGCACGTCTCCCGTTATCGGAGACGGAAGCGCTTCCAGTCCTGGCCACGGGAGATACGAACATCCCCGTGCCCGCAACGACATTAACCCCCGCCTTCACCATAACAGGGGATCGCGTGTCCTGGATTCGCACCGATGGCAATACTTCATCCCTTCGAACAATGACGCTCTCCGATTTTCTGGTTGGCGAAGAAACGTCCGCGCCATGTCCAGCGCGCGCCTTCTGGAGATCAGACAAAGAAACGATATGGCTGTGCCGAATGAATGACGCGTGGCAGATTTGGAGCATGGCGCGTGATGAGGCGCACTGGACGGGCGTCGCTATTTTCGCTTTGCCAATCCAAGAAGTGACAGGGAGTGACATGCAACCGTCCCGACAGTCCTGGTTGGGGTTCTCAACGGATGGAGTCATGCATGTCTCGTGGAGGATCCCGTAATGCTTGCTTGTTGTGATGCATCCAGCGCACGGTGTGCAACGAGGGAGATAGATTATGCGAAGTGATTCGGCGACCGTGGTCGTCGTGCTTATGATTCTGGCAAGTGTGACCTTTACAGCGGTTGGGCTTGCGTGGGGGACCGTGATTGTGGGCACGATCGGGGTAATCTGGATGGGCATGTCGGTCATCTCGGCGATCAAGCGAACACAGTCATATTCGCACGATCCGCCGACGGCGCATCTGCGACGGGCGCCGCCAACGGAGCCCGTCGCAGATGCACCGCCAACGGCGCCCGTCGCAGACGCGCCGCCAACGGCGCCCGTCGCAGACGCGCCGCCAACGGCGCCCGTCGCAGACGCGCCGCCAACGGCGCCCGTCGCAGACGCGCCGCCAACGGCGCCCGTCGCAGACGCGCCGCCAACGACGCCCGTCGCAGACGCGCCGCCAACGGCGCCCGTCGCAGACGCGCCGCCAACGACGCCCGTCGCAGACGCGCCGCCGGTGGACTTCGGCGCTGACGTGCTGCTGATAGACCCTGACGCGGACATGCCGCTGATGGACGTCAGCGGCAATGCGTCGCCAGTGGGCGTCAGCGCCGACGCGTCGCCAGTGGGCGTCAGCGGCAATGCGTCGCCAGTGGGCGTCAGCGCCGACGCGTCGCCAGTGGGCGTCAGCGCCGACGCGTCGCCAGTGGACGTCAGCGCCGACGCGTCACTGATCGACTCCGATGCAGACCCTGCATATCATGTCGAGACGTCGTCATGGGAGGGCGATAGTATTGCTGCCGCTGAAGGTCACAACAACGACGGCTGGTCGCAGGACAATCTCTGGTTGCCACTTGTGCATACACCACATCGTGACGATGCCGAAGAATCGCCGTCTCACCCGGTTCGTCCATATCGTGACGATGCCAAAGAATCGCCGTCTCACCCGGTTCGTCCATCGTCCACCGACTCTATTGATGTCGTTGATGACGATCATCTTCTGCATACTGTCTTGCCCGTCCGTCGTGCACCGCGCCGTGCGAATCCGCCGCATGTCACAGCACTGATCGGCATCCTGTCGCGCTCACTGGATGGCGCGTTCGATGATATCATCGTCGCGGCAGAACTGCCGTACTCGTTTCCAAAGGCGTCACCCGTTATTGACATGACCATTTGGGTGGGGTATGCAGGGGTTCATCGGGTGCATGAGGCGATGCAGCAGGCGGTGGAACGCGCTGCTATCGGGTGGTTTCAATGGAAAAGTGATGCGAACCATGATGGTGCTCAGGCGCTCGATATCTGGTGTCCAGTAATGTCGGCGCCGCCGGATGCCAGATACGGATGGATGCCACTTGGAACCATTGTTCGCGGACGCAAATCGCGCATGCTGGTCTGTCCCCTCTTCGTGTGTCGGCGGCTCGTGGTTGTATCCGACGACGGGTGGATGCATGCAGAATGCGATCTTTTGCCGCGACTGCATGAGGTTGCCCACCAATGTCATGGGGATGTCTGGTGGCATGACGATAGTGTACGGCGGCATTGTCAGACGATTCTTCCCGATGTGCGCGTCCCTGACACCTTAGATGATGTTCTGCACATGCGCGGACATGTCATTGTTGCAATGATTTCGGATGTTGGACAGTTTCGTTCGCTGCACCGTGAGACCCAAGATGCACATGCAATAACTGTCGCGTTTGCGCATTCAGCGACGATAATGCCGATCGCGACCCAGATGGGTTGGAGCATCGTGCATGACCATGACGGGCAACGAACATTCATCTCCGGCGGGCGCCAATGGAAGATGGAACGCCGGGTCGGTTAAGCCCTCTTTGGAAAAGGGCATGGCTATGCAACACGACGGACTCTTGAACGTTCTGCAAGGCATTGTGTTATTCCGTTGCGTGACAACCTCGATTGTCGCACAAACATGGTATGCGCAATCGTCATCGGTAGTTTCAATGTATGAAATGGCGCGGCGGATCATTCGCGAACTGAAAAAACAACGGCTGGCGATTTTACGTGGTCGTCAGGGACGCGAGCAAGTGTTGATCGCGTCGAGCGCAGGGAAGCGGCTCATTTCCGTTGAGACGGAAACGATCGGCGGCGCCAGCGTTGGCTCCCATTCGTCTATGCTCTTTGATGCGCATACCATCAGCGTGGCGGCTTCACTTGGACGATTGGCGCAACAAATCAGCTCGATTGCATGTATGCGGTTCATCTGTGCATGTGAAACGCCAATTGTGTCCGGATCACGGCAATGGGCGGAGCGAAGCGACGCCGTGCTTGGCGTCGTCTCCACGCCGAGCGACGATGTGGTGCGAGACGGGGTGTTTACGCCGGTTGCATGGACGACGTGGGCGGATGTTCGTGCGGTCATTGAGCGGAATTTGTCCGGGAATATGGATGAAATCGCCGGATACTACGCACTTGAAATTGATCGCGGAACTACGTCGATCTCGTCGTTCCGTGAACGTGCGCGCTTGTATCGTCAGGGACGCGAAGCGCCGCCGAAGAATGCCAGCATGCCGGTTGCTCCGCTTCCGCTGGTCATCACCACGACCGAACAACGGGCAAAAACGATTGTGCGCGTCTGGAGTGAGAGTGATCCTGATACGATGGTCTTTGCCATCGACCGTAATTCGCTGTTCTCGCATGATATTTTCAGCAACGCATGGATTGCCTATCGTGGACGAGGCGGGGGAGCACATGCATTTGCCCGCATCTCACCGTTTAGCGCCTTGCGTTCCCGCAAGATGGGATATCGCGAGCATGGATGTCCTTGATCTGGCCAGAGGTACGTGGAACGGGAGAAATCGGTATGACGACATCAACGAGGATGGCAATGCGTCCTCAGAACATCCTGAGAAGGGGCGCACTGATCCATCGCGGGTTGTTGCTGCTATCCAGCGCTCCACCAGGGATGCTGGACGATTTTGATGGTGCGTATCCCTATGGGTATGGTTTGCTGCGAGAAGACGTTCCATTCCCGATTGCTTCTTCCCATCTGATCGGCATGCAAGCGTCTCGCTGCGCCCTTTTGCTTGTTGAACGCTTGTATAACGAACGATGGTCTGATGGGGGAATGCACCAGGCGCTCTCTGCGATCATTACAGCGTTTCACCATCGTCATACCGCAGTGATGCATCCAGCGTTCCGCTCCATTGACCCGATGGATCGCGCTGCGCATCGTTTCGGCATGGCGGCGTTGGTTCAGGCGTCTAGCGTCATGACCATGGCGAACGCTGGATTGCTGGCATGTTTGCCGAATGCATTGGCAGGGGTCATGATATCCTACAGTTGCGCAGCAGCGTGCCGACTTCGTGCGCCGTCGATAAAAGATGTTGCGAAACAGTCCATCCACTCCGCGACGGAGAGTGTTCGCTTTTGGTGCAGCGTGTGGGGAGCGCCGACTGCGAGTGCAGCCAATGGGTATGTCCGCGATGACGGGGGAATGAACCGATCATAACGATCGATGGTCGCCGTCTATGAGACCGTAAATCACAGAGGACGTCCATGCTTGAATCCGTTCTTCCGCAGACGACGAACCAGTCACTTGCTTTGATTCTTGTCGCAGTTGCTGGGGGTGGAGTGTCATGGGTGATCGCTTGGCTGTTGTTCGAGTTCATCCCATCGCGTCAGCATTTCGGTTCGCGGGTTCGATGGGGAGCACCGCCGCACGAATGGTTCGCCCCCCCAGGTCCGAAGCGCCGCGGCAACGTTCAGGATGCGTTAGCGCTCGTCGAGTATCGGTCGCACTTTTCCTTGCGACGACGCCTGGTATACATTCCGCCGCTGCACACGTTACTGATTGGACCGTCGGGATCGGGGAAATCCACCTCGCTGATGAGCGCTTTGTTAACGTGGGGCGGAGGAGTGCTGGTGTTGGACCCGAAAGGCGAGTTTTTTGAAACGACGGCAGGATGGCGCTGTCGCGCATTGAAGCAAGCAATCCTTTGCTGGGATATTCGAAGCGGAACGTCCACCGATGGCGGATTGCCGATCGAGGCGATGTATGGGTCGCGGGAGAACGCGATTGACCAATTGGCCGGACTGATTATCGGGGAAGACAACAAACAAGCGCCGTTTGTTCATCCCTGGCGCGCCATTATCAAAGCGCTGCTTGCTGACGCCGCCATGCGCGGGCTTCCTCCATGGCAAACAGCGCTGCACATTCCAAGCTCCCAGTGGGAGAGCGTCCTGGAGTCCATCGCCCGTCAACCGGATCATCCTGGACGCCCGCACGCACTTGAGGCGCTGGGCAAGAAAGCCGCCCCCGAATACTTTGCCAGCATCGCGGGCACTGCCGATCAAGTCGAGCCAGTCTTGCGGTCTATCGCAGGACTGCTGGATGCCGGTATTGGTCGCCCCGTTCCCGATCTCTCGCGCACCTCCATCTACGTTATTTTGCCAACCAACCCGCTGCCCGGAGAAAAGCTGGCGCTGCGCTGGATATTTTCCGGCGCCGAACGCTACGTCAGCAGAGGCGATCCGCTGCCCAAACCGGGATGTGTCTGGATCATTGATGAGGCGGGCGCTTTGCGCCCGAATGGACTAGATGACTGGGTGCGCTTCATGCGCGGGAAACGCGTGTCAGTGATTGTCTCCACGCAGAACGTCAGCGACCTCAATGCTGCCTATGGACAGGACAACGCTGCATCCATCATCGGCGCGATGAACGGTCCGCACATCTTCATCGGCTGGCGACAGATGTCGGAATCAACCGTGGCATTGCTGGCGCAATCGCTGGCGAGCTTTACCACGACTCGGCGGAGGAATGGTGATCGCTATGAAACTATGCCGGGAGATGTCGCAGATGCACGCCGCATGATCTCACGCCTGAAACACGGCGTCATGTTCTCCGGAACCGGTGCAGATCGTCCGTGTCCCGTGTATCCGGCGCCGTTCTATCGCTGGTTCAAAGATCGCCAGCTTCCCCCGCCGACGGAAGAGGAATTGCGTAATGCGCTGCGGGCCCTCGATTCTCAAACAGCGACCGAGACGCATGGAGCGCATGCGCCGTCGGATGATCGTCCAACGGAGCATGCGTCTCATGACGCCGCCACTGTTCAAGAACGGCGAGACAATGGAGCGCAAGAACAGTCGCCTCCTTCGACCATGCAAGACATGAATGACGCCTTGCGGACGACCCATGGCGCAGGGACATCCAGGGATGCCGCACGTGCATCTGACGGCGCCACGAACCCCTGGGTCGCTGCGCGCACATCCAATGGCGCAGGGACATCCAGGGATGCCGCACGTGCATCCGACGGCGCCACGAACCCCTGGGTCGCTGCGCGCACATCCAATGGCGCAGGGACATCCAGGGATGCCGCACGTGCATCCGACGGCGCCACGAACCCCTGGGTCGCTGCACGCACATCCGATGGCGGCGCGAACAGTTCGGGCGCTGTCCAGGAGAATGGACGGTGGGAGGAATCATTGTCAGATTGGTGGGACGCCATTCTCCAATCAGTGCAACGCGAGGATGAAGCGGCGGATATCGCCCGTCGTACGTCGTCGCGTGATTCTTCCGTGCAACGTGAGGACGAATCGGCGAAAAGCGCCCGTCGTGCGTCGTCGCGTGATTCTTCCGTGCAACGCGAGGATGAAGCGGCGGATATCGCCCGTCGTACGTCGTCGCGTGATTCTTCCGTGCAACGTGAATCGGCGAAAAGCGCCCATCGTACGTCGCCGCGTGATTCTTCCATGCAACGTGAGCACGAAGCAGCGAGAAGCGCTCGTCATCCATTGTCGCTTTTCGATAGCGAGGTAGAGGAGGATTTTGTCTGGATTGAGCCGCATTATTTGGACGAAGAGGATGATGAGGAGGACGACTCGACGGATTCGTTGTTGGTTGGTGGTTTCGACGACACATCCGTCGAGTCGGTTGCCCATTTATTGCCATTTCCACGCTGGATGGTCGCAGCTCCGACTCCAGAACGGCTGGACAACCATGCGCCTTCCTGATCCTCCCGCAGTTCTTCGTCCGAACCCAGGGAGAGCAAGGAGATGCTGGCGATTTTTGCGCGCCTTCTCCTTTTGTCCCAGATTCCATGAACACGTGGGAGCATGCGACGCTTTCATGGTTTTGCGCGTTGCCGACGCGATGCCACCGTCCGCGTCTGGGTTTTTGATAGACCCAACGCTGCGGCGGCATCGCTGGGGCTTGTCCCGCACATCACAGACGCTACTGCCGCAGCGCCTGAGGGATGACCGTCGAAGAACTGGTGCAGCGCCTTTCCAAAAACGGAGGATGCGTCATGATGGATGATCGCTGGAGTGCCGTTGGTCACATTGCGCTCCTTTCCGCCGCTTTCGGATTCTCTGTCATTGCGCTGATCGCGGCGCTGCGAAGGGTTCAGTCGTGGTTCCGTCGCAATCCGAGACCGGTCATCGCAGAGGTTCGCCTTCCTCCGATGGATGCGCGCACGAAGCCCAATCAGATGACGCGCCTGGGCGCCATGTTCTATGATCGTTTATTCTCGCTGTGCAACGATCGTCTTGACGTGTATGTCGAAGGGCGTCCGCAACGCGCTGTTGCGCTGCGCTTTTGGGCGCCGGACGACCATGCGTTCCCTCGTATTCGCACCCTCATTGAAGGCATGCTGCCGGGATGTGAAGTTGCACGGATGCCGGATGGCGACGAGGATGATGTGGCAGACGATGCGTGGCTGGCTATTGGCGAGATGACGGTTGCCTCCGCCTGGCGTCCACTGCGGGTGTTCGATGAAGGCGATTCGCTCGGACCTGTCATGCAAGCGCATCGTCCGCCGCCAGGTGTGCGTTGGGTGCGGACGCATCTGATCATTACTCCATGCATGCGGTCATGGCGGTTGCGTTGGCGCCGCCATCGTCTTCGCCTCCAGTTGCGAACGCCAACCAAATCGCAACGCCAGGAACAGTCGGACAATCTGCGACGGGCGAGCATGATTCTGCAATCGGCGTCGTATTGGGTAACGCTTCGAGTGACGGCGGTGGCGGACACCCCCGAAAGCGCCGAGCATGAAGTCCGGCAGATCGCATCCGTTCTGGACAGCGTGATGCGCTGTCCAGATGATGGATGGTCGCGTGTGCGCATGGATGTAGTGACAACGATGTCGCTGCACGCCATCCATGCAGCGCGACGTGCCATGCTCCGTCGCGCTGGAATCGGATGTGGAGTCGGGCTATTGGTTGGAAGTCTCGCCCTTGCCTTTCTTCGTGCAGCCGTTGGCCACACTCCCTGGGACATCCTCGTCGGTGTCGTTCTTGTGCTTGCCGCTGCTGTATGTGGGAGCGTCGCCGTCAGTGAAACAGCACCGTTTCTCATGGCGCATCGCGCGAAGCGACGGATTCATGGGCGTCGTCCGTTCATTCTGTCATCTCCCGAACTGGCGACGGTTTGGGATGCGTCGGATTTAGGAGTGATGCTCCGTCTCTCCAACCGCTTTCTCCCGCCGCCCGATATAGCCTTCCAACCCCGCGATCACTGGGTGGCGCTCGGCTACGGACGCATGGCGGACGGCAGCGAGGCGCCGATCGGTGTAACATTACGCGATATGCGCCAGGTCGTGCATATTACTGCGGGTATGGGAACGGGCAAAAGTCGGTTGCTGTCGAACATTGTCGACCAGGTCGGACGCATGCCCGTGGGGATGGGGATCATCGACGGCAAAGGCGACGATGAAGGGTCGCTGGCATGGCTGGCGCTCGACCTTCTGCCGATGGAGCGAGAGAAGGATATCATCTTTCTCTATCCGCTGGAATCGTCTTATCCGATCGCGCTCAACCCGTTGCAACCGTCCGACTCGGACCCGTCCAGTGCGGTGAATCAGTTGCTGGCGCTCTTGTCGCGTCTGGATGCTGGAGGATGGAGTCGCTCGCATGGCATGGAGCAATACGCACTGCATGCGGGCATCCTGGTGTCTGAGGCGGAACCATATCCGACGCTGATGCATGTCAAACGCGCCTTGATCGATGAATCGTATCGCAATCGATTGCTCCCTTCCGTGCGCAATCCAGAAACGCGCGTTTTCTGGAAGGAGATTTACCCGGCGCAAGGAAAAGCGCAACGGTCTAGCGTGGATGCGCTGATCCGCCGCATTGACAAAGTGTTGGCGCCAGATGTGGTGCGATGGATTTTTACCAGCCCAGAACCGACCGTCAATCTCACACGCGTGATGGAGGCGGGACAGATTGTCATCGTCCCGTTGCCCAGCGAGCGGTTGGGCGGTATTGCCTATGCATTCGGTATCTTGTTGACTCGAGAAATCGTCCTTGGCGCGTTTCTGCGCAGTGGGACGGACATGGGACGAACAGATTGGCCGCTGATTATCGATGAGGTGCAAGTCTTGCTCGACCAGACCGGTGGAAACGATGACTTCCGCACCATGCTTTCACGGTTGCGGTCACTGGCCGTTCCTGGCGTGTACGCCCATCAGTCGCTCTCGCAGTTAGGCGATTTGGCGCATGATATGCTGGTCAATGCATCGAATCGCATTATCTTGCGGACGCCGACGCCTGATTCTGAAACCTATGCGCGGCGCTATGCTGCATATGGGATCACCGCTGCCGATATTGCTCGTCAAAATCCATTGGAGCACCAGTATTTCGATCTGGTGTGCAACGGGCGGGCGACCGGCATTTTTTCCGGTCGCCCGCTCCCCTGGCCGCATTCTCGATTACCCGTCCTTGACCCCATTCCGAATGCGTCATGGCGTTCGGTGCGTGCACGTCCATGTGGAACCCCAGAAGGTCGACGTCTTGATGGGCGTGTAGAAGATGTGATGCAGATCGATGCGCAACGGAGTGACTTGCTTGACGTCTGCATGGATGTCGTCGCTCGCATCTCGCGAGAGGAATGGCATGATATCGCCCGCCGCTGGCGCGAACATTGCCATGCGCAACGCGAGGCGTTGTTGGCCGAACCGCGTCTGGAACCACATCATCGTACCCGGCGTCGCTTGATTAGCTCATTACAGTATGGGCGTCCATTGGTCATGGCGATGATCGACTACTTGTACATCCGTCATTCCGAATCCATCGGTGCGCCCATCCGCCGGAGTTTTGCTCCATCCGCCTATGTCAACAGCGATTCCTCGATCCTGAATGATGGGTGATCGATCGTCGTCCTGAAGGCGGCGGAGCGGATCTTCGCTGAGGCGACAGCCAGACGAGTCGGTGCGCCGATGTCTTCAGTGGACGCATGCGCAAGAGACTCGCGGAGCATGTCCGATGCGGCGGCAAAGGCAGTGGAACCTTCAGCGAGATTGCATCGCGCCACCATGTTGGATGACCGGAACAGACGCTTTCCCATCGCCGAATGACGTACGCGATGTCCTCCGCATCGTTCAACATATCAGCGACCTTGGGCTGTGGGCCAATCAGCGCCGCCGCCGCATGGCGAGAAACATGTTCGTGCTGCGCCGCAGCGATCAACGTTTGGGCGTCGTTTGCCCCCCATCCTACGGGGGCAAACGACGCCCAAACGTCCAAGATGCCATGTCCTGCCCGCGTGCCAACCGGCGCCATGAGCGCGTCGCGCATTGCGGGCGAATCAAGAGAGTCGTGGTGCAGCAGCGCGACGAATGCAGCGCTGCTGCAGCAAGCGATCGAATGATGGGATACACGCCTGGCGCAAAGGGAAGGATGCCTGTGCTATCGGTCGTGGCAAGTGCATCATGGCCCGCTTGCGGGTTCGATTCTCCTCGCATTGCGTGTTCGATGGCGATGATCATTGCACGATGCGCACACACGTGTGTTTTCCACCAGGGAGACCGATGGCGATCATGCGACGGATGTCATGGCATGCATCGGGACGGAACAGCAGCGTGTCAGAACGCTGGGACCCGGACTGCACGAACGCTTCTTTAGCGAACGAACGCATGGCAGTGCGTGAGCGTTGTGTCCTCCGCCCAACATTATTCATCAAACATAATAGCCCGCTGATAGCAAAGGAGACCCGACATCGCGGAGGCGCATTTCCGTCATTCGTTTAGCCGCCTCTTGCCAGGAGGCGCCCGTTCGTCCACAAGCAGTGTTGGCATGCGCGTCTCAGGAGTGCATGCCAACCAACCCGCGTCTCTTGGGCGTGCCCACGACACACGGTGGAATGAACAGGTCATCCATGGCGACGCCCTCCGATGTTCGTGAAGACGCACGTCGTTCCGATCCGCATGACGCCGATCCAATCGCATCGCTTGCGTCGCCCTGCTGTGACTGGAAGCGACACCGCGAGATGGAGGCGTGAGCGTTTTGTTTCCAGAGGTGCGGTTGGATATTCGGCACGCTCATGCGGACGACAGTTGCTATAATACAGAAGTGAGACAAACAAAGGCAAGAAAAGGACACTGCAATGTCTGACAGAATACGCCGCGCACTGCGCAACCTGGACGCCGAAACCGCCGTGACTATGGTTTTGCACGCGGTGATTCCTTTTAGTACGCTCTTCTGGACGTTGTGGGGGTCGTTCGGGTTCTGGACCGACGTGTTTGGTTCTCCATTGCTGGCATTTGGCGCTATGATCGCCGTTGAAAGCATCGCCCTTATTGGATTCGTCATGTATGTTGCTGACTGGTCGCCAGGTAGTTGGGTTCGACGGATGCGCCACTGCCTGCCGATCATTCCATCGTTTCAACTTCTTCATACGCTGCATACGGTTATTGCTCCTAACCCCTTTACATTCGACCTTGCAACACGGATGCAGTGGACGGTTGATATTGCATCCTGGATGATCGCTGCTGCATTTACGTTCATTTTTTCAGTGATTTCGTTCGGCGCCTGGGAGTCGTTTGGACAAACGTTGCGCAATCCGTATGCCTGGAGGTTAGCTCGCATTCAGCGCGAATTCGAACGCAAGCAGAAGGAGATCGAGATCCAACGAGCGCAGCTCGAAGCGGAATGCGAGCTTGCGCGTTTGGGAGCGCTTATGATACGGGATGAGAAGGTTGCATCACTCAGCAACGAGCAACTCAGACTCTCTGCCATGATTCCCGTTGACGAAGCCATGTTGTTGGCGAAGAGACAACGATATGCAGCGGTGTCCGAGGCGCTGCGCCGAATTCAGTTCCCCACATCACCAGACGTCAGCGCCCCCATGCCGCTGGCTGCGCCGTCGAACGGGAGCGATTCCGTCTCCCTGGCTGCGCCGTCGAACGGGGGCGCCCCCGTCTCCCCGGCTGTGCCGTCGAACGAGGGCGCCCCCGTCTCCCCGGCTGTGCCGTCGAATGGGAGCGCCCTCGTCTCCCCGGCTGCGTCGTCGAACGAGGGCGCCCCCGTCTCCCCGGCTGTGCCGTCGAACGGGATCGCCCCCGTCTCCCTGGCTGTGCCGTCGAACGAGGGCGCCCCCGTCTCCCCGGCTGTGCCGTCGAACGGGGGCGCCCCCGTCTCCCCGGCTGTGCCGTCGAACGGGAGCGTCCTCGTCTCCCTGGCTGCGCCGTCGAACGGGAGCGATCCCGTCTCCCTGGCTGCGCCGTCGAACGGGAGCGATCCCGTCTCCCTGGTTGCGCCGTCGAACGGGATCGCCCCCGTCTCCCTGGCTGCGCCGTCGAACGGGAGCGATCCCGTCTCCCTGGTTGCGCCGTCGAACGGGATCGCCCCCGTCTCCCTGGCTGCGCCGTCGAATGGGAGCGATCCCGTTGAACACATCGCGCTCTCCGAAGATGAGGAAAAATTGATACGGTTTGCATGCGCTGCGTATCTTCTCAGGATCGGTGCATCGCTTGCTTATGCCGCCAGTCAATGCAACGTGCCGAGAACAACGCTGCGTGATCGTGTTCATAATGCAGAAGGGGCGACTCGCTATGTGGAAATAGCTTGTTCTCGTCTCTCTCCACAAGGCGCCGCTGAATTCCATCGTCGTGCCAGGAAGGAGGAACAGAAATTTCTTCTGCTCAAAGAACGGCACTCCCTTATGAGATGAACTGGCACGTCGTTGCACTTGACCGATTAAACCCGCCGCAAGCCGCCATGCTGTAGCCGAGCGGTTAGGCGGGTTTCTCGCGGTGGCTTTAGCCAGAACCTTGCATTCGTTGTTGTGCTATGGCATACTATCACCATAGAAATCAACAAATGCACGGTCTTGTCATGGAGTATCAGCGCGACGAACACCGAGTCCGCCTCATTGTCTATCACCTTGTCTGGACGCCCAAGCGCCGCAAAGCTGTGCTTACGGGCGCTATCGGCCTTGATTGTCGGGCGCTGATTGAGGCGAAGTGCGCCGAAAAGGGATGGGAGATCATTGAACTGGCAATCCAGCCCGATCACGTCCATGTGTTCGTGCGCGTGTGGCCGAGCGTATCGGCGAAGGGCGTCACCAGCTACGAGTTGCGGAAGAAGCACCCAACGCTCTTGAAACTGCCCTCGCTTTGGACAAGGAGGTATTTCGCCGCGACGGCGGGCAATGTATCGAGTGAGACCGTCAAACGCTCCATTGA
>Ga0308399_1000219_pt1 | contig 20258 bp, 25 predicted proteins | sample HotsprSampOS1260_FD_202367 | JGI IMG/M metagenome (GOLD analysis project Ga0308399, IMG submission 202367) | Hot spring phototrophic mat microbial communities from Octopus Spring, Yellowstone National Park, Wyoming, United States - 20060914_OS12-60 ... | reverse complement strand
CGCATACGGCTTCGCATACGGCGCATACGCAGCGTACTACGTACCGGTGTCCGCACTGCGGTGCGGCGCTGGCGAAGCAGCAGCAGTACGCGGCTGCGCTGCGGTACGGGTATTGTGGGAAGTGTCGTAGTCAGAAGAAGGAGACGTAGTATGAGGAAGATACGCGCCCCGTTCCCGTATTACGGCGGGAAGTACACCATCGTTGACGAACTGAACCGGCGTTTCGGCGATGTGGATGTACGGATCGATCCGTTCTGCGGATCGGCGGCGTGGATACTCGCGTCGCCGCCGGTGAAGACGGAGATCATCAATGATCTCTACGCCGATGTGGTCAACGCCTACCGCGCCATTCGCGCCGACCCGGACGCCGTTGCGTTCTATTGCGATTATCCGGTGTCGGAATTGGATAGGCTTGCGCGCATCTGGACGTTGCGCGAAACGTTACCGGAGCGCGCAGCGCGCTGCGCTGCCGATCCGAACTGGTACGACGCACGGGCGGCGGGGTATTATCTCTATACCGTCTCAATCGACATAAGGGCGCGACCGTACAAGCGCGGTCCTTGGGTGGTAGAGGGCGGGAAGCTGGTCAGGCGCGGCGGAGCGGACGGAATGATAAAATCGCTGCCTTATATGTTGAGGCGGCAAGGAGCCGCCAAGGCGCGCTATGCCGAATTAGTCGCCTGGTTCCGTCAAATTGCCGAGCGGTTGCGTGGTGTGGTAATTCTCTGCGGCGACTGGCTGCGCGCGGTTAGTACGTTCCCGTCGGGGAAATACGGCGCAACCGCGATCCTTATCGACCCGCCGTATCCAGAATACGGTCAACGTCTCTACGCGACCGACGCGCAATCTTCCGTCTGGTTCGACGCTGCGCGTTGGGCGGTTGCGAATGGAGACAACCCGCTTGTGCGGATCGCAGTGTGCGGCTATTGGTCGCCCGAAACCGACGCGGTGTTTCCGTCCGACTGGGCGAGGTTTCGTTGGACGGCACAAGGCGGGTTCGGTAATTATAGGAAGCGCGGCGTGAACGAGAACCGATTCCGGGAGAGCGTCTGGTTTAGCCCGCATTGCAAGCGGGGGTAAAACAAAAAAAACCCATCCGTACGACGTTTTACCGGACGCGCGACGGGCGCGTTGTGGTGCACGAGGTGCAGATCGGGAAACGGCGATGCGGGCGCACATACGATCAGGCGCTGGTGTATGTGTTCGGCGATCTCGCCCAGGCGTGTATGCACCTCGCCGTCAACCCGCAGCACATCGCCCAGACGCGCGGCGACGCGGCGTTGCCGCCCGTCGAAGCGCCGACGCTCACGCCGGACGAGTGGGCGCGCGGGGTGGGAACGTACTGAAATTGGGGCTTGACAACCGGCGCGGGTTGTGGTATAGTGTAACTGTAATCGATATTCACTCACTTATGAGGAGGCTCAAGATGGCAACTGTACGTGTATGGAGCGGTTACGTTTCGACCATTGACGCTCGTGTTCGGTGGGTCGAGTTCGACGGAAAGTTTCTCGGCGGAATGATATACACGGCGAACGGGCGCGCTTGCGAGCGCGCGTTCTACGAAGCAGACAACGGTATGGTTGTGGTTCACGATGTCCAGCGTGGGACGTGGAGCGAAGGCGGTTATACATACGACCAAAGCATTATTTACCTCTACACGAACGTTGAAGATGCGTGCGTGAACTTCAACGTAAAACTGAATAACCTCGACACAACAAGCCGAAGTTTCGGCGAGCCGCATCACATCGACCCCGAAACCGCGCGTATATACTCATACACTTTGGAAGAGTACATCGCCGAGTTTGAGATTTGCACCACACATCCCTTTGCGTAACGAGCACCAGGCGCGGCTGCGAACCCTTGCACGCCGCGCCTTCTACTACAACGAAAGGAAGAGACGCTATGTCGAGCACGGAACTTGCGCGCTTCTTGGATGTGGCGCTTGACGTTCAAGCACCGCCGTATCCGGGCATTCACGTTGACTTTGGATTGATGGTGGCCAGCAACGGTGTAATGCTGGTCACCAAGAGGTTTGACGACAAGGTGTTCCTCCGAGGCAAAGGCGCTATCTCACCGAAGGCGGCGAAGGTGCTCGTTGCGCTGGTGGAGGCGACGTACATCGGAAGTATAGAAGTGAACGGCAACCGGGTGACCGTAACCGCCCAGAGTACGTGGTATGATGAGAAAGCCGGGGCGGAAGTGGCGGGCGGGTACCGAGAAGTGACGTTGCCGGAACTCTACTGCCGTCAAATCCCGATCAAGCGAATGGTCGAGGTGCTAGACGACAAGGCGTTAGGATGGGAAGTTCTTCCTCTTTCAAGCAATCCGAAACTGAAGACGCTGAAAGAAGCCAACGCGAAAGACTACGTTGCGTTGGTAGATAGCCCGCACGGCGGGTATGAACTCTTTCGCTTGAGGAACATCGACGACGCACACTGGTACAGCGTCGCCCAGTTGCGGTGTGGGCTTCGGCTGTTCGGGAAGCACTCATCCTTGATCGTGCGGCGAAGTAAAGACGGGTGGTTGGCGTTCAGCGATCAGTGGGGTTATACGTTCGCCGTCACCCCATTCATCAAACACAACTAGTACCAGACGCGAACACCAGAACCGCCGGACGCGCGTCCGGCGGTTTCTGTTTGTTCAGCAGTGTCACAACACCGTATAGAAATAAAAGAGAATGATGTGTTGTGACGGCAGCGCGGGCTTGACAATTCGGCGCGCGCGTGGTATACTATGCGTGTAGTCGAACATCAGAAAGGAGTACAACGATGTCGAAACGACGATCTCAACCAAAGACCCAACCCGCGCGCGAAATCGTTATCGCAGAAGGTGAGGACTACCGCATCATCTTCGACCGCGAAACGAAGGATTACGCGGTCGAATACCGCGGCGAGCCGGTCGGCTGGCGCGCGTATGTTGAGGACGCGCGGCGGCTGGTGGAACAGTTGCGGTACGAGGACGCGCGGCGCGGTGAGTAACAGACGATCCTCCCTCCTTCTCCTCCTAGAAGCCCCGCCAGCGTTGGCGGGGCTTCTAGTTGTCAGCAGTGTCACAACACTTCTCTTAATCAAAGAGAAGCAGGTGTTGTGACACCCACGCGCCGCCGCGATCTGGCGTACAAAAACGCGGCGCGTTTCCGGTATAATGAGAATGGAGGGGTGAATAACGCCCCGCAGAGAGAGGAGTAGGAGGGCATCACGTGAACCTTCCTTTTTCGCAGCCGCTGGACAAGGTGACCTACGGCGCGTTAGCCGCCGCAACCGTCATTATTCTCACGTGGGCGCTGCGGGAGTTCGTTGGGATCGAGTTGCCCGCCGAGGTGCAGGCGGCGCTGGCGGTCATCTTCGGTTACGTCGTCTCGTACCACATCCCGCTGAACGAGACTGAGGCTGAGGCAATCGCGCGGAAGTACTACAAGCACAAATGACCGTAGACGAACTGCTGACAGACGAAGCCCGCGCTGCGGTGTTGCGTGCGCTGTTTATGATCGTTGTCAACGACAACGAGCCGGCAAGCGCGCGCGTCGCTGCGGCGCGGCTGTTTCTGTCGCAGTTCGATGAGCAACCGAACGCCGATCAGAGCGTACTGGTGATCGTCGATGAGGCGGCGTTCGTCAAAACGGTATGAGGTTCGACTTCCACACCTCCACGCCGACCAGCGCGCCGTTGCGGAACAGACCCGCAACGCGCGGTTTGTGCACCTGCGCGCGGGGCGGCGGTGGGGGAAATCGCATCTGCTGGCGCGAATGCTCACCGAAGCCGCGCTGGTGCACCGGCAGACGGTCGGGTATTTCGCCCCGACGTACAAGTTGATGCTGCCGGTCTGGGAACAAGTGCGACGAACGCTGCGTGCACCGGCAGCAATGGAATACAAAGCAGAGCGACGGATCGATACGACAACCGGCGGGCGCGTTGAGTTCTGGTCGCTCGACAACGAGAACGCGGGAAGGTCGCGCGGGTACGATCTGATCGTTGTGGATGAGGCGGGTTTGGTTCGTAATCTCGAAACAATCTGGCGCGAAAATCTGATCCCTGCGCTGCTCGACCGGCGCGGCAGAGCGATCCTCGCCGGGACGCCGAAAGGGCGAGGGGATTTCTGGCGTATCCACCAGAGCGCGATAGAAGACCCGCGCTGGGCGACGGTGCGACGTTCAACGAGTGACAACCCGCGTCTCGATCCGGCGGACATCGCGCTGCTGCGGTCCGCGATGACCGAACGCGCCGCACGGCAAGAACTGGACGCCGAGTTTCTCGACGACGGCGGCGCGGTGTTCCGCAACGTTCGTAGTTGTGTCGGCGAGATCGTCCGCAGCAACGAGGCTGCGGTGATCGGGGTGGACTGGGGGCGCTACGAGGACGCAACCGTATTCGCGGCGCTCGACCCGCAGACGCGGTGCGTCGTCGACGTTGAACGTCTCGTCGATGTGGATTTCGCAACCCAGCGCCGCGCGCTGGTCGCGTTCTGGCGGCGCAACGGCGGCGGCGCGGTGCTCGCCGAAGCCAACAGCATCGGCGCGCCGAACATCGAAGAATTACGGCGTGATGGTGTGCCCGTTCAAGCGTTTACAACGACGGTCGCTTCAAAACCGCTACTGATCGACACGCTCGCGCTGGCGCTGGAGCAGCGAACGATTGTACTGCCGGAATTGGAGTGGCTGCTCAACGAGTTAGAGATATACAGCGTCGATATTTCCGCGTCCGGTCGCGCACGCTACAGCGCGCCGGAAGGATGCCACGACGACGGAGTAATTGCGCTCGCGCTGGCGGTGTGGGGCGCGGCGCAGAGCGCCGAGGTGTTGTTTGATGTCTAACCCGGTCGCACAACTCGTACTGTCGCCGTTTGAGCGCTACGACATCAAAGCGCTCAATCTGGAGGATTTCCTTCCGTCCGCGTGGACGGGCGTGTTTACCGGCGACGGCGATGCGGTCGATGTGGAGACGGCGTATGAGCGCGTCGCTGTGGTGCGGACGGCGGTGACGTTGCGGGCGAACGCTCTCGCGTCGCTGCCGTGGGAAATTACCACCCGGCGCGGTACGCTGGTCGCATTCGACGCAGAGCGACTGGCGGCGCTCATTCGCGGAATTGAGATCGACCTGTGTCTGTACGGCGCGGCGTATCTGTTGCGCGACCCCGCAGCGTCGCTTGGTCTCCGTCGTCTGCACCCGCGTACCATCACTCCGATCACCGACGCGAAACGCGGGCTGGTCGGGTTCACCCGCCGAGTGAACAACACTGAAATCCGGTTAGAGCCGGAAACCGAACTGCTGTATCTCTGGGAGCCGTCCGTAAGAAGCGAGGTTGAACCCGGCGTCGGGTTGGTGACGACGGCGCTGACCCAAGCCCGCGCGCTGCTGGCTGCCGAGCGCTACCAGACGGCGTACTTCGAGCGCGGCGCGGTGCGCCCCACCGTCTGGATGTTCGCCCAGCGCCCGACGGACGCCGAGCGGTCGCGGTTTGAGCAGTGGCTGCGCCAACTCGTCAGCGGCATCCGCAACGCATTCCGGCACCTTGCACTGTCGAGCGAGATCAAAACCGTCACGCTGGGCGATACACTGTCCGACGCGGTGCAGCCGGAACTGTTGCAGCGTGCGGCGGAACTGATGCTCACCGCGTTTCAAGTGCCGATGTCGCTGGTGTTCTCGAACGCCAGCAACTACGCCACCGCTCAGCGTGATTATCAGACGTTTATCCTACTAACGATCCTCCCTCGCACGCGCGAAATTGCGGCGATGCTGCAACCGCACTTTGCTGCGTACAATCAAGTTTTGCGTTGTAGCGAAGCGCGCATTGACGCAGTGCAGAGTTCGGAGTTGGAGAAGGCAGAGGCGATTCAGCGCCTCACCGGACAGCCGGTGCTCACACTGAACGAAGCCCGCGCACGTCTCGATCTGCCGCAGTTCGTTGAGGACGTAGCAGACCAAGAACTGCTGCGACTGCGCAACCGGCTGGCGATAGCGCGGGAAGCGGTTGCTGCCGGTCTCGACGTAAGAACGGCGCTGCGGTTGGCGGGCGTCAACGGCGCGGCAAGTGCGGAACCGGAGGAGGAGGCAGCGAAGTCGCTGAAGAAGGACGAAGCCGAACCGGAACTGCTGCCGCACGAGGTGCAACTCTACCGCGACCTCAAGCGCGCGTTTCAACAGTTGCGTCAGGTGATGCTCGACGGTGCAGACGAGATTACGGCGCAGATGTTCAGCGAGACGCTCTATCCCGCAATGCGCCGCAATATCGAGACGATTGCGCGTCTGTTCGCAGACGAGATGCGCGCAGCGATCGGCGTAACCGTCAACGTCGATGCGCTGCTGGCGGATTGGGCTGAGGAAGCGACGCGCCGCCAGGTGGAAGAGTTGCTCTATCCGTACACGCGCGACTACATCGCCCGCGCGGTTGCTGCTTGGCAACGGATGCCAAACGCCGACCGCGACGAACTCGTTCGGATGATAGAACCGGTCGTTGGAGCGAAGCGCGCCGAGACCGTCGCCATCACCGCTGCGACTGAAGCCGCGGCCGCGGGCGTGCGGGCGTACCGCGACGGGATGCGCGCCGAGCATAATCTGGAGTACGTGATGATTTGGGAGACCGCAAACGACGAGCGCGTGTGTCCGATCTGCGGCGCGCTCCACGGCAAGCGCGAGGACGAGTGGGGCGGGCGGAGCGGGCCCCCGGCGCACCCGCGTTGTCGGTGCGGCGTCAGACTGGAGCGGGTAAATGCAGGTTAGCGTCTCTGTCGATCTGGATAACGCATTGCGCAAACTGCTGCCGCGTTCGGCGCGGATCGAAGCCGCGCTCGATGCGGGTGCGGCTGCGGCTCACGGCGTGATGCAAATCTATCCGCCCCCGCCTGCCGGATCGCGGTATCGAAGGACGGGCAATCTGCGGCAGAAGTTGCGGATCAAGAAACTGTCGAAGACGTTGAGGATCGTCGAGAACACCGCGTCCTATGCGCGGTACGTCTACGGAATGCCGCAAGCGCGCGTCCATCGCGGGCGCTGGGCGTCGGTGCGCGACGCGGCGGAAGCGGCGAAGAAGGAAGCAATCGCCGTACTGAAGGGGAGGTGAGGAGATGGAGTGGCAGACCGCGCCCGGCGCGGCGCTGAAGGCTGCGTACACCGGCGACGTTGAGGGGTTGCTGGTGGTATTCGGTAATCCCGACGCCGTTGATCTCGAAAATGAGTTCTTCACGCGAGAAACCGATTTCGGGCGACTGCGCGAAACTCCGATCTGGCTCAACCACGCGCAGCCGGTGAAAACGGCGGGCGGGGTTATCCTCATCGAAGAGCCGATCGGCTACGGCGCGCTGGAGATGACCGATGAGGGGGTGATCATCCGCGGGCTGCTCGACGCGAAATACCGCTACCTCGCCCAGATCGCGCCGGAGATGGGCTGGTCGAGCGGGACGGCTGCGCACTTGGTGGTGCGCCAACCGGCGGGGAAGGCTATGTTTATCAAACGCTGGCTGCTGGGGCTGGATGCGAGCATCACGCCGACGCCCGCAGAGCCGCGTACAATGTTGAGGAATGTCTATCGGTTAGTCATCAAGTAGGAGGGAAGTAAGGAGATGACGGAGATTGTGATGAACCAATCGGAACTCGCTGCCGAGATCGCCGCGCGGCTGCGTGACGAGGTGGCGGCGGCGGTGAAGGCGCAGAGCGTCGGCGTGGCGACAACCGCAACCACTTCGGAAGGCGAAGGCGTATCGTTCGGCGACTTCTTGAAGTGCGTAGCAACCAACGACGTTCAGCGTCTGCGCGCGGTCTACAAGAGCGCGAAAGCGCTAGACGAGACGACCGGCGCAAGCGGCGGCTTTCTGGTGCCCACCCAGTTCGAGGAACGCATCCGCGCCGTCGGCGCGCCGATGCTGTTTGATCAACTCGTCGCCGCCGGTCGCGGTCCGTTGATGCTGCGCACGAACGCGGCGGAGTTGGCGCTGCCGGTGCTGGAGCAAGATCAAGCGCCGAACGTCGAGAGCAGCGCGCTGGTAGGCGGCGTGCGGCTGGTCTGGCGTGAGCAGAGCGCAGACGTTGCGGAGAGCGAACCGCGCTTCGAGCAGCGCATCTTCCGCCCGCACGCGGCGGACGCCTACGTTGCGGCGTCAACCGAACTGATCTCCGACGCGCCGCAGGCGTTGGAAGACACGCTTGTTACGCTCTTCGGTCGCACCTACGCGGTGCTGAAAGCGCGCGTGATGCTGCGCGGCACCGGCGTCGGACAGCCGCGCGGGATCGTCGGACATCCGGCGGCGATCAGCGTCGCCCGCTCCACCACAGGCACGCAGGTTGAGCGGGACACCGACACCGTTCTGGCGATGATCCAGCGGCTGCTGCCCGGCAGCGCGACTGCGGTATGGATCGCCCATCCGTTCTGGCGGGCGCGGCTGATGGCGACGCGGCTGAGCGAGACGCTGCTCTATACGGTCAACGGGCAGTCGCTGGTGTACGGCGATACCCTCGCCGGTATTCCGATTGCCTACAGCGAGCACCTGCCGGAGGTAACCGGCGCGGGATCGCTCATCCTCGCCGATCTGTCGTACTACGCAATGGTGGAGCGCGCGGGGTTCAGCGTTGCGTTCAGCGAACACGTGCGCTTCCTCAAGCGGCAATCGGTGTGGTTGTTCGGCGTGCGGATCGACGGCGCGCCGCTCATCAACGCACCGCTGATTTTGGCGGACGGCGCGGGTACGAACACCGTCAGCCCGTTCGTCGAGATCGCAGCCGGGCAGTAGTAAGCAAGGGCGTCACAACACGCTATAGAAATAAAAGAAGATCGCGTGTTGTGACGCTGCTGATGACACCGGCGGGCGCGGGGGAGTACTACGTTTGGGTGAGGCGGACTGTCACAACACTGCATATAGATAAAAGAAGATGCGGTGTTGTGACGGCGGTTGAGGACAACGGCTGATCAGAAAACGGGCGCTGTCACAACACGCTGTATAAATAAAAGAGATGCAGGTGTTGTGACGGCGCACTAGAGGAGGAGCATACGATGCTTGTTCAGGAGACCATTCAGCCGCTGTTGCGGTTCTTCAACGCGAACGTTACGGCGGATACGGACACGTCGGTTATAAGTATTGCAAACGCGCAGGCGGTGCGGATCGTTGCGCACACCGGGACGGTGGTAGGCACTGCGGCGCTGCGTGTGTTCGTCAACACCACGAACTCCGCTTCGGGAGCAACTGAGTTGACGGATAAGGCAATTGCAACGCTGGCGTCAAACTCGTCCTATGAGATTTTCGTATCGGGCGAGGAGGCGTATGCAGCGATGGCGCGCGCGTCGCATCTGTTTGCGCGTGTTGATGTAACGGATTCGGCGACCGTTCCGATTGCGATTGAGATTTCCGCGTTCCCGGCGCGCGACGTTCCCGCGTCGCTGCCATCCGGCTGGACGCGCGTGCTGTGAGGTGACAGATGTACGCGACGTTGGCGCAGTTGAGGGAATACCTTAGCGTCACAACAACTGTTGATGACGCGCTGCTAACCGATCTGATCACACGCGCTACTGCGGTTATCGAACAGATGACGCGCAAGACCTTCACTGCGCCGACGGCGACATCTCGAACATTTGGACGCGAGGTGATGCTGTGGGACGCGCAGTTGCGGCGGGATTATCTACTGCTGCCGTCCGGCGTCTACATCGCGCAACTGGTCAGCGCGATCGACGGCGACGGTGATGCGATCACGCTTACCGAAATCGACACGCACCCGCCCGACGCGCCGTACACCGTCCTCGCGCGGCGGGGCAAGCGCTGGTGCGGCGCGTCGCAGCAAGCGACGATAACCGCGCGGTGGGGGTACAGCATCAACCCGCCCGCCGATATTGTGCACGCAACAATCCGTCTCGCCGCGTGGATGTACCGGCAACGCGGGACGGCGAACGACCCGGATCGCCCGACGGTTGCCGACGGCGGGCTGGTTCTGCTGCCGTCGGCGCTGCCGGACGATGTACGCGCGATATTGGAGCGCTACCGCGATGTCGTATAGTAGCGTCACCGACATCATTGAGTTGCTGGCGGGGCTGGCGGTGCAGTACAACAGCGCCGTCGTTCCCGTTCGGCGGTTATCAACGCAACCGAACTGGTCAGACGCCGCGCAACTGCCGGTGCGGATCATCCCCGCGCTCGGCGGGTTGCGGCTGGTTGAGGGGGGCGTCTACACTCCAACGCGCGCAACGCGGGCGGTGTGGGAGATCGACGATCTGCTGCTCGTGCGTGATGTCGGGATGGGGCGCGGTGTTGCGGATACGGCGGCGGCGCTGGTGGACTACATCGAAGACTACGTTGCGCGACTGCGTTTCGCGTGGTTGACGCGCGGCGATGTGCAATTACTCAACGTGAGCGGAATAGTCGACGTTATTCGGTACGGCGAGCGGGCGTATGAGGGCGTTGCGATGACGACGAGGTTCGCACATCTCGTACGCGCGCCGTCGAGTTAGGAGGGTAGGAGATGTCGCACTCTGGAGTTCTTGCCGGGCTGTACGCCGGTAATTTCGCGGTCGAGATTTCGACCGATGCTACGACCTGGACGGCAGTATCTAATGCAACGGTGAAGGTAGACGACGTTGAACTGAACCGACCTTCCGGTGAGGCGTATGTCGGCGGTTCGAGCGACTACGCGACGGTGACGGTCGGTAAACGCGAACCGGTCGAACTCACATTGACGTTTTTGTACAACGAGGATACGAACTCTGCGGCGAATACGATCTTTGATCAGTTCCAAAGCGCCTCGCCGCGCCTCGGCGTGCGCTGGTCGCCGCGCGGGTTAGTCGGCAGCGCACGCGCGTACGGAACGAGCAACGACGGCGGAACGTCGTTTGGGGTGGGGGTGATCACCAACGTCACACTGAGCGCGCTTGACCCAAGCGACGCAGATCCGTATGTCGCGATGGTGACGGTGCGAACTCCGTCGCTGCGTCAGTACACGCTCGGATCAAGCCCGACCAACCTCAACCCGGCGTCATAAGTAGGAGGGTATTATGGACAAACCAGCAGAGATTTACGACATCGATACAATCCGCGTTGACCGCAACGCGCTGACGATCCGCGAAGCCGCGACGGTACTCAACAACGAATTGACCGCACCGGTGGTGGCGCGGTTGGTGCGCAAAGCAATCGGCACGCAAGCAGACCGGTTCCCGCTGCGGGCGCTGAAGGCGGTGTACGAACGGGTGTTGCCGAAGATTTTCGAGCCGGACGAGGCGGTGCGGTCGCGGGTGGCGGGGCTGGTTCCCGCAGTCGGCGAGATCACCCTCGGCGAGTATCACGAGTTTCTCGACGCCAGCGAACGGAAGATCGCGTTCCCGCCGGTGGCGGCGACGTTGTTGATCAAAGCCTACGGTGAAGACATTCTCAACGAACCGTATGCCGCCGCCGCGTTACTGCTGAAGAAAATCTTCGACAGTATCGGCGATGAGGGAAACGAGTAGCGCGGGCGACGGCGTTAGGTCTGCTCGACCTCGCGCCGCTGCCCGCCGCGTACACAGAATTGGTGTTGTGCAGAGACATCTACCACTGCACGCCCGACGCGCTTGATCGTCAACCGCTCCGGCGCGTCGCGCAGCATCTTGCGGCGCTGCGCGCGGAGCGGCGGCACCAGGCGCTGGTCGCAGCGCATCAACGGAAACGGCGATGAGCGATGTCGTCATCAAACTGAGCGCGGTTGACGCAGCAAGCGGCGTGCTGGAGCGCGTCGCCCAGAACGTTCGCGGCGTCGGGCAAGCCGCGGACGCCCAGCGCGGCGCGTTCGGGGCGCTGGAGCAGGTGGCGGTCGGCGCGCTGCGGCAGATCGGCGCGGCTGCGGTCAATCTGGCGGCGACGGGGATTGCTGCGCTTGGAGATCAACTGCGTTCGAGCGTCGACGTTGCCGCGAACTTCGAGAGCGCTCTCTTCAAGTTCCAGGCGGTGGCGGGCGACTCGCTGACGAAAGCCGGACTGTCGTTTGATGACGTAAAGCAAAAAGCGCTTGCGCTAGGATCGTCAACGCAGTTCAGCGCACAACAAGCGCTGGATGCGATGACGGAACTCGTCAAGGGCGGCATCAACGTCAAAGATGTGATGGGCGGCGCGACGGATGCGACGCTGGCGCTTGCCGCAGCCGCGCAACTCAACCTCGCCAACGCCGCCACAATCGTTGCGAAGCAGTTGGGCGTCTGGGGCGAGACCGGCGTGACCGCGGCGAACGTCGCCGACCTTCTCGCGTCCGCCGCGAACGCAAGCACCGTAGACGTTGAGGAACTCGCGCTCGGTCTGGCGAACGTCGGCGGCAGCGCGAAAGTCGCCGGACTGTCGTTCCAGGAGACAGTCCAGACGATGGCGCTCATCGCGCCCTCGTTCAGCAGCGCCGCAGATGCCGGTACGTCGCTCAAAACGTTCCTTCAGCGCCTGATCCCGACGACAAAAGACGCAACGCGGATGATGGTCGAGTTGGGGCTGGCGACGGAAGACGGGAAGTCGAAATTTTTCGACGCGAAAGGCAACTTTATCGGGATGGAGGCGGCGGCGCGGTTGTTGCACGACGCAACCAAAAATCTGAGCGAAGAACAAAAATTCTTAGCGCTCAATACCATCTTCGGAACCGATGCGATCCGCGCCGCTGCTGCAATTTCCGTGGCGGGCGCGGTGGGCTACAACGAGATGGGTCAAGCAATGCGCGACGCGGGCGGTGCGGCGCAGGCGGCGGCGATAATGCAGCAAGGGTATAAGTTCACGCTCGACCAGTTCAACGCGGCGGTGGAGACGTTGCAGATTACGGTCGGAAGCGCGCTGTTGCCTCATTTGACGCGGTTGGTCGCTGCGGCGGCGGAAGGAGTCAACGTATTCACCTCGTGGGTTTCCGGCATCCTCAACGCGGCCGATCCCGTCGCAGCGCTCGCGGCGCAGATCGGGCTGGTCGGCGTGACGACCGGCAGCGTTCAGCAGATGATTACCGACGCTGCGACTGTTATTTTCGCAACGTGGAACTCGTTGAGCGCCGCACTTGCGCCGTCTACGCAGACCGCGTGGAGCGCGGTGCAGCAGGCGGTGCGGTTTGCGACCGCGCTCGTAACGCAAATCTGGAACACCCACGGTGCGGATATTCTCGCGTTCGCAAAACGAACGTGGGAAGGAATTATGAGCGTCGTCACCGAAGCGGCGCGGTTCATTCAAGCCGTAATTGAAACGCTGGTCACGGCGGTGCAGTGGGTGTGGCGCAACTTCGGCAGCGAGATCACCGCAGTCGTGCAGTTTGCGTGGAACCAGATCAAGACATCGACCGAAACCGTACTTGCGGCGCTGCGTGGGTTGTTCGAGGCGGGAACCGCCACGCTGCGCAGCGACTGGAGCGCGGTGTGGAACGCGGTGCAATCAACGGTACAGACCGCGCTTGCGGCTGTGCAGCAAGCGGTGCAGTTCATAACCGCGCTCGTAACGCAAATCTGGAACACCCACGGAGCAGACATCCTCGCGTTCGCAAAACGAACGTGGGAAGGAATTATAAGCGTCATTGTCGCAGCGGCGCAATTCGTTCAAGCCGCGATTGAAGCGCTGACCGCAGCAGCGCAGTGGATTTGGGCGAATTTCGGAAACGAGATCACCGCAGCCGTGCAGTTTGCGTGGAACCTCATCAAAACACTAACCGAGACCACACTGAGCATACTGCGCGGACTGTTCGAGGCGGGAACCGCCGCGCTGAGCAGTGATTGGAGTGAGGTGTGGAACGCGGTACGGTCAACGGTGCAGACCGCGCTTGCCGCAGTACAGCAAGCAGTGCAGTTCGTAACCACGCTGGTGGTGCAAATCTGGAACGCCCACGGTGCGGATATTCTCGCATTTGCAAAACGAACGTGGGAAGGAATTATAGGCGTCGTCATCGCAGCGGCGCGGTTTCTTCAAGCAGCAATCGAAGCGCTGACCGCAGCAGCGCAGTGGATTTGGGCGAATTTCGGAAACGAGATCACCGCAGTCGCGCAGTTTGCGTGGAACCTCATCAAAACACTAACCGAGACCACACTGAGCGTACTGCGCGGACTGTTCGAGGCGGGAACTGCCGCACTGCGCGGCGACTGGAGCGCGGCGTGGGAGGCGATCAAGCGCGTCGCGGAAGCGCTGTGGAACGGGATACGCACATCTGCTGAACATCTGATGAACACGCTTTCGTTGCTGTTTCAGTCGCTGTACCCGCGTCTCGAAGAGGCGTTCCGTCACGCGATTGCGGGCGCGGCGTCGCTCGGCGCGGCGCTGATCGACGGGATCAGAAGCGGAGTGGAAAGCGCGGCGCGCGGGTTGGCGCAGGCGGCGGCAGATGCGGCGAAGGCGGCGCTGGACGCAGCAAAAGCGGCGCTCGGCATCCGCTCGCCGTCGCGCGTCGCGGCGCGCGAGGTCGGCGTACCGCTCGCCGAAGGCATTCTGCGCGGGCTGACGGAAGGTCTCGCGCCGCTGCCGCTGCTCACACGCGACGCGGTGACGCAACCGCCTCCGGCGTCGGCAACGGTCAACGTCGGCGGCATTACCGTCAACGCTGCGCCGGGAATGGACGAGCGGCGGGTTGCGACGTTGGTACGCAGCGAGATCGATAACCTCACTCGACTGGCGCGATTCGGGAGGGTGTGATGAGAATACGCCGGATCGGGACTCTTGTGTTCAACGAGAATACGAACATCATCGTTGACGCAACTAATCAAGACGCGCCCGGCATCGGGTTCAACGCGAATGCGCTTTTCGATCCGCAGCCGTTCGCGGCGGAGATCGCGTTTCGGAGAGAGACGCGGCAGCAGGCGCTGAACGCGGTGAATGCATTCGCGCGCGAACTGCATATTTACGCGCAGCGACGGCAGGTCGTTTCGCTTGCGGGCGGCGCGCAAGTGATTATTGACGACGCAAGCGGCAGTGCAACGCTGGCAGCGCACCTTCGTGACGCAGTCGTCAATCTGTTGAGCGTCGAGACGACCGCAACCGGCGTGATCGCGCGGGTGCGGGTGACGGGAACGCTGGTCGCTCCGTTCATCAGTACTACGAGTTTGCTGAATTCATTTTCGGAACTACGACCATACGAACGCCGAAATATTTCGCTGCCGGGGTTGAGCGATGAGTATCTTTACAAAAACGGATTTTATTGTTTCGTCTCGAATATGCCGAGTCTCTACAATGCGCTGTTTGCCGCAGAGGAGCGGGAGAGTGCATCGGGGGGAAGCCGTATCCAGGTGATCAATGCAACTTCGAATTCACAAGGGACTACGACGGAGACGTGGAACGTAGGCGGGACGACGTTGAGGCGCGTACGGTTCTCATCTGCGACGAGCGGAACGATCACCTACCCCATCTCCCCGACCATCCCGGCAGATGTATACCGCCTTTTCATCGAGATTTTCTGCCCAACCACACCGGCGGCGAATGCGCGCTATCTCATCGGTTGGGAAGGACAGCCGCAGATTGCGGAAACGATAACGGCAGGTCGCTCGTGGTATATGCCCGCGCTCATTACCCGCGACGGCGCGCCGATCACGGTGACTCTCCAAGTCCAGAACGTACCGAACGACACGCTGGTAATGCCGCTCGTCCTCATCCCGACCGACGGCGTTTCCGTCTGGAACATCGTCACGCCGCCGCCGCTCATCGTTTTTCATATGTACGATCCGCAATACGCCCTTCCGCGCCCTTTCCGAACTATTCCGAACGGAACGATCTACGGCGCGCCGGGATTTGTTTCGAGTCGCCACCTTACGGTGTTTCTCGGCGCGACGACGTTAAATTACAACGACCACATCAACGCATTCGCCAACTTTGACGTTCGTTCGTACCGAATCGAACCCGCCGCGTTCGCGTAAGGAGGCGACTATGCTTGTTGCAATCACCGAACCACATCAGCACTTTCCGGTACCGCTCACCGTCGCCGACTACGAATTCTCGACCTCTGACGACGGCGACGAGCGCGGGCGCGTCACGCTGCCGCCGGGCTACGCGCGCTCTGGGGTTATGACGCAGATCGGCGACGAGTTGATCGTCTACTGTACGCAACTCTCGCGCACCGTCTGGCGCGGGCAGATCGAGCGGATCGAGGAGGCGCGCGACGGCAGCATCACCTGGCACGCACTGGGGTTCGGCGCATTACAGCGCGAGGCGCGGATTTCGGTCGTGCAGAACGTGATTTCTACAACGAAATGGAAGCCCGTCGGCTCCGGGTTTATGCCCAACAGCGGCTACAATTCGCGTCCCGACCTGTGGGAGTATGAATTTATTTCCGGTAATTTGTTTATAACTATACGGATAGTAACAAAGAGAACGTTTACAATTTCAAATTCAACGCTTTTCTTCGTCGCGTATTTGTACGCTCAACCGGAACGCTACGCAACGATCACATCAAACGAGCGTCTATATGTAGGAGTAACTAGAACGGGTCTGGCGACCGGCGTATGGGTCGCGCCGGTGACGGCTATTCCACAACCGAATACGTACACGCTGACGCTCGGCGCATTCTCCAGCATCAACAACGAAGGGGTCATCACAGCATCGACGTGTTACGGCTGGGTCGTCGGCGTGCAGGCGTCCGGCAACGAGACGACCGTGGGGGCGACGTCTGTTGCGTTTCTTGCGAGAATCAACGACCCCGGCACCGGCGGAATCAACGCCGGACCGCTCTCTACCGCGCTGATCGCACGCGGCGGATGTTGTGACATCTACCTGCCGTCTCAAACGATAGTTGATATAGAAAACCCGAACGCAAACCTACGCGAAATTATCGAGCACGTCAGAACCGATTATTCGTCCGTCAGGTACCATCTCAAGCGCTTCCTGCGCGACCGACCGCGACCAACAATCGATTTTCGCACAGACAGCACGCTGGTCTGGCGCTTCCCCGAAACGATGCGCGTCGTCGACATCTCGAAAGCGCCGAGCCGCATATTTGCACAATATCACGGCTACTGGACGGATCATCTGACCGCGACGACAACGATTCAATCGCTCGAATCGCGCCGACAACTCGCCCGGCGCGTCGCCGGCGTCGGCGAATACAGCAGCAAGACGACCGCAGACGCGCGCCGCGACGAGGCGGCGATTGCGATGGATCGCCAGATTGCACCGATAACGGTCGAACTCGACAATTCGCGCTACGAACTGCTGACGCGCGAAGGAGTTGCGGTTCCGAATTGGGCTGCGGATGTCAGCGACTATGCGATTGTGCCGGGCTACTACCGAAACGCGAAAATCACAGCGCGCGTCATCACACGCGAGCGAACGACGTACACCGTTTCGTTCAATCCCGACGACTTCGTGACGGCGCTGAGGTGAGGAAGGAAATGCCTCGTCAACTATTTCCATACGTCGGCGGAAAATACCTCGTTGCGACGGAAATCAACCGACGGTTCGACGCGATTGATACACGCATCGACGCCTTTACCGGATCGTCGAGTTGGATACTCGCTTCTGAACCGGCGAAGTACGAGATCGTCAACGATCTGGACGGCTACGTTGTCAACTACCTGCGCGCGGTCAAGTACGCGCCGGAGGAGGTTGCGCGGCATCTGGACTTCCCGCGTGCAGAGTTGGAGTTGGTAGCGCGTCATCACTACGTCAGAGATAAACTACCCGAACTCGTTGCAAAACTGGGCGGCGATCCGGATTACTGCGATCCAATTCTCGCGGCGCGCTGGGCGTATGTGATGGCGCATAGTCTAATGCACGAATATAAGAGCGCCGGTGGATGGTCGGTGCGCGACGGACGACTGGTTTACGAACGCGGCGCGGGACGAAGGCGGGTAAGTATGACATCAGCGCCGCAGCTCCTCGCCCGACTCGTCAAAGAACGTCGCGTTTTCGAGTACGTCGCCGCACTGTCCGAACGTCTGCGCTGTGTCCAGGTGTGGTGGAATGATTTCGAGGTCGTTGTTGAAAAAGCAGACCGTTCCGATTTCGGCGTCGTCGGTATTCTTCTCGACCCGCCCTACCCGCGCCACCTGCGCGACTACGAATACGACACCGACGGCGCGGATGTCTGGCATCGCGCCGCACGCTGGGCAATCGCCAACGGCGACAACCCCAAATACCGCATCGCGGTCTGCGGCTACAACGACGCCGACAGCGATGCGCTGTTCCCGTCTGCGTGGCGGCGGTTCGTCTGGCGACGCAGCGGCATCGGTCAGAACAAAGACCGCGAGTGCATCTGGTTCAGTCCGCACTGCGGGGGAGGCAGAGATGATTGACGATAATCCGCTTATCTTCGCACCGCACAGCATCAGCGCCGCGACGTTCCGGCGCGTGCTGCGCATCGCGCGCAGTCCGGCGTTCGTCGAAACCGATGCGCTGCTGGCGGCGCTCGACGACTGGGGCGCGGATCGCGGCGTCGCGTTGGCGTTCTTTGCGAAGGAGAGCAGTTACGGGCTGCGCGGCGTTGCAACGCGCACGCGCAACTGGGGCAATCTCAGACGCGGCAAGCGGATGATTGCGCAGACGCCGCACCCGTTTGCCGTTTACGCGCGCTGGACGGACGGCTTGAACGACTGGTGCGAGTTGCTCAAAGAGCACTACTGCAAGCGGCGCGGATTGTGCCGCTTGCGCCAGATACTGCCGCGCTACGCGCCGTCGTCAGACGGCAACAACCCGGAGCGCTACGCAGATTTCGTCGTCGCGCTCGTTCGACGTTGGCAGAGGGAGGAGCAAAGTGGACATCGTTGAGATATTCCAATTGCTGGCGGCGGGGCACAACGGGCTGACCGCAGTCGATTACGTCTGGAACGCGGTCTTCGGCGCAATCGGCGCGGCGACCGCATACCTCGCCGACAACGAGGGCGAGGTGATTTTGCCGCGCTACGACGCCGAGCAGCACAGCATCGAACTCGGCGCGTTGGGGCGCGTGCTGGTCGGCGCGGGGGCGGGGACGCTCGTCGGCTATTCCGGCTACGTCCCGTTCATCGCGGGCGTCGTTGCGCCGACGCTGCTGCCGATATTGATCGATAAGGTCACTGCATTTGTGGGGCGTGGGCGAAAATGAAACTCGACGTTCTGTTGCTTATCAGCGCGTTCGCACTCGCGTTCGTTCACCCCGACGCGGCGCAAGTCGCAGCGACGGCGGTGCTGGTGCTGCTGGTGACGCGGATTGAACGGGGGCGACGGGCGAGGAAAAAGAAAAGCGCCCCGGCTGTTCGCTGAGGCGCGAAGGAGGCGGGGCGTCTAGTACTGCTGGATGTCGATTGCGAGAGACGCCAGCGCCTCGACCGGATTTGCGGCGACGCCCCGGCAGACCACCTCTTGATCGCCGTCGTCAACGAGCGCGTCGGCGACCCGGAGAGGGCCGTTGCGGAACGCCCGGAGTTTGATAAGCCGCACATCTCGTTTCGGATAGTGCATCATTAGCGTCTCCAACACATTTACTTACCTCCTTGTAGATAGATAACTGTCGTACCTACGGCATACCACACACCCGCCGGTTTGTCAAGAGTGAAATCTCAACCAAAGTCCTCACCAAAAGCCCTTGACAAAAAGGAACTTGTGTGCTAGGCTAACGACCGGCGTAGTAGACGCCGACTTAGACGAGGAGAAAGGAGCCTATGTCCATCTCATTTACAGATTACCTCGACTTGCTCTACGGCGACGACGCCGCTGCCTATACAACCGTCAGCGTCAAGTTGACCGACGGTCGCTTCAAATGTCAGACATTCAACCTCTCGCAGCGCGCCGAGATCGTCAAGCATATCGAGAAACACCTCGTATACGACATCTACATCAAGCGCGCGTCGCAAAAAAGAATCCCAGACCCCGGATCGTCCGGCAGCGCCAAACTTGCACACCTCCAGCGCGTCATCACCGCAGACATCGACATCCATTCCGACGCGCACGCGAAGGATACGCTCCCCGCGTCAAAAGACGACGCGCTGAAACTCCTCACCGAGAGCGGCTTGCCGGAACCGACGCTCGTCGTCCACACCGGCAACGGTCTGATGCCGATGTGGGTTCTGCGAGAACCGCAGAAAGCGGACGACGTTGCGCCGGTGCAGTCCGGCGTCGAGGCGCAACTGCGCATCACCGCCGCGCGGTACGGCTGGACGCTCGACAACACGAGCGACGCGGCGCGGTCGATCCGCGTCGTCGGTTCGTACAACTGGAAGCAGCGCCCACAGAAGAAGCCCGTCGTTGTCCTTCGCAACAGCGACCGCTACTACGACCTCGCCGATTTCGCCGCGTTCGCCCGCCGTCCACTCCTCACGCCCCGGCGCGTCGGCGGCGCGGCAACGCGGGAAACGATTGAGACGCTGCTGAAGCACATTCCGGGCGACGGGTTGGAGTACAATATGTGGCT
>Ga0308399_1000216_pt1 | contig 20388 bp, 18 predicted proteins | sample HotsprSampOS1260_FD_202367 | JGI IMG/M metagenome (GOLD analysis project Ga0308399, IMG submission 202367) | Hot spring phototrophic mat microbial communities from Octopus Spring, Yellowstone National Park, Wyoming, United States - 20060914_OS12-60 ... | reverse complement strand
CACCATTCACGGGCGCACACGCGCACAAATGTTCAAAGGTTCAGCGGATTGGACTTGGATAAAACGTGCCAAAGAAATTGCAACCATTCCCATCATTGGCAACGGCGATATTTGGACGGCAAAAGATGCAGTCAAACATTTTCAAATCACCCAAGTCGACGGTGCGATGATTGGGCGTGGCGCAATCGGCAATCCGTTCATCTTCCGTGAAGCCAAAGCCTTAATGCAAGGCATTGAACTTCCGCCGCCGACCTTTCACGAGAAAATTCACGTGGCGATTGAACATCTGAAAATGTCTGTTGAGTGGAAAGGCGAAAAGTATGGCGTTCTCGAAATGCGCCGCCACTATGCCTCGTATCTCAAAGGCATGCCGAACGTGAGCAAAGTGCGCGACTTCTTGGTGCGTGAAGAAAAGTGGCAAAACATCATCGACCGACTTTTAGAATATGAACGCGAGTGCGAACAACACCTCGCCGAAGGCACCTTCGACCAATATGCCGAAACGCTGAACGACCACTCCAAACGGCTGATTTTAGAGCCTGCGGTTGTGGGCAACTAATTTGCCCGTTGCCAACAGCATGGTTTGAAATTTGAAGTGCGAAACGGTAAATTCCGCCTCTTTTCATCTCAACAACGGAAATGGAGACGCTTACGACCTTGAACGTGATTCGCATCAAAAACGCACCTACGGGAAAGAACCAAACGCCCGCTTCGCCTTCTGACGACGCTGAAGCACAAGCCTTGCTCAAAGCCAGCGGACCAATTCCACAACACATCGCCATCATTATGGACGGGAACGGGCGCTGGGCGGCACGGCGCGGCGAAATGCGCGTTTCAGGACACAATGCTGGTGTCGAATCCGTGCGTGATACCGTTGAAGCCTGCGCTCAACTTGGCGTCGGCTATTTGACCTTGTATGCCTTCTCGACCGAAAATTGGAAACGCCCCAAATCCGAAATTTCGGCACTCATGCATCTCTTGATTCAAGCCCTTCGCAAAGAAACGAAAACCCTCCACGAAAACGACATCAAACTCAATGCGATTGGCAACATCTTCGCACTTCCGCCAAACGTTCGGCAAGAGTTGGAAGAAAGCATGGAACTGACTCGCCACAATAAACGCATGACGCTCTCACTTGCGCTTTCATATAGCGGACGTTGGGAAATCATGCAAGCCACGAAACGCATTGCCGAAGAAGTAAAAGCTGGGCGATTAGACCCCGGTGACCTCACCGATGATGTTTTCGAACGATACCTTGCCACCTACGGCATGCCTCACCCCGATTTGCTTATTCGCACCAGCGGCGAATTTCGCATCAGCAACTTTTTGTTGTGGCAACTCGCCTACACGGAAATTCACATCACCGATTGCTACTGGCCTGATTTTCGTCGCAATAAACTCTACGATGCGATTCGCGACTTTCAACGCCGCGAACGCCGCTTCGGCATGACAAGCGAACAACTTGCCGCGCTCACGAACCCATTGCATCAAACCCATCAGCCGTGACACTCGGAAACGCTTTCGAATTATCTTGCTTCAATTCCATGACGCTTCGCCGCCTGTTGTATCTTTTTTGCGCTATCTTCATTACTGCTTCTCCTACACTTTTTGCACAAGATACGCCCGATGATGATAGCAACACCAAGTTCCAACTCGATTTCTCTGAACCTGCCAAATATCAAGTGCTTGGGATTTCTGTCACTGGAAACGCGACCATTTCCGAAAAAGATATTCTTGCCCGCTTTCCCATTCAGGTTGGTCAAGAAATTACTATTCCCAGTAGCGAACTCGCCGATGCAATCAAGCGGCTTTGGAAACAAAAACTTTTCAGCGACATTCGCGTCGAGATTGACCGCAAAACATTTGAGGGCGTATTCCTTTCCATCAAGGTCAAAGAATATCCTGTGCTGACGCAAATTGTCTTTGAAGGCAATAAAGAGTTCGATGAGGAAGAGTTGCTGAAAAAAGCAGAACTCACGCGCGGCGCAACCATCACCGACCAAATGATTTACCTTGCTCGCCAACGCCTCTTGAAGTTCTACGAGGTAGAAGGCTATCTACTTTGCGAAATCGATTACGAACTGCGCGAAACCAAAAAAGGTCGTGCGACGCTCTTCTTCAAAATCAAAGAAAATGACCGCGTTATCATTGAGCGCATTAACTTCGTTGGCAACAAAGCCTTCGACAAAGGCGAATTGCTTGGCACACTCGAAGAAACCAAACAACTCAACTTCTGGCGGCGCATTTTCTCAAAGCCAATTTTAGACCGCAAGAAATACGAAGATGATAAAGAGAAACTCATCACCTTTTATCGCGAGAACGGCTACCGCGATGCCTACTTCATTCGCGACTCAATCTACTACACCCCCGATAAACGCGGACTGCATTTGACCATCTTCCTCTACGAAGGACCGAAATATGTCTTGCGCAACGTCCAATGGGAAGGCAATACGCTCTACACCGACGCTGAACTCAGCGCAGTGTTCGGTTACAAAAAAGGCGATGTCTACAACGAGAAAAAAATCATGGAACGCCTCACCTACTCGCCCGAAGGCGGCGACATCGGCTCGCTTTATCAAGATAGAGGCTACCTTACTTTTCGCGCCGATAAAGAAGAAACTGTCGTCGAAGGCGACTCGATTGACCTTAAAATTTTTATCACCGAAGGCAAGCAATTTCGTATTCGCAATGTCAACATTGTGGGAAACACCAAAACCAAAGACCGTGTGATTCGACGCGAACTTTACACGATTCCCGGCGACCTTTACAGCCGTGAAAATATCATTCGCTCGATTCGACAAATCGCCCAACTCAATTACTTCGACCAAGAAAAAATCACGCCCGATATTCAGCCCAAGAGCGAAGAAGAAGTCGACATCACCTACAATGTGAGCGAAAAATCCACCGACACGTTCAACGCTTCCGCAGGATACAGCGGCGCAATCGGCTTCACAGGCGCATTAGGCTTGACCTTCAACAATTTCTCGATTCAAGACATCACCAAGCGCGATGCTTATACGCCACTGCCGCACGGCGACGGACAACGACTCGACTTCCAATGGCAATTCGGTCGATTCAACTTTCAAACGCTTTCGCTTTCCTTCACCGAGCCTTGGGCATTTGGCACGCCGACCTCCCTCGGATTCAGCATTTTCGATACGCGCCAAAATTTCGGACAAGAATTGCAACAAACCGGTATCTCGTTTTCCGTTGGTCGCCGCCTCACCTTTCCTGACGATTATTTCCGAATTGATTACACTTTCCGTTTTCAACGTAACCGCGTTGGGGCATCAACCTTCGGCACATTTCAGCGCGGACTTTTCTTTGTAACTGCTGATGAATACAGCATCATTCAAACCATTTCGCGCAACAGCACCGACAACCCGATTTATCCTCGACGCGGCAGTGATTTTTCCTTTGCGACACAACTTTCCGGCGGACCGCTACCAGGCACGGTTGATTTTCTCAAACTGACGCTTCGCGCAGGCTGGTTCTCACAACTTGCAGGCGATTTGGTGCTGACAACCAACGCCGACTTCGGCGCGCTCGACCGCATCGGCAATCGCAGTAGCAATATCCCCGCCGTGAACTTTTTCTTTATGGGTGGCAGTGGCATCTCGTTCTTGCCTACGATTCCTTTGCGCGGCTACCCTGACCAAGGGCTTGGTGTCTTTGACCCCGACCTCCGCATCTTCACAGGGAACTTCTACACAAAATTTCAAACCGAACTGCGCTACCCAATTAGCCTGAATCCACAAGCGACCGTCTATGTCTTGCTTTTCGCTGAAGCAGGGAATGTTTATGCAAATGCCTCTCGCGCCAATTTCGCCGACCTCAAACGTGCGGCAGGCGTTGGTGTGCGCGTCTTCTTGCCGATTGTCGGACTTATCGGTCTCGATTACGGCTTCGGACTTGACCCTGTGCCTTCTAATCCCGGTCGTCCCAATCAAGGGTGGAACTTTATCTTCACTTTCGGTCAGTTTGCACGATAAGCATGGATTCCAACTTTCTCGAGAAATCTTTGGAAAATCTCAATGCCGCCAAACTCTGCTTTTCAAATCGGTATTTTAATGCCTGCGCTAATTGCGCTTATTATGCCGCTTACCATGCGGCTATTTTCGCCCTTTCTGCAAATGGTTTCAAAGACGACCAAAACGGACACGAGTGGGTTCAGCGGATGTTTTCAGGAGAATTAGTTCTGCGCCGAAAAGTTTTTCAAAATCACTTCAAATCTTACATCTTTGACTAAAAAGGCAGAAGAACTTATTACAGACATTGCAAGGAGATATAAATCATGAGAAATCCAAGAATGTTAGAATTGGCATCAGAGGTCATGGAAAAAGTGCGCGCATGTTTTCCCGAAGTCAACTTCCTACGCTATCGCAACAATCCTGAAAATGAGAACAGCATTTTCATTGAAGTAACTGCGCCTTTTGATGAAGACCGCGAACTTGAACTTTCCGAGTTTGTCTCTGAGATTGGCTCTGATATTGCGCTGGAATACGGCTTCATGATTTTTGTTTTGCCTCAACATCATCACACAACTTCTCAAACGCCCTCTCATCTATCCAACTCATGAAACGAATTTTGAGCGGTATGCGCCCAACAGGCAAATTGCATCTTGGGCACTATGTTGGCGCACTCGAGAACTGGGTTGCCTTGCAAAACAGTGGCGAGTATGAAACCTATTTCCTCATTGCCGATTATCACTCGCTCACGACAAATTTAGATTCAAGTCAACTTTATCAGCACTCGATTGAAATGATGCTCGATTGGCTTGCGGCGGGCATCAATCCTGAACAGAGTCCGATTTTTCGGCAGTCTCAAATCAAAGCCCACACGGAACTGTTTTTGATTTTGTCGTTTTTGATTACGACCTCACGCCTTGAACGCAATCCCTCGCTTAAAGAGCAAGTGCGCGATTTAGAGTTGGACACGATTTCCTACGCGCATCTCGGCTACCCTGTCTTGCAAGCCGCCGATATTCTGCTCTACAAAGGCTCGATTGTGCCTGTGGGCGAAGACCAACTGCCGCACGTTGAAATCACACGCGAAATTGCCCGCCGATTTAATCAAACCTATCCGAAGCCAAATGGCGAGAGTGTGTTCCCTGAACCCGAAGGCAAAATCACCGAGTTTGCGCGCCTTGTTGGACTTGATGGCAAAGCCAAAATGTCAAAGTCGCTTGGAAATACGATTCTGCTTTCGGATTCGCCTGACGAGGTGATGAAGAAAGTGCGCACGGCTGTAACCGACACTGCCAAAATTCGCAAGCACGACCCCGGCAATCCTGATGTCTGCACCGTCTTTGCGTATCACAAGCGATTTACCCATGCCGAAGAGACGAAGCAAATTGATGCGGATTGTCGAAGCGGCGCACTTGGGTGTGTGGAGTGCAAAAAGCGATGTGCAAGCAGTATTTCCGAATTTCTTGCGCCAATGTTAGAACGCCGAGCGCAACTCGCCCAAACGCCTGACCATCTTCATGCAATGCTTCTCGATGGCGAAGCCCGCGCCAGAGCCGTTGCTGAGCAAACTATGTCCGAAGTGCGTCAAGTCATGAAACTCGGTTAAAACTTTTCGACTTTTGGCGTATCTTTCCAAAAACTCTATCAACATCAGTTACACTATGCTCGAAAGTGATTTTCGTCAAACCTTCAACGCCACCTTCAAGCCCGAAGTCTATGAAGCCCTTGTGGCGGACATCAAAGCCAGCGGCAGAGACGCATTAGACTTTCGCATTTGCGAGACTCCCTTTTTTCCAACAAGAGAACTCACTCATGAAATCGTTAGTGCTGCACATGAGATTGTTCGCCAACTGATGAGTGAGCGCATTTGGAAACGACTCAATGAGGCTGTTCCGCCATCGCTTTGTGCGCCAAACGAAGATAAACACCCGCAATTTCTTCAACTTGATTTTGCAATTTGCGAAGATTCTCACGGTAACCCACTGCCGCAACTGATTGAACTACAAGGTTTCCCGACGGTCTTCGCCTTTCAAGCCTTGCTTGATGAAAAACTGCATCAACACTATACGCTTCCGCCCTCTGTGAAATCTTATTTCAACGGACTTTCACGCGACACTTATCTTGCCTTCTTCAAAGAAATTTTGCTTGGCAACTGCGACCCCGAACAAGTCATTCTCTTAGAAATTGAACCCGATAAACAAAAAACGCGCATTGATTTTTACATCACTGAAGATTACACAGGCGTTATGCCCGTTTGCCTTACCGAAGTCAAAAAGCGTGGTCGCAAACTTTACTATCACAAAAACGGTAAAGAAATTCCGATTGAACGCATTTACAACCGCGTCATTTTTGATGAACTGGATAAGAAGCATCTTGCGTTTGACTTTTCGTTTCAAGATGAGCTTGATGTCAAATGGCTCAATCACCCGAATTGGTTTTTGAAAATCTCAAAATTCTGCTTGCCGTTTTTTGAAGGCAAATATGCACCGAAGTCATACTTCCTTGCTGATTTAGAAAAGTATCCTGACGATTTAGAAAACTATGTTGCTAAGCCGCTCTTTTCGTTTTCGGGTGGCGGCGTTATCATTGATGTTACAAAAGAAGCATTGGATAAAATTGAGGACAAGTCAAACTACCTGTTGCAACAAAAAGTCAATTACGCGCCTGCGATTGAAACGCCCGAAGGCGGCACAAAGGTTGAAATGCGTATGATGTTCTTCTGGCGTGATGAGGACGCAGAGCCAGTGCTTGTAAATAATCTTGTTCGGATGAGTCGCGGAAAACTTATCAACACCATGTTCAACAAAGTTCAAGGTTGGACAGGCTCAAATATTGCGTATCACTTGTAAATTTCCCAAACAAAGAAATTGAAGTCAATGGCAATTTCAGACACTGTTAGAACACGCTTTGCGCCGTCACCCACAGGCTATGTGCATGTTGGCGGATTGCGCACTGCACTCTACAATTACCTTTTCGCCAAAAGACATGGCGGCAACTTTATTCTCCGAATTGAAGATACCGACCAAACGCGGCTTGTTCCTGGTGCGGCAGAAAACATTGAGAAAGTTTTAGAATGGGCAGGCTTGATTCCTGACGAAAGTCCCTTGCGTGGCGGTGCCTACGGTCCCTACACGCAATCGCAACGCCTTGCGATTTACAAACAATACTGCGAAAAACTCATCGCTGAACAAAAAGCCTATTACTGTTTCTCTACGCCTGAAGAGCTCGAGGAAGTGCGCAAACTCCAACTGAAACAAGGTCTGCAACCGAAGTATAATCGCAAGTGGTTGCCTGAATCAATGGGCGGCTCTATGCCTGAAAGCAAAATCAAAGCCGCGTTGGAATCAGGCATTCCGAAAGTGGTGCGCATGAAAGTGCCTGACGGCGTTACGATTAAAGTCGATGATGTGATTCGTGGCACGGTTGAGTTCGATTCATCGGTCGTCGATGACCAAGTGCTTCTGAAAGCCGATGGATTTCCAACCTATCATCTTGCCGTTGTGGTTGATGACCACTTGATGCAAATTACACATGTGATTCGCGGTGAAGAGTGGCTTTCTTCAACTCCGAAGCATGTGCTTCTTTATGACTTTTTCGGTTGGGAAAAGCCTGTCTTTGCTCATGTGCCGCTCCTCTTAAATCCTGACCGCACGAAACTCTCGAAGCGTCAAGGCGATGTGGCTGTGGAAGATTACATCAAAAAAGGCTTCAGCCGTGATGCACTTATCAACTTTGTCGCGCTCTTGGGCTGGAACCCTGGGAGCGGTAGCGAACAAGAAATTTTCACGCTCGAAGATTTGCTCGAGCAGTTTTCGCTTGACCATATCGGCAAATCAGGAGCGATTTTCAATCTTGAAAAACTCAGTTGGATTGAAAAAGAGCATATTCGCCGAAAAAGCGACCGAGAACTCGCCAAAGCCATTCGCCCCATTCTTGAAGAGGAACTCAAACACCGCACATGCGAACTGCCCGTTGAGAAAATTACAAGCGAAGCCTATCTCACAGCAGTTGCTCGCGAAATGAAAGAACGTGTGCATTTCATCAAAGAGTTTGTAACATTCAGTTCCTACTTCTTCTTTGAGCCTGAAACCTACGAAGAAGACGCGGTTAAAAAGCGTTGGAAGGAAAACACAACTGCGTTGCTCACGGAATTTGCATCGCAGTTAGAAGCCTTGCCTGTCTTTACAGCGCAGGAGATTGAATCGGCATTAAAATCGTTCTGCGAAGCAAAAGGGATTAAGACAGCAGAGTTAGTTCACCCAATTCGTTTAGCAGTATCAGGTGTCAGTTTCGGTCCGAGTCTGTTTCACTTGTTAGAAATTGTGGGCAAAGACGCCACGCTTCGCCGTATCAAACGCGCAACCGAACGCTTAAAAGGCGAGCCGTTAAAGGTCGAAGGTTGAAGGTCAAAGGTTGAGGGTTGTAGGGGCAGGCTCGTAACCTGCCCTTCGTGTTAGGGCGAGTTCGGAACTCGCTCTTTTTTTATTTTGCGCTATCCGATACTTGCGGCTTGATGCGATACAATACGGCGGGCGGAGTGGCAAGCGTCATAATAGGCTCTAATTCAGGCGGCGGATTTTTCACATCAAAAAGAAAGCGAAACTGCGGGCGGACATTGGCTTCAAAATAACTGTAAAACAGATACGACGCGCCGAGTTTTCGTGCTTCGGCAATGAGTTCGTCGTAGGTTTCCACCATTGGAAATCCGCCCATTTCTAAATTCAAGTAGTAAGCAATGTGCGGTTTGCGAGCCATGATGATGTCGTTGGAAGGCGTTTTTGAATCGCGCCCTGTCAGTTCAAAAAATTTCTTGCGAAGCGCAAGCATTTCTTGCGGACCTGAATCAATGTTCTTTCGATGAAATTGTATGCTTTGAAACAGCACGATTGCAAGCGCAATCGGAAGCGCGTAATGCACGGCTTTCGGCACGGCATTCCACTTGAAGAAGAAGACAGCGAGAACAGCGTAAGGCGCGATTAAATTGAGCGAAAACCGTGCGCCGTAGAATGTAAGCAACAAAATGCCAAAGTTCAGAACGGCAAAGAGAAAATAGGCAACTTGCACGCGCGTGAGATTGCGTTGAACGCTTACCGCCAAAATCCCGCCCATCACGAAGATGCCCAAGAACCACGAGAGGAGTTCGCCCATGTCGCCAATGAAATGCGAGGGAATGTTCGCGAGTGTGTTCGTGATGAACTTCACGGGGTCGGCAAGAATGACATCACCGAGCGAGTTGAACGACTGCGATTTCTTGAACCAAAAGGTATCCCAATTCGTCTCACGTCCAAACAAATCTTTGGCGATGTTGAGGTAGTTCAAACTGTAAAAGAATTTGCCCTTTGTTTGTAAGGTGTAAAAGCCGTAGGGTGCATATATCGCAAACACAACGCCAAGCACGGCAAGCGCAGAAATCACTTGTGCCTTTATGGACTGTTTTGATGGGTTGAGCAAAAAGCGTGCAATGACATAGCCTACGATTAAGAAAAGCGAATTTTGCCGCGTCAGCAACGCGACGCCTGACGTAATACTTCCAACCAACAGCCACTTGAACCCTTCGCCGTTGAGTTCTTTCAAAAAGGCATACACGGCGAGCGTGGCAACGAGGTTGAAAAACATATCTGTGCCTGCCGAGTAACTGTATTGAATGAAGACGCTATTTGTAGCAAGTATGAGCAGCACAATGAGGGCTTCGACTTTTCCGAAAAATTCCAACACAAGTCGGTGCGTGAAAAAAAGCGTTGCACCTGCGCACAAAATTCCGAGAATCACGCCCGCCGCAAAGAAGTCTTGAACGATAAAGGCAACAAGTGCTAACGCAATCGGATACATCGGACCGCGAAAGCCATCAATGGGAAACGTGCCGCCGTTGCCTTTGAGCATCTCTTGAATCGTGCGCGCATCAGGCGCGTAACTCCAAAAGAAATCCGTCTCGACACCGTAATCACCGACACGGTGATAGACGTGCGCCGCCCAAAGCAGTATCGCCGTGTAAATTGCTGAAAGTGCAAAGGCAACGCGCCAATCGCCCGCCCATGCGACAACCCGTTCCGAAAAAAGAAACGATACTTCGCCTTGCTTTTGAGCACTCTTGTTGGATTTTTTTGAAGATTTTGTTGTCGCCGCCGCCATAACTTGAATTGAAAGTGAATGCGCAAGTTAAACACGCATTGTCAAATTGTTTCGCAAAACCCTGTTAAAATTCCTATTTTGCTTATGCGTTGATGAAACTTAAACTTGCACATTGCTATGCAAAAACTAAACCTCAATCTTTCGGAATCGCTCACACAAGAGCAAAAGGTCGAAGCGTATTTTGACACCGTCAATCAGAAGCTCGTTGTTGCACTCGCAGTTAATCCAAAATTTTTTGAAGAATTAAAAGCGCAAGTCGGCGAGTTGATTAAATCCAATCCTGATGCTTTGTTTGCCGATAATGCACGGGAACTCACTCTCGATGGTATTCAACTCTTCATCAAAGATATGCGCGACGATTTCAAAATCATCAACTCCGAAGAGGAGTTCAAGATTGTCGTCAAGGAAGAGCGTTAAGCGATTCTTCTAACGATGGAATCTTGAAAGATAAATGTGCATGCAGTTTTGTGGAGTTCAAACTCACATCTTTCGGACGCGGCGGTGTTGATGGCTCGTCGCTCGACCATGTGCTTTGAATTAGGTCTTGATTGAATTTCCATCGTGCCGCAATTTTTCTGCCCAAATCTTCTCGCGACACACGCTCCGCGCCGCCCGCGTGAAATAAGCCCGTTATTTCTGACAATCTGCCTATTGCAACTTCCTCAATCACCCTTGCCAACACACTGGCGCAAATCGGCGTGCGATATTCATCACAAAAAAGGCTAACCGTTTTCCCTGCTTCCAATTCTTTCAAGAGCCGTTCATTCAAACTGCGATTCGCTCTTGGTGAAACGCCAAGCAAGAGCGGCACACGCAAGATGACATGATTTCCAACAAGTTTTTTCACAAGCACTTCGGCTTCGAGTTTGGTTTCGGCGTAATAACTGAGTGGATTTGGCGCATCTTCTTCGCTGTAATTTCCCTTTGTGCCATCAAAGACTAAATCGGTTGAAATGAAGATGAAGCGTGCGCTGAACATATCGGCAAGGCTTGCAAGAGTTTTTGTCGCCTTGACATTCAGGGCGTAGGCATCTTGGCGATTCCATTCGCAGAATGCGGTTTCAGTGTGCGCCGCCGTGTGAATGATGATGTTGGGTTGAACGGTTGAAACGATGTTCCAAACGGCGGTCTCGTCCGTTAAATCAAGCGGGAAGGCACTCACGCCTTGTGCGAAGGTATTAGGAATTGAAAAGTCGGGGTCGCGATGGGTGGCGTAGAGTTGCACCGTTGGATTGCGTGCCAATCGTGCCATGCAATTTCCACCGAGTAAGCCACTTGCCCCTGTCAAAAGCACTTTCATGACTTCAAGCGTTCAAGCAGGGCGTTTGCCGCAGAGATTCCGGACACTGCCGCGCCCTCAACGCGAGGCGCAACAAAGCCATCGCCCACAAACACAAGCGGCGCAGGCGATTCCACCATCACAAACGGTTTATCCAACACCGACTTTGCGAAACTGTATCGCCACCGATGCACTTGCGAAAGTTTCAGAGGCGTGTGAATCCAAGTGTTGAGCGGCTGAAGCATGGCGTCCACAATCGTTTCATCAGACGATTGCCAATGCTCTGTGCTGAACATCGGTCCTGCTTGAATGGTGAGCGTTGGCACAGGAGAAATCCCTTTGCGAAAATTATCGCACACCCAAGCAATCGGTTCGCCTTGAAACCAAATGCCACAGGCGGGCAAAATCGGCTCATCGCCCTCGAAGAGAAGCATCACAGTGATACACGAGTAATAATCAATCGATTTAAGCTCGGCTTCAGAATCAGGCGGAATGGGAATGTTTGATTTAGCCAAAAGTTCAAGCGACTGCGGCACTGGTGGCGAAAGCACCAACGCATCTGCCGTGAAGGTATTGCCTTTGTCGGTTTCGGCAATCCAATGACCATTGAACGTGAGTTTATCAATGCGTTCAGAAAACGAGACGCGAAGCGAATCGGCAAGGTATTTCGTTGCGGCGTTCATGCCTGTTGCGCCGATGTAGCGTATTTCCTCGCTCCATTCGGGTTCGCCGTTTTCGCGAATGAGTGTTTCATCAAACGGTTTAATAATGCCGAGCGCAAGCCACCGCTCAACATACTTGGCAAATCGTGCATCGCTGACCGTAAAGTATTGCGCGCCATGGTCGAAGTAGGCGCAAGTGCCATCAAGGTCAATGCGCCGAGTGGACATTCTGCCGCCGGCTCCACGCCCTTTATCTACCACCGTAACATTGATACCGTTTTCTTTCAACACGCTTGCGGATAGCAAGCCCGAAATGCCTGCGCCGACCACCAACACTGTTTTGGACTTCATGAGTTGAGTTAGAGTTTTACGCTACGATGCGAATTGCGTTTGAAAAAATCCACGCCTTGCCGTTCAGGAAACATTCCACACGATAAACGCCCGCATTGCAAATTTCATAGTCAAGCCGTTCCGACTGCTGTTCAATCAACAGGTTTCCATTGGCAATCAATCGAATCGTGCATCTTTTGGGTGCAAGAATGTGAATGTGAGTATTCTTGTTGGATAGTGAAATCGTCTCGCCCATGTTTGCGGTGTGCGTTTTAGCCGTTGCCCAAAATCGGAAGCCTTTTGCGGAGCCGAGATAGGAATTGGAAATAAACGACTGTCCTTTGCGTAAAGCGTCATAAATTTTTTGTCGTTCTGTTTCAATCGGCTTTGTGATGTCAATCGCTTCTTCGAGAAGCACGTGCATATGAATTGAGCGGAAGCAGACTTTGTAAGGAAAAAATTTGAGCGTCAGCCCAAGCACGTTGATTTTATGCGCGTGCGCATCAACGCCGCCAGTGGCAATCACTTTGCGCTCTTGATTGACCTTGTCCCAAAGCTCAAGCGTTTCGCGTGGTGGTGCCGTGATGGAAGCAAGCGGGTGGAACGCACGGCGAAATCGATTTTCAGGCTTTAAGCCTTCCATCCATTCCGACATTTGATTCCAAATTTCAATGCCATCAAAACTTGCTCGCCACTCCGTCCAAGGAAAGGGAGGATATTGCTCGAAGGCTTCGCGCTGTTCGTGCGGGTGTGCAATCACGCCAAAGCCGCCGACTTCGCGCACGGCTTCTACATAGTCGGACGCATACTTTTTCTTATGCACAGTTTTTGAGACACCAAAGGCGAGATAATGATTTTGGTCATAGAGGTCGTTGGCTTCGTAGGAAATCAGGCACAGGGTTGGGTGTCCGTGTTCGTTGAAGTAATAGCCTTCGTAGCCATCGGTGCGTGATTTGAGCGTGTTGTGGTCGGTAATGATGGCAAAATCAAGCCCCAGTTCAGTTGCCGCTTGCATGATTTCTTCAATCGTGCCGCTTCCGTCCGAATAAACGGAATGGATATGCACGACACCTTCGTATTCGTATGCGCTCATGGTGCTTTGTTTTATCGTCAAGGGCATGAAAATACACAAAAGCCAATAGAATCAATACGCCGTGAGCGAGAGTAAGAGCAGTGCGAGCGCAATGCCAAGCAAGTCGGCGGCAAGGTCTTTAAGGCTGAAAATGTTGTTCGGATTGAGGTCGTCAATGACTTCTTTTGCAAACCCAATCAGCAACGCCGAACCAACCGCACTCGTGCTTGATGCGGCACGGTCAAAGTTCAACACTTCCTTCGCACCGATTTTACCCGCTATCACCAGCAGGCATGAAACCGAGAAGTGTTTGACCTTATCCGAAGCGAGCCACTTATCTGCTTCATAAAGCGATTGCTTGGAATCACTCATTAACGGCTTCGCTTGTGGCGCATTGGAAAACGGCGAGAGCGACACACGATATTGCGCTGGGAGCGTTCCCACTCCAACAAGTAGGCTTACAAGCAACATTACAACCTTCATAGAATCAAAGTAATTGAATTTCTGTAATCCACGTGCGAAGGGTTTGAATGTGAGGCGGGTTTGCGTCAATAAGTTTATGAATGAAGTTCCGATAATTTTCATTGCTCTCGATGCTCTCGCTTTTTATCAAGCCTCCCAACTTATTCGGAGAGGACGGCAAAGAAAAATCTTCTGGACGAATTGAAACACCTGTTGCACTTTCAAGCAACCATGCTTCTAATTCGGGATTCAAGATAACAAGGTAGTGACTTTTAGTTGGATGTTTGCGTTTGATAAGACGAGCATCAGCATTTTTTTCTACCTCAATAAACTCCTTAAAGTAGTTGGACTCGCTCCCGCTCTTGTCGTTATCAATGACTGCAACGGCAATTCTTGACTTGTAATTCTTTTGCATGGCATAAGAACAATTTCCTTTCCCCTTTTGATGATTGATTTGCTTGCGAGAGAAACCTAATGCTTTTATCAACTCCGTATCGCCGAAACACTCCGTCAAGATGCGCGAGGGATTCATTGTTCAATTTCTTTTTCCGTGAAGCGTCTGATGTTGAAAAAAATATCAATCCCGTAATCAATGATTTCGCCATAGTCCTCTTCGGGAACTTGATGCACAACGCTTTGATACTTTTCATAATCCACCACAAATATGGCGACTTCTTCCTTTGGTGCGTCTTCAATGATTGTGTTGAAAAGATACGGGCTGTGCGTTGTAATGAAGAATTGATTGTTTCTCGATTCAGCAATCGCTGTTGCTAATTGAGCAATGTAGGGCGGAAAGGAATGCGTTTCTGGCTCTTCAAAAATCAAGATGCTTTGGGAATTGGTTTTGATAGCGGCTAAATAAAATATCAGCCGTTGAAGCGTATCGGCGACCAGCGAATACGGCAGTTGATAGACACGATGCCCCACTTTCTTTTGAATCAACATCGAGTCGTTTTCTTGATTGAGCACGAGCGATAAGCCGTACTGCTCAAAGAGCGGCGCAACTTCTTCAAACAGCGATGGGTTCGTTTCCAAGACGTAATAAAGGTTCTCTCCAAACGGCACTCGAAGCGATGAGAGCGGCTCGCCTTTATTGCTCAAATCCGCTTTGCGAAATGAATACTTTTTGAAATGATATGCAGGGGTTCTATCCAAATCGAGAACGGCACGACTATCGGTGAGTGAACAGGTTTGCTCAATGGGACTTCCAGAATTCGGCTCTTTTTGAAGAAACTCAACCTTAAAGCTTTCCTTCTCCCTGTAAATAAAGATGCTTTCTTCCTGATTGCGAGACCTTCCGCTTCCAACAACAATTTTAACAGGCTTGTTGAGATTGCCATCATAAAACAAGTGGCGGAGTTTCTCGAATCGAACAAAGTCTTTCAAGTTGCCGTTGGGCAGAGCCGAAAACAGTGAGAGAGCTTCCAAAATGTTCGACTTCCCGGTGTTCGGCTTGCCTACAAACACATTGACACGCTTCGGCTTCACTTCCAGTGCTTTGATGCATTTGAAGTTCTCTATTCTCAACGTGTTTATCATCCAATTTGCCATTGTGCGTGCGTGATTAGGTTCGGTTGAAGATACTTCGAATTTGTGCGATTTCGTTGCTATCTTCTTTCAACTTCTCACAGCAGAGCGATGGACAAGCAACCACAAGACGATTACCTTCACGGCTTAACGGCGGAACAGCGCGAAGCGGCAACATATCTTCACGGCGGGTTGCTGGTGCTTGCGCCAGTCGGCACAGGCAAAACCGAAACGATGGCACGCCGTGCGGCGCATGCAATTGCGCACGGGATTCCTGCTGAAAAAATCCTCTGTCTTTCTTTTACCAATCGTGCGGCGGGCGAAATGAAGTCGCGCATTCAGACTTTGCTTGGCAGTGTTGGCTTTGCCAGCCATGTGCGCAACCTTACCGTTTGCACCTTTCACAGCCTTTGCGCACGCATCTTGCGCCGAGAAGCCGATAACGCAGGCATCTCGCCTGACTTTTCTATCTACGACGACGAAGATAGCATCGAGATTATTTCACGCTTGCGAGAACAGGTTCAAGTCAAGGTTGCCCCCAACGCCACGCGCAAACTCGACCGCACCTACTACGACTTCATCTCACAAGCCAAAATTAAGCCGTATCAAACCAAGTCGCCTGAACCGTTAGAAAAAATTTTTTATCGCTATCTCAACACCTCTTGCATTAAAGAGACAGAGATTGACCTGCGGCAAAATTTTTTCTTATCGGAAATTCTTGATGGCTACAACGCCGCGCTCCGTGACAGCAACGCGCTCGACTTTATCGACTTGCAAAGCAAACTGATTGACCTGTTCAGAGAGAACCAAGACGCGCTTGACCGATGGCAATCGGCGTTTGAGTGGATTCAAGTCGATGAAGTGCAAGACACTTCTATTCCCGAATACTGGATTCTTTCGCTACTAGCAAGCAAACACAAAAACCTTGCGTTTTTCGGCGATACGCACCAGACGATTTACGAGTGGCGAGATTCAAAGCCTGATACCATCATTCCACGATTTGAATTGGATTTCGAGCCTGTGCGAAGAATTACCTTGCAAAAACATTATCGCTCGACGCCGAACTTGCTTAGTGCTGCACAATCGCTCTTCGATGCGAATGTTGCACAACTTCTTACTGACCTTTCCGACTACGAAATCAAACGGCGTGGTCAAAAGGTTATAGTGCATGAGGCGCAGTCGCTTGCTGATGAAGCCTTTTGGATTGCAGGCGAAGTCCGCCGCTTGCATGAGCAGGAGCAAATTTCCTATCACGAGATTGCCATCATTTCTCGTCAGCATGACCTCAACGAAAAAATTGCGGGGCATTTGCGCTTCTGTGGTGTGCCGATTTACCTTGTCGAAGATTCCAAATTTTTTCAGCGTGCTGAAATCAAAGATGCACTGGCTTATTTGCGATTGCTTGTCAATCCTTTGGATATGCAAGCCTTTCGCCGTGCGGTGCTGGCTGTGCCGAGCGAACTTTCTGCGCCACTACTTGATGAAATTTCCTTGACAATACAAGAGAGCGGCTTGCGCCTCTACGATTTTCTCAACCCACTTGCACACAAAGGCGATGTGTTCAAACCCATGCTTGATACATATGAGCGCAATGCGTTGATTGCGATTGATACTGAATCCACAGGTCTCAATCCATATCAAGACCAAGTGATTGAACTTGCGGCGGTGAAGTTCGGGCGGTCAGGCAAAGTGGCAGAGTTTCATCGATACATCACGCCGACAAAGTCTGTCGGCGATTCCGAGCGCGTTCACGGCATTTCAGATGCGTTCTTGAAAGCACACGGAAAAGATGCCAAAATTGTTTTCGGTGCATTTTTAGATTTCATCGGCGATTCGCCTGTGCTGGTCGGGCATAATGTTCGCTTTGATGTGGAACTGCTCAAAGAAAATTTGCGCCGCATTGAACTTGACCTTGTGGATTTTACTGCGTTTGATACGCTTGACCTGACTCGGCGGTATGTGAATCTTCGGGATTACAAGTTGCTCACGATTTGTCAGCATTTTGGCATTTCGCTTCCGACCCATTCTGCGATTGATGATGCGATTGCCGTTTCTGAACTCATAAAGGTTCTTATCCCAAAGTTGAGCGATGGCACTGCGCTTCGCAAGCAACATTTATTTGAATACGGCGGTTACTTCAACACGTTTGCACGCTATTTTGAGAAGTGGCAGAAAGGATTAGAAGACGCACGCCCACAAGTGATTTTAGAGCGTGTGCTTGACGAGAGCGGACTGCGCGAACATTGGCGCAAACAAAAAGACGGCGAACGACGACTTGCCCATTTACGCGACCTTTCTCAACGTTTCTCTGCTTTGGAATTAGACCGCAAAGAGCACCCAAGAGAATCCTTACAGTTCTTGCTTGAACAAACGAGGTTGGGAATTGGCAAGTTAGAAATCTATGATGAAAAAGTGCCGATTCTCACTGCCCACCAAGCTAAAGGGTTAGAGTTCAAAGTTGTTTTTATCGCTGGTGCCACCGACCGCAATTTCCCTCATCACTTGAACCAACAAGCCGAAAAAAATATTGAACAAGAACGAAAACTTTTGTATGTTGCCATGACGAGAGCCAAAACGCATCTCTACATTTCCTTCTTCACTCGAGACGAGAAGGATTTTAAGCAAAAGCCATCTCGTTTCATTAAGCAAATTCCACCTAAACTTTTAATGTGGAGATAAGTAATTCTTGTGTGACCAGCACTGCGATTGTCGGCTGATAAAATTTTATTTTATCAACTCAATGAATGTGCTCACTCATATTTATTAGGTATGAATCAATTTATTGATATTGATTACATTCTTTATCTCTCTATTCTTCTGCTTGTTATTGCTGTTCTTGCTTCATTGAAGCGGCTTTGGTCGCTTGCTTGGAAAAGCACGATTGGACGAATGACACGATTAGTCATTCGCCCAATCAATGAAAATAGTACCGAAAAAACGAAGTATCAAGTTGAACTTCAGTATGAATTTGAGGTTGATGGAAAAGTTGAAACAGGCTCATCGTATCTTAATAGTGAGCGAGTGCATTTTCTCAACAGCGAAGCCGAAGCAAAGCAGTTTGCTGTCGATTATGCACCCGGTTCCCGCGTTGTGGTCTACTACAACCCACTGCTTTACAGCGATAATGCCCTCAAACGCGGCAAGTTTTTAAGCAAAGTTTCGTGGGTGTTTATTGCTTTGAGTGCAGTCAGTTTTTATGGTTACTACGTTTTGTGGCAGAGAGATAACAGTCCCGAAGCCGTGAAGGTCTATCGTTCGACGGTGAACTACTCGATTGAAGTTGCCAGCCGAAAGCGTGAGCGTGCCTACCAAATTGACCAATCGTGGCGCACCCTTCAAACAATTCCAAGAGAATTAGAGCGATTTCCCAACCTCGAAGTGCTGAACTTAAGCCATAACTCAATTTCCAGTATTCCAAAAGGCTTCAAGTTTCCTGAATCTTTGTTGCGGCTTAATCTTTCACAAAATAAATTTACTCGTATCCCTTCTGGTTTGGAAAATCACCCGAGATTGTCTCACCTTGACCTTTCAAACAATCAGATTGAATCCGATAGCGGAGCAGCACTTCCGCGCTCACTGCGCGTGTTGGATTTAAGCAACAATAAGCTCAAAACACTAAGCGAATACTTAGTGCGTAGTCCTCATATCGACACTATTTATGCTCGTAATAATCAAATCGCATATCTGCCTGACCGCCTTTACTACGACTCCTACTACGACAAAGAGCCACCCTCGCTCAAAGTGCTTGACCTGCGTGGCAACCCGATTCCGCCCAAAGAGCATAAGCGCATTCTTGCGCAAATGCCTCAGGTGCTTGTTGTGATGGACGATCTTCCCGAAGAGCCTGCACCTGTTAAAGCGCAACCGAAACCACAATCAAAGCCTAAAAGAATTGCACGCAGGCGTTGGGGTTTGTAAGCATACATTCCCAATCTCACAACCAGCGTTGCGATGTTTATTTACCTTGTTTTTCAGGGCATTTTTGCTTACTATTGCCGCTTGTTTTTTCAAACTGTTGTAGCCTTTTCTAAAACATCACGCATTGATTCAGAACACAAATCAACCTTAATCCTAAAATCTAAAACTTAACAGGAGGAATCACCCGAATGAAACGTTTGTTCTCTTTTTTTCGCGCAACGGCGGCAATGACAACTGTCGTGCTTGCCGCAATTTTGGTAAATGCCTGTGGTAGTGTGCGCGACCCGCTCGTCGCTGAAATGAAACAAGGCGATTGGCGAGAAACAATTTCACTGACCGAATTTGAACAACGATACACCGAAAACAACCGCACGATTGAATCGGCAAAGAAAGACTCCCTCCCTCAATACAAAGAATTTTTAGAGCGTTATATTGATTTTCGTTTGAAAGTCAAAGATGCACGCGATTTGGGTTTGGATAAATCTCCCGAAGTGTTGAGCGAATTAGAGCAATATCGCCTTTCAATGGCACCTGCATATCTCACCGAAAAAGAGGTCATGGAAGAGGCAATTCGCACGCTTTACAATCGCCGCAAAGAAGAAATCAATGCGTCGCATATCCTTATTCGCACTGCATTTAATAGCAAGCCCGAAGACACGCTTGCCGCCTACAACAAAATTATGGACATCAAAAACGAAATTCTCTCCAAGAGCATTACCTTTGATTCCGCCGCCGTGAAATACTCCGAAGACCCCAGCGCACAACAAAACCGTGGCAATCTTAATTACTTCACCGCAGGCATGATGGTGCATCAATTCGAAGATGCATGCTATGAAGCCAAAAAAGGCGAGTTAGTTGGACCTGTGCGCACACGTTTCGGCTATCACCTCATCGACATCAAAGACCGCCGCCCGAGAGAACAAATTTTCGTCTCCCACATCATGGCGTTCTGCACGAATGAGTCTTCGCCCGAAGATACGCTCAACGCCTACAACAAAATTCTCGAGGCACAAAATCGCTTGATGAAGGGCGAACCTTTCG
>Ga0308399_1000215_pt1 | contig 20396 bp, 26 predicted proteins | sample HotsprSampOS1260_FD_202367 | JGI IMG/M metagenome (GOLD analysis project Ga0308399, IMG submission 202367) | Hot spring phototrophic mat microbial communities from Octopus Spring, Yellowstone National Park, Wyoming, United States - 20060914_OS12-60 ... | reverse complement strand
ATGCAATTCATAACCGAACGACAGCCGATTCCTGACGGCGAGGCGGATGTGGAACTGATCGGACTTTCAGACAAGAAAGACGGGCTGGCTCTGTACGCCGTCGTCATACGCGGATCCGGCGAGGACGCCGCAGTGGCCGCGCTGTGCGTTTCGTCCGACGGCGGCGACGAGCAGCACGCGGCCCGGTTGTTCGCCCGGCACATCGCGGACTTCCTCCGCAAAGCGGAAGCCGACGAGGGCTTGGAGTACGAAATGTTCTCGTTCATCTGCCGCCACTCGCTTCTGCGGTTGGAAACGCTTCTGGAAGGCGCAGAGCCGGGACCCGGGATGAACTTCATGGAGGTAGGGCCTGAGGACATGTACTTCCTCGAGGAGGCCACGTCGATGATCACCCGGTTCTGCTTGTGGAAGGTAGTCGGAGCGGACAGGACGCAGTGAAAAGCCAAGAATGTCCCTGCTACAAACCCGGCGTCTGCCCCCGGACGGCCAACATCGTGCCATTCCACGGGCCGGAAGAGGCGCGTCTGGTCGTCGTCGGCGAAGCGCCCGGCCCGACCGAGAACGAGAAGGGCGTTCCGTTCTGCGGAGACAGCGGGCGCGAGCTGAATCGGCTGTACCTGCCCGCAGCCGGGCTGGCGCGCGAGGACGTCTATGTCGCGAATGCAGTGCGCTGCCTGCCGGAAACCGGAACGCCGTCCCGCGAGCTGGTGTCGCACTGCAGCAGCCATTTCCTCGCGCCCTGCATCCGCAGCCGGAAGCCCGGCACCGTGTTCGTCGCCCTGGGCCGCGTCAGCGGCGAGGCCATGGAGCCTCTGATGCCGGATTCGCGGTTGCTCGTCCGCGCTCCGCACCCGGCGGCGGCGATGCGCGACGAGAGCCGCACCGGCAGGATCATGGACGAGATTCTGGCCGCGTTCCGCCGCGCGGGCAGGCTGCTGCGCGGCGAGGAGTGCCGGGAGATCCGCTACGACTGGGCGATCGCCGACAACTGGCATCAGGCGGCAGAAGAATTCCGCTCCGCCGAAACGGTCGCCCTGGACACGGAAACCGTGGGCGTCAGCGGGCCCGTGTTCTGCGTGTCGCTGGCCGCGCGAACCGAAGCAGGCCCGGCCAGCCGCGTGCTGTTCGCCCGGGGCCTCGAGGGCTGCTGGCAGGACTTCATCAACTGGCTGTGCTCGCGCCGCATCATCATGCACCACGCGCTCTACGATGTCGAGGCGGTCGCCGCCTGCGCGGGCTGGGACGCGGCGATGCGCCTGCTCGCTGCGGCGGAGGATACCATGCTGCTGGCCTACGAGATCCGGGGCCTGCCGCTGGGGCTGAAGCCGCTCGCGGAAACCCTGCTGGGCATGCCGATGCAGAGCTTCGAGCAGGCCCTGGAAGCTTCGTTCAGCCGGGCGCTCGCCAGGCTGCTCGAATCCGTCGCAGAGGAACTCGAACGCAGCGGAGCTCGGGACGCGGAGCTGGTTCCGCCGCTGCTGGGCGGAGGCGAGCCGGTGCCGGAGCGCCTGCGGCAGATGCGCGGCGAGTCGTTGGCCGACTACGTCCGGCGCATTGAATCGCTGCCGGACGAGGAGCTGCTGCCGCTGGCAGGACAGGCGCTTGAGATGCCCCAGGGAGACTGCAGCGATGCCCAAGCGCTCGTGGCCGAGATCAACCGCAGATTCGGCGCGGCTGCGGCGGCTGCAGCCGCCCGGCAGGCGCTCCTGCTGCTGGACGGCACGATGGACGGCGTGCGGCGTGCGCTGGCCGAGGCAAGGCAGGTCCGGCTCCTGCAATCCAGGATGCCGGAGCATGCGCACGGGCTGCTGCCGCTGGCCGATCCGGACGACGTGGCCCGCTACGCATCCCGTGACGCCGTGGCCACGCTGCTGCTTTGGGACGAGCTGAGGAGGATCGCATGAAACCGAAGATCTTTCCCGTCGACCAGGAACGGTACGCGCTTCTCGCAGGCCGCTGCGGCGCGGCGGTGTTCCGCACCGGCGGAGGCGAAGCGTGGGTCGAGGGCATGCATGGCCCGCTGGACGAGGACATTGCAGAGGTGCTGGCGCTGGGAGCCTCGGGCGAGCGAACCTTGGCCGAAGCGCTGGGCAAGTTCCGCCTGGCCGATCCGCAAGCGGAGTGCTTCATCGAGCTGGGCCATCTTCTGTTCGCCTTGGGGCTGGTGCGGTGCCATTCCGATCTGGCCCGCTTGTGCGGCTTGAGCACGCAGCGGATCTACCAGCTGATGAGCGACGAAACCAGCATGCCGTCGAAAGCGGCCATGGACCGGCTCAGGGAGTCGCTGGCCAGCGCGAGGACGCCGTGCCGGAAGACTCTGGCCGAGCTGGCCGACTCTATCGCCAGCCGCGCGAGAAGCAAGCTGGGAGCGCTGTACGAGAGGGCAAGCTAGCATGTTCGATCCGGAGCAGGAGCTGTGGGGTGGCGTGCGGTTCCGCGACGAGCCGGATCCGCTCAACGCCTACCTGCTGGACCGCAACGCGCTGCCGATGATCGCCGAGTACCGGCGCAACGGCGTGCTGCTCGATGCCGACTGGCTGCGCCGGATGGACGAGGAGGTCGGTGCGGAGCTGGAGCGGATCGAGCGGCGGCTCCGGGAGATCGCAGGAGCGGACTTCAACCCGGCCAGCGGGCCGCAGGTGCGGCGGCTGCTGTTCGACCAATTGCGGCTGCCACGGCAGCGGCTGACTGCATCCGGCGAGGACAGCACGGACAACGAGGCGCTGAAGGCGCTGGCAGGCCAGCATGAGGCGGTCGGCCTGCTGCTGGAGTGGCGCGCCGCGTCCAAGCTGCTGGGAACCTACATCCGCGCCCTGCCGCAGATGGCCGGGCCGGACGGGCGCGTCCGCACGCGGTACCTGTACACCTCGACCGAGACCGGCAGGCTGTCCAGCGAGAAGCCGAACCTGCAAAACATCCCTGCGAGAACGAAGCTGGGCCTGCGCGTGCGCGGCGCGTTCATCGCAGGCGACGGCATGCTGCTGGTCGGCTGCGACCTCAGCCAGATCGAGGTTGTCTGGGCCGCGCATCTGAGCGCCGACGAGCGCCTGCTGGAAGCCATCGCCCGGGGCGAGGACATCCACACGCTGACCGCGCTGGCCGCCTTCGGCATCGGCGAACCGGAGCGGTCGCAGATCCTGGAACTGAGCCGGAAGTCCAGGGCCGAAGAAGCCGGGGAGAAGGTCGACTGGACCGAAGACGAGCGCAGGCAGTGGAAGGAATTCAAGCAGTCCAAGCGCCTGCCAGCCAAGACGGTTACCTTCGGCATTCTCTACGGCCAGACGGCTGCCGGCGCTCAGGCCAACATCCGGGCGCAGGGTGGCCCGGAGCTGAGCGAGGCTGACTGCCAGCGGCTGATCGACCGCTTCTTCGACGCATACCCGGGCGTAGCCGACTGGATGGAGCTGCAGAAGAGGCGGGCGCTCGAAACCGGCAAGGTATGGGACGCCTTTGGCCGCGTGCGCCGGGTGACCGGCGCTCTCAGCACGCTGAAGCGCATCCGCTCCAAGGCGCTTCGGGAAGCGGGCAACATGCCCATCCAGTCGAGCGCCCAGGGCATGATCAAGCTGTGCATGGCCGAGTCGATGGAGATGATCAACCGACTGCGGCAGGCCGGGCTGCGCGTGCTGCCGCTGCTGCAGATCCACGACGAGCTGATCTTCGAAGTCGACGAGCGCGAGGCCGCAGAGTTCGGGCGGCTGCTGCGGGAGATCTTCCGCAACTGCTGCCGGTTGCGGGTGGCTCACGATGCGAGCTTCTCGCTGGGCAAACGATGGAACGAGCTGAAATGAGGAAACCGGAAATGGCAGAGGACAAATACATCGCAATCGAGGAAAGCGGACTCGGAGTGGACTTCGTCGAGAACCTGTCGCAGCTGTCCGCGCTGCGGGACCAGATCGCCGGGCTGGAGAACAAGGCCAGGGCGCTGAGAGAGGCGATCCAGTCCAGGATGCTGGACCGGGGCGTCGTTGCCGTGCGCGGCGCAGGCTACCGGGTTTCGGTCTCGGTGAGGGAGCGCACGGCGATCAACGGCGACAAGCTGGTCGCTTTGGGCGTGTCGCCGGAGATCGTCAAGCGGGCCACGGACGTGAGCAGCTACACCGTGCTGGACATCCGGAGGGAGCGGCAATGAGAGTGGTCATGCTCAACCCGCGCCTGCGCTGCGGCATCCGGCGCAGGCATTCCACCGTGCTGGTGCTCGAGGAGTTCGGCCATCAGATCGAGCTGATATTCACGTCGATGCGGGCGCTGGAGTATCTGACCGATGCGGTTGACGAGTGCGCCGAAAAGCTGGTCAACGGGCAGGCCGGGGAGGAGTGGTGGAATCCTCGGGTGCCCGCGGACCGGCGGCGTCCGCCGGAGCCTCTGGATCTGCTGCATGAGGAGTCGCTGCTGGAGACTCCGGAGTTTGTCCGCCGCCGCACGGTAGCCGTACGCCGAGTCGGGCCTCCAGCCAAGCCCCCGGCGGCAGGGGGATAGCGAACCGGTTGCCGGGCGTCTGCGCGGCGGGGCAGACGTCCGGCTCCTCGTCCAGCAGCCGGAGGATCGCGGACCAGACATGGTAGGAGCGCATGACGCGGTGCAGCACGCCGCCGTGCGCCCACAATTCGCGGTGGCGGCTGCGGGCGAACTTCGGCGAAGACTCGATGATGCGGACGGCCTCGCGGGCCGCGCTCTCGGCGGCGCGGAACAGGCTGAGCAAACCCGGCTCCAGGGTGCGCAGGGCCTTGTAGTTGTCCTGCTGCGCCAGTCTGCACTCGGGACACCGGCCGCCCTTGCCGGGACAGTAGCGCTGGTAAGATGCGCCGCAGTACGGGCAGATGCGGATTGCGCGGGGCATGGCTCCATTGTACCGGGGAGTGTAAGGCTGTACACCAATGCCTGGTTTTTGGACGCAGTTTGGACATCGGAAACCCGAATTTGGACGTCTGAAGCCGGAACTTGGATGGCGCGTGGACAGCCGCAGGATGCCAGGATTCGGACTCCGGGATCCAGACGCCGGGTGCCGGGTGCCGCATGCCGGATTCCGGACGCACTGCAAACTGCCGATAGTGTAAGCCTTTACACCTCTATGACGGATTCTAGCGCAGGGCAATGGTAATGTAACCACGAAAGTCTGTATGTTGTTGAAAACAAAGCAAATTTAGATATTGACAGATTCTAGCATCCGGTGCATGATAGAGGCATGAAGACAGCGGAATGGCTGATCTCAAAGGCCATTACAACTGACTGCCCCGTGCTCCTTTGGGGCGAGCCGGGCACGGGCAAGACGGCCCGCTTGGCGGCATTCGCCGCCGAGGCGGGCTATTGCTTTTTCCCAGTGGTCTTGAGCCACTACGATCCCATGGAACTCCATGGGATCGTGCATGTGGCGAATGATCGCGTCCACCGGGCCATGCCCGACTGGGCGGGTCCGGAGGTGTTCGATCCCGCCGTCGATTCGCTCATCTTTATGGATGAGCTGAGCACGTCGACGCCGTCCCAGCAGGCGGCGGCGTTGAAGATCATTTCCAGCGAGCGCGAATTGGGGGGCAGGAAACTGTCCCCTCGCTGCCGCATCGTTGCGGCCGCCAACCCCCCGGAGTCCTCCGCCGGGGGGCAGGAGCTTGCGCCGCCCACGGCGAACCGTTTCGTCCACGTCCAAGTGACGGAGGACGTGGACGATTTCTGTCAGAATTTCCCGTCCCTGTGGCGGGGCGCGGGCAGCGGCATCGAGCTTCTCCCTGCCCCGAGCGAGGACGACCTCGCCCGGGCGCGGGCGTTGATCGCCGCCTTCGTCAAGCGGCGGCCTAACCTATTGAACAACAAGCCCTCCGACCCCGTCGCCGCCGGCGGCCCGTGGCCGAGCAAGCGCACTTGGGAGCTTTGCTCCCGGCTGATCGCCGGCGAGCATGACAACGAGCGCATCTTGGCCGCCGCAGCGGCCACTGTCGGCGAAGCCGCGGCGACCGAGTTCGCGGCATTCCTCCGGGAGGCAGAACTCCCGGATCCGGAGACCATCTTGGCGGACCCCGAGTCCGCGCCGCTGCCCGAGCGCGGCGACATCCTGTACGCCGCCATGAGCGCGGCGGCGGCAGCTGCCATTGCCCGCCCGACCCGCGACCGCGTCCGCGCGGTCTGGGTCTACCTCCGCCGCGCGGCGGAGGCCGGGCACGCGGATGTGGCCGCCCCGGTCATCCGCCCGTTGCTCCAGGGGACCGGCTCGGTCTTTTCGCCGGTGTCTGAACCGGCGCTCCTCTCCCCCTTCCGCCGCGTCTTGGACGCGGCCAAGTAGACTGCCTGATGAGTCCCCTGCGGCGGGGGACGAAACGCCCGGGTATCCGGGCGTCGCGGATTGCCGCAGAAAGGAGATAATGATGATGACCTACACAGCCTACATTCAGACCCCGCTGGGCTGCGTCATCGCAGTCTACGACGATGCTGATATAGACCGCATCGGCGGTCTGCCCGCCCTGCTGCGGGACGCCCTCCGGGAGGGCGCGTACATCGCGCCCTCCGAGGTCGCAGCGGCGGCATACCGCTGCGAGGAGGAGGAGTCCGCCTGACGAGTCCCCCCTGCGGCGGGGGACGAAACACGGGGCATGCCCCCGTGTCGCGGATTTGCCGCAGAAGAAAGGAGAAAACATGAACTACAACTACATTGTTGCCCTCATCGACGGCGTGCTTCCCAACGGCGCGCCGTGCGTCCGTGAGTGCTGCGGGCATCGGCACCGCAGCTATGAGGCGGCCAGCCGGTGCCGCCAGCGCCTCCTGCATTATCGGCAGGAAGCCGGGCGGACGGTATGGTCCGCCAAGTGGCATGGAGCCACGGTGCTGCGGGTGGACGGCGCCGGCAGGCCCATTCTGCACGATGAACTATCCGCCTGATGAGTCCCCCTGCGGCGGGGGACGAAACACGGGGCATGCCCCCGTGTCGTGGAGTGCCGCAGCGATGAGGACGGAGACAATCCGCCAGAACTACGCAGCGCTCTATGACGCGCTGCTCGAGGCGCTCCGAGTGGAGCGCCTTCCGGGACTCCGCATTCTGCGGGCCGAATCCGGCTTGGGCTGGGATGTGGCCGACGCCCTCATTCAGCCGGGTCCGGACGGGACAATATTCTTCGACTCCATCTCCCGCCGTCCGCTCGTTGAGAGCGGCAATATCTTTTACGCGGAGGAGCTTGCGCTCCTCCAGACCGAGCATCTCATCCCTGCCGCGCCGGTGCTCGTCTCCGCGCGGCGGGACTGGCTTACCCCCGTGCTGGCCATGCTGCCAGCGCGCAACCGGGACTATGTGTCCCGTCACCCGGGGCTGCTGACGGTATACCAGCAGCTGGAAATTCTGGAGGCATTGCTATGACCAACACCACCGCTGCTGACTGGGTATCCCAGTTCCGCTCGGAATACGAGCGCTACCGGAGTACGGCATTCCGGCACCGGCTGACCGTTTCTGGCATCTGTGAGCGCCGCGCCCATGCGGCGCTCCGGACCGCAGTATCCGCGGAGCCGATCCGCGCCCTGCGGGTCTGCGGCGCACGCAGGACCAAGGCCTGCCCATGGCAGTACTGGGACTATGTCCTCGTGGATATCGTCCCGGCCAAGTCCCGCCAAGGCGCGGCGGTGCGCTTGGCGAGCGCCGGTGCGGAGCGCAGGTTCCGCAGCCAAGAAAAGGCGCTGCGGCTCGCGCGGGAACACTACCCGGAGCGCCTGAGCTTGGGCATCGGCGCTTGGCAGCGCCTCTCCGATTATGCCGGGGTGCTGCAGTTCGTCAACTGGCTCATCGACGCGGACCCGGAGTACTGCCGGCGCCACCCGGAGCTGTCGACAATCGCGTCTGACCTCTCCGCTGCGCTCGCGTTGGCGGAGCTCGCTTGACAGGCGTGGGAGGCGGTCCGCGCCGCCCGTACGCTGCAAGAGGTCGCCGTATGACCAACAGGCCAATCCCGCCGCCGGGATCCCCGGCGGCAAGGGGGCTTCCCCTCGAACTGGTGGCGGAGGCGGACTGCCTCCGCCAGCTTGCCCGCAGGGAACCCAGCGGTTGTTTCCGGTTGCCGTACTTGTATCGGCGGTCACATGAAAAGCTGCCCTACACCTATCTCGGCGCTCGCGGGTACATCACCGCAGCCTGCGAAGCCCACCTGCTGCAGTTCCGCGACGTGGCGGCGGGCATATACTACCAGGATTTCCTGCTACGGGCCGAGATCAGCCGGGAAAAGGCCGAGGAATCCGTCCACAGGCATATGCCGCCAAGCATGGAGCGGCTGCTCGAGTCGGATTACGTTTTCGGCTGGCTCGAACCGCAGGAGGTCTACCCGCGCGTCATCCGGCACCTGCTCGAATCCGGCTACCTCGACCGCTACCCGGAGCTGCGCGATCAGGCCGAGGCGGCGCTGACCTTGGGAGGCCTGCTATGAGCGCAGCCTTGCCTCCGCTGGCCTCGAGCCAGGCCAACCGGTTTGCGCCGGAGCTGCTCGCCGCAGCCGAGTGCATGCGCCTGCTCGCCCTCCGGCATCCGGGCAGGGTTTTCTCCGTGCCGTACCTGGCATCTTTTTGCGGGGACGGCACAGTCTGCTACTCGGCGCGGGTGATCGAGTTTCAGGTCGATCCCACGGACTGGGTCAACTATTGCGACATCCTGATTCTGCATGCCGGGCGCGAGGAGGCCGAGCGCGAGGTGCGCAGGCGCAAGCCGCCATGGGCGGGTGGAATCCTGCAGTTGGAGGGCGTGCTCGGGTGGTCGGATACCGCCCGCGTCTACATGGCCGCGCTCGAGTACCTCGAGGACTCGGGCTATCTGAGATTCGCGTGGCCTGACCTGCACGAGCAGGCCGTGGCTGCGCTGACATTGGCGAGGCTTTTATGATGCTCATCAAACCCGAGCAGAGCGCCGCCGATACCGCCGCTCGGCTGCTGCTGGCCGAGGTCGCCCAAGCTTTCGGCGGCGAGCTGCGAGTGCCGGTGATCACCTCCATCCGCCTTCGCACCGGGCAGCGGCTGTACTTCGGCGATCAGCTGACGATATCGTTCATCAACGGCAAGCTCGAGGAGAACTCGATCCCGAGCTTCCCGAACCGCGACCGGCGCGAGCTTGCCGAGGCGCTGTCCAATGCGTCGGATCCGCCGGGCCTGCGGCCATACGACCGGGGCAGGGAAATGCAGGTGCATCTGCCCAGACTGCTGCGGCATCTGGCGCGGCACGCCGTCATCCGCGAGCGCTGCCCATGGCTGCCGGACCGGCTGCGGGCGCTGGAGATGCTGGAGGAGTTGGCATGATCGAACTCAGCCCGCAGGAGGTCGCTGCCGCCTTGGAGCGCGTCGGCGAAAAGGGACTCGCCCAAAGAGTACGGCTCCGGGGCATCGAAACGGATTACTACCAGCATCCGCGTTTCCTCGGCGTGGTGCTGCCGGATCTGGATTCCGGCTGCAGAATCGAGGCCGTGGCGTACATGCCGGATAGCAGGCGCTGCGCCAGCGGCTTCTCCCTGCGCGTCCTGCCGCTCAGGGAAACTGGCTGGCGCTGGAACGGCCCGCAGCCGATATCCCTCGCGGGCATGAATCAGACGCTGTCCGCGCAGAAGCGGTTGCTCCGGCTGCTGTCGCTGGTCTGCGCAGAGACAGGCGGCGGCAGGATCCTCTCGTTTCCGGTCGAGCTGATCTGGCAGCAGGCCAGGAACCGCGACGGCAGGCGGCTGTGGCGCATGTGGACTGCCAACATTCCCTACATCCATCCCGAGGCGTCCGCCACCCTGCGCGACTGGTTGTATATGACTGATCTGCCGATGATCGGCCCGGACAACCCGATGCACTCGCTCTCGTACCGGGAGAGCGAGCTGCGCCGCCTCATCGGCTGCATCAGCCGGAGCTTCGAGCCGGTGCATGACTACTACAGGGACGAGCCGCGCCTGCCGGAGTACCGGGGCCTCGTGGTCCATTGCCGCCGCGCCCGGCCCTGGTATTCGGCCCTGGGAGGCGTAGTCATCGATTGGAACGACGTGCTGGACGCCGCCGTTGCGCGGTGGCCCGGATACGATGTGCTGTCAGAGTTGGTTTGATGCCTATTGGAGAAAACATATGATCTGTACATACTGTGAGCAGGGGGATCACGAGTTCCCCGCGCCCGACCGCCCATGCGATTGCCCGTGCCATGGAGGGACTTCCGATGAAGAAAACGAACCCGGAACAACTGCCTGAGATCCTGCAGTACGCCCGATTGCGGCTGCTCAAGGAGCGCCCGTACCTGGCCCACATCATCTTTCGCATGGTGCCGGTTGCTGCTCCGGGCCTCGGTACGCTTGCGGTCGATCGCTGGTGGCGGTTTTATTACGATCCGGACATCCAGTCCCGGATGACGCCCAAGGAAGCCATCATCGCCATTTACCACGAGGTGCATCACATCCTGCGCCAGCACGCCACCCGGCTGGCGTGGATGTCGGAGCAAAGCCCGCAGTTGGCCAACGTCTGCACCGACCTCAGCATCAACAGCGAGATCCGCGAGGAGCGCTGGGATACCGAGGGCGTGCGGCTGCCGGACTGGGTGCTGATGCCGGAGCAGTTCAAGCTGCCTCCGAAGCGCACGCCGGAGGAGTACTGGGACGCGCTCCAGCAGCAGCAACAGCAGCAGCAGGGGCAAGGGCAGCAGCAGGGGCAAGGGCAACAGCAGCAGCAGCAGGGGCAGGGTTCCGGCTCCGGTAAGCAGGGATCCGGCAAGCAGGGTCAGGGTTCCGGCTCCGGCACGCAGCAGTCCGGCTCCGGCAAGCAGCAGTCCGGCAGCGGGCGGCAGGGATCCGGCTCCGGCACGCAGCAGTCCGGCCCCGGCGGCCAGCCCCAGGGCGGCGGCAATCCCGCGCCGGGCGCAGGCAATTGCGGATCCTGCGCGGGCGGCCCGCGCCGGCAGTGGGAGCTGCCCAGCCCGGCGGAGTCCGGCGTCGACGGCGTGGGCCAGATCGAGGCCGAGGTCATCATGAGCGAGGTTGCCAAGGAGATTCAGCGGCATGCGCGGGAGCGCGGCAGCGTCCCGGCGAGCCTGAAGAGGTGGGCGGATCAGTTCATCCAGCCGTCCAAAACCGACTGGCGCAAGCTGCTCGCCGCCTACATCCGCCGCGCCGCAGCCACGCGCTACGGCAGCGCGGACTACTCGCTGCGCCGCATCAGCCACCGCGCCGCTGCGCGGGGCATCATCCAGCCCGGCATGGTGACGCCGGATCCGAACATCGCCGTGGTGATCGACACCAGCGGCTCGATGGGCGAAAAGGAACTGGCCGCCGCAATTAGTGAGGTGCAGGGCATCCTGCGCTCCATCGGCGTGCGCGAAGTAACGCTGATCGACGTGGACGCCCAAGCACACCGAACCCGCAAGGTCAGCACGCTGCGCAGGATCGAGCTGACCGGCGGCGGCGGAACCGACATGCGGGTCGGCATCGATGCGGCGCTGAAACTGAGGCCCCGGCCCGACCTGGTCGTCGTGCTGACCGACGGCTACACGCCGTGGCCGGACAACCCGCCGCCGGTGCCGGTCATCGTCGGCCTCGTGGCCGGGGACGTCGAAGTGCCCAAGTGGGCCAAGAAAGTGGTGGTCGAGCAATGAGAATCTTTTCTGCGGCTGGAGTCTTGGGCACGTACCGGCACGAGCGGATCGTCCAGCGCTACATCAGTCAGCGCTCCGCCGCGCTGGGCGCGCCCCCGAGCATCCGCGTGGCGGCGGTCTGCCGCGCGCGCAACCATTCAGTCATCGCCTGCGACGTCTACGATCTGACCGATCTGGGTTACTTTTGCCCGGCGGCTTACAGCAGCTTCCCGGACTCGCCGGAGGATGCGGAGCAAGCGCTGATGGACGAGCTGCGGCGCGTCATCGATCACTACGCGCCGGACTACGCCATTGTCAGCTGCAACACGCTGTCCGTGCCGGATATCTGCGCCGAGTTGATCCACTATTGGTCCGAGTGGCCGGAGCGGCAGCCGGGTTTCGACGGCCAGGCGGCGCTGACGCTGGCCGAGCTGGAGGCAGCGTAATGGCATTCTGGGCCTTTTCAGGCGAACACTATATGGATCGCGGGGATTCGATGTTCGTGTCAAACGCCCTGTATAAACCCAGAACGATCGTGTCCTATGAGGCTGCCCCGGCGGTATCGCCGGATATCAACAGACTTCCGGATACTTTGCAGATCATCCTGCAGACATCCGGCGTAAAGCGCGTGCTGGCGCATGCGGTCCGGTTTTCCAGGATGTCTGTGGAGTCGCTGGCCAAGCTGTCCTGCCCGGCCTACCTGGACTACCGGAACGCCATGCAGCGAAGGATCCCGTCCTTTTCCGGCAGCGGCACGCAGCTGGTATGGGTTCCGATTTACTGCGCCTACCAGGCGCAGCTTGTTGGCGATCAGCTTATGACCTGCGCTTTGTCGAGTTTGAAACCCGGCCCGTTCATCATCGGCGATGCGATCCGATCCAACAGGAAGGAAGCCGTGGCGGAGGCGGCCAAGGTTATTCAACAGTACCGGCAAAGCGCCGGCAGCGCGCCTTGCGAAGGCGTGTTGCTGGCGCAACCGGATGCGCCCGAGCTGCACTTCTTCTACCGGTCCCCGTTCTTGAACAATCCGGCAGACATCGCCGCAGAGGCGATGTGGCGCACGATCAAACAGAAATACCCCAACGAGGTTGCCCTCGCGGAACTGGCCATATGAGAACGTATCCGATTTCTGATCTTGTATCTCCGCTCGATCTTTCGAGGCGCAGGCCATCGCTGCACCCGTACTCGATCCTGCATCCAGGAGCGCTGTCGCCGGACATCGACCTCATGGCATCCGTGCTGGGCATCGTGCAGCAGGGGCACGGGATCGACTACCTGTACGCCCACAGCGTCCGTGTGGAGCAGATGAGCCTGTCGACTCTCAGCAACCGCAACTATCCGCTGTACAACGAGGTGCTGGATATCATCCGGCGCGAGACGCCGGATATGTTGGTCAAGTCCTCGGACAGGGTTTATGTGCCCATTTACCGGATCTACGGGGTCATTTATTCGGCAAACCTTAGCTGGAGCATGGGAACCATGGGCGAAAACGGGGAGGTGTTCCCGGAAGCGGTGCGCTTCCGCCGGTGGCGTGCGGTGGAGGAGACGCTCAGACGGCTGCGCCAGCATATCGAGGATAAACTCCAGGTACGCTGGCATTTCCAGCAGCTGCTCGAGACGCCGGTTTTCGTCTTCGACAAGCCGCCGCTATCGAAGGATTCGGAAGCCGTAATGGTAGAAACGGTCTGGCGGACGCTGAAGCACAAGTTCCCCAACGAAGTCACGTTGGCCGAACTGGCCGTTTGAAAAGGAGAAGCAACCATGGAAAAGAAGCCGGAGTACAAGCTGAAGTGCAGCCCTGAGCGGCTGGCGTGCGAGATCGAACTGGCGCTGTGGCAGACACAGCCGCTCGCCGAGGTGCTGTCGACCCGCGACCGCGAGCGCATCGAGGCCAGGATCCGGGAGATCGTCGAGCTGCTGACCATCAGGGAGGGGTGATGGCCAAACCGAGGCTGCTCCTGCTCGATCCGTCCGAGATCGAGCTGAGCGACAACATCCGGGGCGAGATCCCGGAAGACGACGCCCGGAGAATGGCGCAGGATCTGCTCGAAGCGGGCTGCCAGCTGCAGCCGGTCGGCGTGCGGCGCGTCCGGGGCGGCTGGCGGCTGGTTTACGGCCACCGGCGCGTTGCCGGGCTGCTCTGGCTGCAGCGCAACGGCAATCTGCCGGAGGACAGCCCCCTCCGCCAGGTGTCGGCCATCGAGGTGCCCAGCGCCGAGGAGGAGCTGGTCGTCCAGATCCGGGAGAACAGCGCACGGCGCAACCTGAAGCCGGTCGAGGAAGCCGAGCTGATCCGAAGCCTGATGGACGATGGCCGCACGTTGGAGGAGATCGCCCGGATCTTCGGGCGCAGCCCGGGCTGGGTGACACAGCGCCGGACGCTGCTGTCCCTGCCGCCGGACATCCTGCAGGCCGTGGGCAGCCGCATCAGCCCGTACGACGGTTACCAGTTGGCCCGGATGCCGCCCAAGGAGCGGGAGGCAAGGGTCAGGGAACTGCTCGGCGGAAAGCCGGAACCGGCCGGCCGGTCCCTGCGTAGGAAACGGCCCAGCAGCCGGGACGTCAGCCGCATGCTAGCACGGCTCAGGAAGGCGTGCCCCGAGGCGCGGGAACTATTAGACAACCTGATACTTTATCTCGAAGGGCAGAAGAACGGAGACGAAGTCGAGAAGCGAATTGCGGAGGCCTTGAAGAAACGATGAGATACGTCACCTTTTACGGCGGCCTGTTCCGCTGGCGCGGTCCCTACGACACTCGCCTGATCCCGAAAGAGGCGGGCTGGTGGTGGAACCGCGATGCCCGGGAGTGGCAGACCGCCGATCACAAGAAGGCGTTGAAGCTCAAGCAGTACTTCGATGCCGCGGCGGCGGAGGAGATCGACAACTGGCAGCGCAAGCAGCAGCGGCAGGTCGAGGCGAGCCATGCGGTCAAAGCCGACATCGACATCCCCGCGCCGCCGAACCTCAGCTACCTGGGCTACCAGAAGGCCGGGGTCGCCTACGCACTCGAGCGCGAGGGAACGCTGATCGCCGATGAGATGGGCCTGGGCAAAACCATCCAGGCCATCGGCCTGATCAACTACCTGGGCCAGGATTGCCGCAACGTGCTGGTCGTCTGCCCGGCGAGCCTCAAGATCAACTGGCAGCGCGAGCTGGAGAAGTGGCTCGTGTGGGACCGCAGCATCGGCATCGTCGACAGCAAAACCGGCTGGCCGGAAACGGACATCGTCATCATCAACTACGACCTGCTGGTCCGCTTCAGCCGCGAGCTGCGCAGCCGCATCTGGGACATCGCCATCATCGACGAGGCGCACTACATCAAAAACCCGGACGCCAAGCGCACGGTGCAGATCGTCGGCAGCAAGACGTGGGATCCGGACAGCCGCCAGTGGATCGTCCACCTGCCGCCGCTGCAGGCCAGGCGGCGGCTGCTGCTGACCGGCACGCCCATCTACAACCGCCCGCAGGATCTCTGGACCATCGTCGACTATTGCCTGCTGAACGTGCCCATCTTCAGCCGCTTCGAGCATTTCCAGACCCGGCGCAAATTCTGGACGCGCTACGCAGGCTACACCCAGACGCGCTACGGCTGGCAGTTCACGGGGCCGGACAACCTCGACGAGCTGCAGCACCAGCTGCGCCTGCATCTGATGATCCGGCGGCTGAAGTCGCAGGTGCTCACCGAGCTTCCGCCAAAGATCCGGCAGGTTGTCGAGCTGGACTCAAGCGGCGCGGCGGAAGTCATCCGCGCCGAGTACGAGCACGCTAGGAAGAAGCAGGACGCGCTGCTGGCCGCGCAAGCCGAGATGGAAATCGCCAAGGCGAGCGGCGACGACGAGGCCTACCGCGCCGCAGTGAAGAAGCTGCGGCAGGCGCATTCGGTCGCCTTCGAGGAGATGGCGCGCATTCGGCACGAGGTTGGCCTGGCGACGGCCAAGGCCGCGCTGGGCTACCTCGAGGACGCCGTGGAGAACTCCCGCAAGCTGGTCGTCTTCGCCCATCACCGCGACGTCATCGAGCTGATCGAAAACCATCTGACCGAGAAAGGCTACAAGGTGGTCAAGCTCATTGGCGGCATGAGCGCAGCCGACAAGCAGGCCGCCGTCGACAGCTTCCAGCAGAAGGAAGGCGGCGCGGACGTCTTCATTGGTTCGCTGACCGCGGCGGGCGTGGGCATCACGCTGACCGCTGCGTCCCATGTGATCTTCGTCGAGCTGGACTGGGTTCCGGCCAACATCGAGCAGGGCGAGGACCGCTGCCACCGCATCGGGCAGACCGAGCCGGTGCTGGTGCAGCACCTGGTGCTCGAAGGCTCGCTCACCGCACGCATTGCGCAGGCCATCGTCGAGAAGCAGGAGACGAACCGCAAGGCGCTCGACAACAAGGGCGCGGGCACCGAAGAAAAGCCCGAGTTCCTCGACGAGCCGATCGTGCCCGCCGCGCTGGTCAAGACCGACGCCGCGCCGTCCGCCGCAGCCGCAGTGCTGACGCCGCGCCAGCGCCTGCAGCAGGAAGGCGAGTCGATGTCGGAGACGCAGCAGCGTGCGGCCCGCAGCATCATCCGGTTCCTGGCCGCATTGTGCGACAAGGCCAAGTCTCTGGACGATGTCGGCTTCAACAAGCTGGACGCGGCCATCGGCCACCGGCTGGCCAACACGCCGGACGAGTTGTGGACGCCCGGCATGGCCGCTCTGGCCAAAACCATCTGCCGCAAATACCGCCGCCAGATCGTCGAGCACCTGGGGCCGGCGGCTTACGAGGAGCTGTACGGCCCCGGATCCGCTGCGGCGCAGCCAGCCGCGCGGAAGCGCAACCCGGAGACCGGCGAAGACGAGCTGGACGAGCTGGTGATGTCGCGCGGCATCTAGCGGCAGACCGCGACCACGACGTCGTCGGCCTGCGACGGGTCGCCGGTGCCGTCGGTGAACCGGATCGCGCCGCCGGAGACCGAGTAGTCCATCGGGCGCACCTGCCGGATGCCGTTGCGGTAGACCGCCTCGAGCGAGCAGGATGCGGGCAGGGTCCAGCCGTCGTCTGCGGCCCGCGTCAGCATGGCGTCCGTCGTCTGCTGCAGCGTCGCCTGCAGCTCCCAGCCGCCGGGGGTCTGCACGAGCTGGACGCCGGTGCCCAGCGCCGCAAAGCCGATCTTGCCGCTGGACAAAACCAGGATGCGGGCGTCGGAGAGCACCGGCCCCCGGATCTGGCTGGTCGACGGCTTTGTCTGGGCGATCACGACCGGCAGGCTGGCGACCGCTGCGGCGGCCAGCAGGCAGGCGGAATAGACGAGCGCCTTCCTCATGGGTTCATCTCCATACAAGCGCTGCCGCCGAGTAGGTCAGCCCCGGCGGGACGGTGATGTTCTGCAACGCGCAGAGGCGGACGACGACCGCGTCCGCGCCTGCGTACATGATGCCGGAAACCGGTTTGGGCAGACCGGGCGGCCAGCCCGGAGCGAGCGCCAGCCCGGGCGAGACGCCCTGCGCCGGGAAGCTCAGCTCGGCGCACTGGCCTGCGGCGAGGGTGCCGAAGCTCAGGCTGCCGTAGTACCAGCTGACAGCGCCGTTGCCCGAAGCCAGGTACCGAACCTGCGTCGGCCCGTGGACGCGCGTCTGGCCCGCCAGAAGAACTGCGAGCAGGAACGCCAAGGCCGCGTGCTTCATCTCAACCGCGCATGCAGGTCGGTCATCCACTCGAGCAGGTCGTCGGCGAGATCTGACAGTGCGCTCTCGAGCTTGTCCGCAGCAGCGGCGGCTGACTTCAACCGCTTCAGCATGTCGCGGAGCCGGTCGAAGTCAACCGATTCCTCGAGGTCGGCCAGCCGCTCCTCCAGCCGCTCCAGCCGCTCGAGGCGTTCGCGGATCTCGCTGACGCTGTACTCGTCCAACAGATCCCCGATGTCCGGCAGCTTTTCCGCCGCGTCCTTGCCCAGGACGCTAACCGCCGTTTCTCCGATCTCGATCAGCTCTTCGTCGCTCATGGCATCGCCGTGGCGTAGACGACCCGCCCGTAAGCGTCCACGACTCGGGCCGTCCGGCCTTCCTCGGTTGCAAGCTGCCAGGCCCGGGCGGCGGCTTCCTCTATCGACGGGTAGTCGCTGTCGTCGTACCAGTGCTCGCGGTAGATGCACCGGTACTGCACGGTGTAGACGAAGCCAGCCGCCCGCGCCAGCATCTGCGGTCAGTATACATCAGGTTTTCTTTTTCCGATCCAGCGCCGGATGCGGCACCGGCTGCTGCTCGGCTTCCGCGTCCTCCTTCGCCCAGATCTCGTCCGCCGTGAAGAACTCGTGCAGGAACCGCTCCCACTTCTGCGGCGTCTGCTTCACCACGTCCCAGATCGGCGGGAAGGTTTTGATCACCGTGGACACGCTCAGCTCGCCCGCCTCGAGAATCGCGTCATAGATCTGGCGTCCGCTGTAGGCCGGTCCGAACAAGCCTGCATCGGTCAGCTCGATGAGGCGCTCGGCGTAGTCGGCCCCGCTTTCTCCGTCCATGAACGACTTCAGCAGGCTGGGCCTGAGCATGGACAACAGGTTGTGGTATTGGGCCATCATGTCAGGCTGCTGCTCCTGTGTTGGCTGTTCTGCAGTCGCCTGCACCGGCGGAGGAGGCGGCGGCGGCGGAGCAGCCGAGGGCGTCATCGGCTGCACCGGCACGGGCTGCCCTTGTCCGGTCTTGGCGACCGCGAAGTTGTGCATGGCTGCAGCGATGGCGGTTCCGAGCACGGTGACGGCTTTCAGGATGTCCGGCAGGTACTCGGCCCAGCCACTGCTTTTGGCCGGTTTGTCGTCGTCGACGCCCAGAACCTCGCGCAGCTGATCCTTGAACTCGGCCATCTCGCGCAGCATGTCTTTGAGCGACTGCGGCTGCCCGGCTGCCGGTGCGGCGGCGGGAGCCGCTTCCTGCCGCTTGGCGATGGCCTCGAGCAGCGCCTTCATCTGCTCCTCGTGGCTGTGCAGCCGCTGGTTGGTCATCTGCACCATGCGGTCGACGTACTCGCTGTTGACCTTGGTGATGGCGTTCGACATCTCCTTCATCGCCTCCAGGTAGCTGGTCACCAGCTTGGAGGCGTTGGCATCGTTCTGCGGCAGCAGCTCCTTCAGAGCGGTGACGGTTTCCGTGATCATCTTGGTGGGATTCTGCTGCTGCTGCTGCAGCTGCGCAGTCCGCTCGTAGGCTTTCTGCATGATCTGATTGGCTCCTTCGGTGGCCGTCTTGATGACGGCGACCATGGGCGCGACGGCGGCCATCGTGGGATCGACCGCCGCCTTTTTGTTGCCGTTGTCGTCCCGCATCATGCGGTTGGTCAGCTGCGTGTACTGATCCAGCAGGATCCTGGTTACTTCGGACACTTCGTCCTCCTCGCTCTTTTTCTGCTGCTGCTTTTTTGCCTCTTCCTCTTTGCCGGGGATCTTGATGCCCCGGCTCTCGCACCACAGGATGTACCGCTCGTTATGCGGGTTGGAGACGTCCAGCCCGTCGATGTCCAGCAACGGCGGGTACTCCGTCAGGTTGTAGTTGCCGACCATCGCCACCTTGCAGTTGCAGATGGTGCGCCGCATCTTCTTGTTGGCCGCGGCGTCGTTCAGCTTCAGGAAGTAGTCGCCGCAACCGTAAAGCTTCAGCAGGTCCTCGTAGGGGAACGGAGCGAAGGCCTTGGTGACCTGCCGCTTGCCGTCGATCATGACCGGCCACAGCCGGTAGATGTAGACGACCACGCGGTCCCGCAGCGCCGGGTCGTCGTAAACCTGCTTCCAGTAGTCCCAGAAGGCGGGCGGACGGCCCCGGGGATCTTTGTGGTCCGGGTGGAAGTTCATCGTGAACGGGGCCGGGAACAGCTTCAGCGGAGGCCTGAGCTTCTGCTCCTCGTCCAGGCCGCGCATAAGCCTGGCTTTCTTCCTCCGCAATTCTTTGTTGGTCGGAACCGGAGGAGGAACTTCCTTGGCCTGTTTCTCTTCCTGCTCCTGCTCTTCGGTGATCAGCTGGGCTTCCTGCTCGCGCTGCTTTTCCAGTTGTTCCAACAAGATAGCCTCCGCCGGATCGGGCGGCGGGGCCGGTTCTGGCGCTCTTTTCGCATCGGGCATCATACACCTCGGCGTAGGCACTCGGCAGGGAATTTGCCTAATTAGGCTTGACAGGAATTAGGAATTCCCTGCTTCGAGCATAGTATACAGTAAACTGTATAGAGTACCTAGCGCGGGTTTTTCGCATTTTTGGCTAAAATCGCCGCAGATGCCCGGCACCGCCTACCTGCCCGGCTTCGGCGAGGTGAGGTACGACTTGTCGCCGGTTCCCGACTACGGCGACAGCCAGACGTCTGCCGTCATCGGCCTGATGGCGAAGTACGCCGCCGAAGACAGCGAATCAGCAGAAGTCCGGCAAGCCGTCGCTGCGGCGCAGCGGATGTATCCGGGGCTGGCGCCGGAAGAGCAGATCTACCGCTTCGTCCGCTCGAGGATCCGGTTCGTCAATGACGAGGCCCTTAGCCAGCCGTTCCAACGCTGGTACAAGGACTACATCGTCGAAACCCTGATCCGGCCCCGCGACCTGCTCGCGCTGCCGGTGCCGGTGGCGCAGGGCGACTGCGACGACTACTCCATGCTCGTCGCATCCATGCTGCTGGCCCAGGGCATCCAGGCAAGCTATGTCACCGTGGCCGCCGACGAGCGCGACCCGGCCCAGTTCAGCCATGTTTACGTCGCCAGCTACCGCGACGGAAAGAGGTTCCCCATCGACGCCAGCCACGGACCCTACGCCGGGTGGGAGGTGCAGGGCGTCTACCGCAGGACGGAGTGGCCGATCCGCAAGCCCGTGGTCCTCAACCTGAACATTGAGGAGATCCGCCCCAGCCTGATC
>Ga0308399_1000214_pt1 | contig 20451 bp, 17 predicted proteins | sample HotsprSampOS1260_FD_202367 | JGI IMG/M metagenome (GOLD analysis project Ga0308399, IMG submission 202367) | Hot spring phototrophic mat microbial communities from Octopus Spring, Yellowstone National Park, Wyoming, United States - 20060914_OS12-60 ... | reverse complement strand
CACTTTGAATGACAGCGCAGACACGCTGCCATCGTCCCAGGTAATGGTCAGAACGCTCTGCGTCCGATCCGCAGTAATGCTGGTGGGCTGCATAAGGGCATTTTAAGCGAGTGGCAGGGGTGTATTCTGGTGCGTTCATAAGGACAGAACGCTGGGTGGGCGACGGTACTGCCGTCGCCCACATAAAGTCACCTTCGCTAGAAGCATAGCCTGGTTGAGGGTTGCCCCCATTGGTGAATGCACCCACCACGCGAAGCACCATAATAATAAAAAAGAAGGTCGGCTGGATATGTTCCTTCGCAAGCTCATCGCCTTACTGGCGGTGTTTGTCTTGACCTACACGGCAATCGGGGTGGCCTTCTATGTCGCCTGGAAGTCCGAGCGAGCGGCGTGAGATGCGCTGCGACAGGCACGAGGTGAGTTCATTGAACCGGAGGTCTTTCCCGTGCTCGGCGTGGCGTTCACCGCGGTCTGGTGGCCGATCTACGCTTGGGCGAATCTCTACCACGACAATGTGCTGTTTGCGACGCCGTGCACCAAGTAGCCGGCAACAAGCCTGCCCTGACAAGTCGGTGAGGTCTGCCCTAGCGCGCTCAGGCGTTCTCTTCCACGCCGTAGATCGCCTTTGGGTCAACCGGCGTCAGCCGAGGGATGAAGCGCGGCACGGCCTTCAAGTACCGCTCATACTGCACCCCAAAGCGCTGCCGCAATTCGCGCTCCTCCAGGCGCACTTGCATCCCAACCTGGGCGATGTAAATCAACAGCGTCGCCACCAGAAACCAGTTCTGGGTGAGCAGCGCTGCGCTGCCGATCAGCGTCATGTCGGTGAGGTAGAGCGGGTTGCGCACGTAGCGGTAAGGGCCAGCGACCACTAACCGCTGCGGCACGTCGTAACGCTGCGCCATCTCGCCCGGCGGGAACAGCGCCGGCACGAAGAGCAGCCGCTTCCAGCCCATCTGCCCTGCTGCCCACACGCCGATCAGCACCGAGACGACCACGCCGATGCCCCCCAGCACCTGTAGCCAGAGCGGGCCGGCCCATGTCCAGTTCAGCCAGGCCGGCGCAAAGGCGATCAGTACCGCACTCGTGCCCAGCCACATCAGCCCGACCTCTATGAGGTACCAGCCGCGCAAGCCATGCCGGCGCACCCAGGCGCGCCAGCGCTCTAACATCGGATACGTGAAGAGGTCTATCACCACCATGCCCAGATAAAACGCAGCGACGTAGATGGGCAGGATCGTCCAACGCCCGATCAGCCAGTCGGCGACAGCGCAGGCGATGAACGAGAGCAGCCACAGCCAGGATGGGCCGTGATGCCACTGCTGGCGCGAAGTGGCCGTTGAGCCGAAAGCGTTTTGTGTGGTCATGTGCTGGATTATCCCTGCTGAAGCGCGCGCTTCAATTCGTCGTAGATGGGCAGCGGCTCGAGCGAGGGGGTGACGAAGGTGAAATGGTCGCGATAGCCGTAGGCCGGCGCGGGCAGCTTGAACACCCAGAACGCCACGCAGCGCACCCAGGGCCAATGCGTCCGCGCGTAGTCGAGCGCGCGCAGCGTGTAATGAATGCGCTCGGCGGGCGTGACGCCGTTCACCCAGCTTACGTCGTCGTTCCAGCCGGCCTCCGTGATGTATATCGGCGATTCGTCGCCGTGTGCTTCCATGATCGCGCGCAGAAGCTCCACGCGGCGGAAGTTGATCGCGCCCGGATCGGGCGGCGCTTCGGGCGGCATGGTCGCGCCGTAGGCATGGACGGCCAGGCCATCCCACAGCAGCCCCGTGATGGCGGGTTGGCGGCGCAGCGCCTGGTACATCTCCTCCAGATACTCCAGGTCGCTCAACGCCACATCGCGGTTGCGCTCGATGGTCGGCGCGAGCGCGCCGGCCAGCACGATGGCTCCCGGATGCGCCTGCTTAATGGCCGGATAGACGGCGCGCAGCATCGCCACATAGCCGGCTGGGTCCACCCGCCGCATGCCCCACTCGTTCTGTAGATTCGGCTCGTTCCAAACGATGAAATGATTCACCCGACCCCTGAAGTGGGCGGCGAAGGCGGCGGCGAAGTCGGCGAAATCGGCGTAGCGTTCGGGGTCGAGGTAGGTGAAAGTCGTCTCGCTCGGTCGCGCCCAGGCCGGTACAAAGCCCAGCCGGGCGATGACGGTGAGTCCCTGGCGCTCGGCGTGGGCGATGATGCGCTCGGCGGCGGCGAAGTCGCGTTGCCCTTTGGCCTTCTCGTAATACGCCCAGGGGAAGAACTCAACGATCCACGGCGCGCCCATCTCGCGGATCATCTCCATGCCGCGCTTGATCTTCCAGGCTTCTACCTCTTCCACGAAGCGGGTATGCACGCCGGCCAGCGGGTTGCGCGTGGCGACGCGCTGCGGCGGCCCCAGCGTGACCAACAGGTGCGGCGGGCGGATTTGCCCGATCAGCGCGATCAGGATCGCCAACGCCAGCCAATGTGGCGTGAAGCGCTTCCGGGGTCTCTCGAACAGCGTCCGCACTTAAAACGCCAGGCCGATGATGTAATGCCACCAATTATTGAGCCGGCCGGTTGGCGTGGTGCCTTCGACGTGGGGAAAGCGCTTCATCCACCAGAGGTGATGCAGTCGGATATCGCCGTTGCCCCAATCCGCGCAGCTCATCCAGCGCCGCTGGCCGGTGAAGTGCGGGTAGTTCAACCAGTCGTCGGCGTCGCTCAGCACCGGCCGCGGGTTGCCCCAATCGTAGTCGGCGGTGCTGTTCGGCGCGAAGTGTACGTTGCCGCAACTGGCTGCGCCGGGATGGGTGTGCTCGTGGCGGATGAAGTGCGCCCACAGGTTCCCGTTCAGGTCAACCGTTGCCGGCGCAGGTCGCGCTCGCCCGATGCCCAGCGCGCCCAACAGGGTTTGCCAGGCCGGTGGCTTGGGCTGCTCCGGCAGGCCGGCGAAGACGTGCGCCATGATGCTCTCGGCGCGGTGGCCGAGGTTCTCCAGCATTTCGCCGACGCTGCGCTCGTAGTTGAAGCCCATCACGACGAAGCGCCGCGCGACGTGCGCAGTGCCCGCGATGACCGGGCCATTGCACCAGATCGCGCCCCGCCCGCCCATGCACGATTCATACAGGCCGGCATACGGAAAGGCCATCACCCACAGCTCATCTACTTGGTTGCTTTCCAGCCTCGCCAAGAAGTCGGCGTCCTTCAAGATCGCTGCGTAGTCGGCGGTGTCGGGTTGGTGGAAGCCGGCCTGCGTGCGCCAGGCCCGCAGGTAGCTTGCGTCGTCGTAGCGGAATCCATCCACCTTGACCGGATACGCATCCAGCTCGACGCGCTCGACGATCGCGTAGCGCACCTGGCCGTGCGATGCCTCGGCCACGTCCTCGATGTATTGTGCGCATAGCCGGTCGGGGTCGTTCCAGCCCAGCAGGTCGCTCAGCCGCGCCGGCCTCGGCGCGGATTCGATGAGCGGGTTGTAGATCAACAAGAGGACGCGCGGGGTGAGCGTCATTTCAGGATGTAATATGTGCCGCGCTTGTCCCCGATGCGCAGGATCACGCCGCGCGCGGTCAGGTCGGCGAAGTCGCGTCTCAGGGTCTCCGGGTTGACCTCGGGACACAGGTCTTGATATTCGCGGTTGGTGATCCGGCCGTGGGCTTTGAGGTATGCCAGCATCTTCTGCCAGCGTTCCTGTTGGGCGCTCTGCGCCTTTGGCAGGCCCAGCGGGTCAACGGTGCGGGCGTAGAGGGTGACGGTGAAGCCGGCCTCGCGCTCGGCGAAGACCGGCGGGCGCTGGCCGGCGGCCTCCATCGCGCTGATCATGCGGTCAATCCCGTAGCCCAGCCGTTCGATGAAGCCCATGTCGGCCAGCACCTGGACGATCGCCTCGTTGCGCGAATAGCGCTCGCGCACCAGGTTGTCCAGCGTCATGTGGCCGGGCAGCCGGCCTGGGCTGTGCACCTCGGTGCGGTCGGCGAAGAGCAGCACGTGAATCTGGCTACCGGTCAGGCGGTAATCGCGGTGGGCCACAGCGTTGACGATCGCCTCGCGCAGCACGCCGGGCGGGTAGGGCAGGGCGTCCTGGCGCTGCCAGCCGCTCAGGCTGGCGTAGCGCGGCAGGTGGTCGTTCAAGAAAGCCTCGGCGCGCTGAATCTGCTCCGGCAGCGTCCCGTCTATCGTCTGGCGGATGAAGGTGTCGTCCATAGCCGTGCCGCTGAAGCGCACGCAGATCAGCTCGGCCCCGCGCACCCAGCGCTGTGGCTGCCGGCCGAAGAGCAATAAGCCGGCATGCGTCGGCTTGAGCGTCCGCCCGCGCTTGACAACGCAGCCGCGCCGCAGCAGTAACTCTTCGATGGTTCCGTAGCCGGCAGGGAGGCGTTGTGCGTAAGCCTCCACTTTGGCCGGGTCGAGGTCGTCGTAGCTGACCCCGCTGGGCACGGCCGATTCCCAGGTGTTCTCGCCGCGCAACAGCATCAGCTCGCGCAAGGCGCGCGCGCCGATGACCGCGCTGCGTCCGCCCTCTCGCCCAAAGTAGCGCCCATCCACGGCGTAGACATGCGGCAGCCCCTCCGGCACCTCGACGACCAGCGCCTCCGGCGGGCCGCCCTCCTCGCCGACCAGATAGGGCAGGGGGACGATCAGCCGCGGCTCGATCATCAGCAGGGCTTGTAGCGCGCGGTCGCGCATGGCGCTGGGATCGCTCGTTTCCTTAAAATCGAACGGGACGATCAGCACGCCGCCGCGGGTGTTGGCCAGCGCGGCCAGCGCGCGGGCCATGCGCTCTGCCGTCGCTGCCCGCGCCAGCAAGATCTCAACATCTTCCTTTGATCCGCCGGCGATGAGTTTCCTGAGCGCTGCGCTGGTGAGCATTAGCGAACCGTGTAAGTCGCGATCACCTCATCGCCGCGCTTCAGCGTGGCCACATCGCCGACCTGCCACACGGCTTGGGGTTGGTTCCAAAACAAGCTGGTCGGCGTGTCCACGCCGCTCGTGGTGTAGAGGTTAATGAAACTATTGTTGGGGAACACCACGCTGCCGAAGGTATAGGTGACCCCGCGCGGCGTGGAGAGCGTCCAGCCGGTGAGGTCCACAACTTCGCCCTCGTTGGCGAGGACCACCACCTCGCGCGCGCGCTGGCCGGGATAGATGATGTTGCTGATGCGCACGCGCGGCAAGTTCGCAGGGGAAGCGGGTGCGCGTGGCTCGGCGGCAGCGGGCGCGGGCAGATCAGCAGGGGGCGGCGCGCTGGCGCTCTGGCTCGTCGCTGGGGTGCTGGCAGGGGTGGGCGAGGCCGACACCGTTTGCGCTGCCGGCAGGGTGGAGCGGTTCACCGTCTGAATAAATGCCTGCACGACCAACAGAGAAGCAAGTGTGGAGACCACGACGTTAACAGCCAGAAAGAGAAGCCAGTGGTACAAGCGCAGCGCCGGCTGCATGTTCTGGATAATAGCATGAGCTAGGAAACGAGAGTTCGGAGTTTAACGCTTGGCGTGACCAGCATAAAGCGCACAAAAGGGACACCAGCATCCTGCCTACCCTTATTGGTAAATGCACCCACCCAATACGCACGAGTGTATATTGCTGATGCATGTCCGATAACAGGATGAGACAAAGCGCGGAGGCTGCTGGCAGCAGCGCCCTGGCCGAGCAGGTGAGCTTCGTGGGCCGGCTGCTGGGTGAGGTGATTACGGCGCTGGAAGGCCCAGAGACGCTTGCGTTGGAAGAGCGCATCCGCACGCTGGCCAAGCAGAGCCGGGCCGGCGAGCCGGGCGCCGCCGAGCAGTTGCGCCAAGTGATCGCCGGCCTAAGCGTGGACGAAGCCTACGAGATGGCGATGGCATTCACCACCTACTTTGAGTTGGTGAACCTGTGCGAGGAGCACTACCGCACGGCCAAGCTGCGCCACTACCGCGCCGAACGGGCCGCCGGCCGCCGCCATGAGCCAATCCGGGAATCTATTGAAGCTGCCCTGATCGCCCTAAAGGAGCGCGGGGTGAGCCATGAGGCGTTGCAAGCGATGTTGGACCGGCTTTCGATTGAGCTGGTCTTTACCGCGCACCCCACCGAGGCCAAGCGACGCACTGTGCTGACCAAACTGCGCCGGCTAGGCGACCTCTTGAAAGAGAATGAATCACAGCACGCCGAGAGTGAAGCGCTCATCAAAGCGATCCGCCGTGAGATCGTGGCGCTCTGGCTGACCGACCGTTCGCGAGCCGCGCAGCCGGCGGTGACCGACGAGGTGAAGACCGGCTTGTGGTACTTCACAGCCACGCTATGGCAGGTCATCCCGCAGCTCTACGACGATTTCCAAGCGGCGCTGGATAAGCACTACCCCGGTGTGCGCGTCCCACGGCGCTGGCTAACGTTTGGATCATGGATCGGCGGCGACCGTGATGGCAACCCTAACGTCACCGCCCAAGTGACTGCCGAGGCGCTGCGCCTGCATCGGGAGTGCGCGCTCAACAAGATATACGAGGTGCTGCGCGCGCTGTCGCGTGCGTTAAGCATCTCGACCAACCGCGATGCGATCACGCCGGAGTTGGCGGCGCTGGTCGCCCAGCTTGAGCGCTGGCCCGAGACGCAGGGCATCGCTCAACGCTACCTCAACGAGCCATACCGCGCTGTGATGGCCGGCTTGGCCGAGCGCGCTCAGGCCGCGATTCAACAGGCCAAGACCTACCCCCTTTATCCGCTCACCCTCAACCGCCCCTCGCTTAAGCTCTCGCCGACGCTCAGCCTGCCGCTGGCGCTGCCCCGCACGATCGCTACAGCGGAGCTGAGCGCTGCGCTCGATGTCGTGGTCGAGAGCCTGCGGCGCGGGCGCGGGGCAATGCTGGCCGAAGGCGAGCTGCGCGACCTACAGCGCCAGGTGGCGACCTTTGGCGCCCACTGGGCGCGCTTAGACTTGCGCCAACATTCAGCCTGGCACGAGACGGCGGTGGCCGAAGTGCTCGAACGCAGCGGGCGCTGCGCCAACTACGCCCAGCTTGACGAAACGCAGAAAGTCGCCCTCTTGACCGAGCAATTGATACAGCCCTGCGAGAGCACCCTCGACCGGATCGGGATGCCAAGCAACGACGTGCTGATCGTGACCGAACCGCTGGCGGTGGCCCGCGAGGCCATCGCCCGCTATGGGCGTGAGGCGATCGGCATTTACATCATCAGCATGACCAGCGGGCTGTCCGACGTGCTGGAGACTTTGCTTCTGATGAAGTGGTGCCGGGTGGCGCTGCCGATTGTCCCGCTCTTCGAGACGCGCGAGGACCTGCGCCAGGCGGCGAACGTGTTGAGCGCAATGTTCGCGCACCCGACCTACCGCGATTTTCTGCGCGACCAGGGGGACGAGCAGACGATCATGCTCGGCTATTCGGACAGCAACAAAGACTGTGGCTACATCACCGCCAACTGGGAGCTATACAAGGCGCAGGCGGCGATCGCCGAGACCTGCCGCGCACACGGTGTCCGCTTCACGCTCTTTCACGGGCGGGGTGGCACCATTGCCCGCGGCGGCGGGCCGGCGGCGCGCGCGATCCTCGCTCAGCCCGCCGGCATGCTCGACGGGCGGATTCGGATCACCGAGCAAGGCGAAGTGCTCTCCTCGCGCTATCAAGACCCCGACCTGGCGCGGCGACACCTGGAGCAGGTGACCTACGGCGCGCTGTTGGCGATTTATCGCGCCGAGCATCCCACCCCCATCCCCGCCGAATGGATCGCAACGATGGAGGAGATCTCCGAGCGGGGATTCGCGGCTTACCATGCGCTGGTATATAAAGACCCCGATTTTCTGACCTTCTGGGCGCAAGCCACACCGATCGCCGAGATCAGCAGGATGAAGGTGGGATCGCGGCCTGCCTACCGCCGGCAAACGCGCAGCGTGCATGACCTGCGGGCGATCCCCTGGGTGTTCTCCTGGATGCAGAGCCGCTTCGTGCTGCCTGGGTGGTATGGGCTGGGCAGCGCGCTCCAGGCCATGCTTGAGCGCGGCGATCACACCCGTGATCTGTTGCGCCAGATGTACCGCGGCTGGCCGTTCTTCCAGACCACGCTGGACAATGCGCAGCAAAGCTTGGCCAAGGCCGACCTGGGGATTGCTCGGCGCTATGCCACGCTGGTAGAGGACGACGCAATCCGCGAACGAATCTTCACAGCAATAGAGGCAGAGTTTCACCGCACCTGCGATGCTATCTTGACGATCACCGGCCAGACCAGCATGCTGGACAACGAGCCGGTGCTCCAGAAGTCAATCCGCCTGCGCAACCCATACGTGGACCCGCTGAATTACATTCAGGTGGAGATGATCCGCCGGCTGCGCGCGCGCCAGCGCGAAGGGGATAACGCCGAGGAGGCCGCGCTCAGGCGAACGATCGAGCTGACGATCAACGGAGTGAGCGCCGGCCTGCGCAACACGGGCTAGGTGACGTCGCTTCGGATTTATACGTGCCCGTTCACGAATTGCTCGCCGCGCCAGTCCGTTATGCCGAGCGGAGCGAAGCGTCTAAACACCTGCCCAACCACAGATTCACCATACACCCCACCTCACTATCATACTGAGCGCCGCGAAGCATCTAAACGCTCGCCCGACCAAAACACCGCAAAGCCACCGAACCTCTGCCTAAACTCCCCCGCGCGCGCTTAGCATTACCCATAAGTGCTTGGGGAATTGGCGAGCACGCTATGCATCAATTGCCAGGCTGCCGCAGCGCAGCAGAGGCGGTTCGCGAACTGCCCCTGCGCGCCGGACTGAAGCGCTGCGGGGTCGCTGAGGCAGGAGGTTGGGTGACTTCGCGGTGTTTTGGTTGGGCGGGATTTCAGATGCTTCGCTTCGCTCAGCATGACAGCCCCCTTTCCTTCCCCCGCATTCTGGGAAACAGCGACTGCGCCGCTGTTTCCCCCAGGCCAAATGATGGCCCCGCCATCATGAGCTGTTGCGGGGCATCGGGCGTGACGAGGGGTCGGCGGCATCGTGGGGCTTTGGTTGGGCAGGATTAGATGCTTCGCTTAGCATGACGCCTGTCATCCTCCCGCCCTGCCTAGGGCAGCGCGGAGGAGAGCAGGACGACCTCGGTCGTGCCCATCTCGCCGGTATCGCGCAGCTTGACCATCCCCACCCCTGGCGCATACCAGACGCTGCCGCTGGAGGAGAAGGAGAAATCGAACGGCAGGTCGCCGAGTAGGGCAATGGTGAGCCGATAGGTGCAATCGGCGCGCAGGGCCTCGAACGCCCCAGCCGGCACGCTCACCGACTCCACGCCGACCGCCCGGCACGACATGTTGAGCGTGCTGCGCGCCGTGACGTTCCTATCGCCGGTGTTGAACTGGCCAAGGTATACGATTGTCTGCGTCCATTGTGCGCCGGGTTGGGGGTCGGCGGGGAGCGTCAGGCCCTCGTTCGACTCGACGGTGAAGTCGGTCTGCGCGCCGCCGGCGGCGACGCTCGCGCTGCCGCCCGGCGTCAGGCTGATCAGGTCGCCCTGCTGGCAGGCCCAACTGCCGCGCCGAACGGCCCCGCTGGCGAAGCTGTCCTGGTCGTCAAAGCCATCCGCGCGGACGCCGATGATGGCGCGGGTGAACGTGTCGTTGACGCTCCCGCTCACGCGGTAGGTCCAGGCAGCGCCCTGGGCGATTGGGTAGTAGCGATTTTGGCAGGCGGCGGCGATGGGCGCCGGCGCGGTGGGGGATGGCAAGGGCGGCGCAGGGGTCGCGGTCGGCGGGCTGGCCGTCTCGCCAGCAGTTGGCGGGGCGAGCACGGTCGCAGTGGGCGAAGGCGTCAACGGGCTGGCCGTCTCGCCGGCAGTTGGTAGGGCGAGCACGGTCGCAGTGGGCGACGCCGCAGGCGGACGCTCGGTGGAAGCATCCTGCTGGGGCGCGCCGGCGGCGCAGGCCACGAGCAGGACGAACAAGGGGAGGGCATAGATCAAGCGCATGGCGACTTCTCCTCATGGGGATTCTGCACAGCCCCCATGTTATGGATCGGGCGTCCCAAAAGCGTCCTGCCGGCCGGCTTGAGGTTGGGATGAGGGCAATAGGGGCGTGGGCCGCTCGCTCGCCATACCAGTCTGTCGTACTGGGCGCTCGCCGAGCACGCTGCCTCCCAAAGGCCGCTATGGGGATGCCGGCAGCCGGGCCATTGGGATCAACCCTCAGGTGCCCTCCTCGCCGGCCGCCTCCTCTGCCACCGCCAGCGCGACGCGGATGGCGTTCTCCACGGCAACGGCCTTGGCCTCCAGCACCACCTGCTCGCCCTCGGTCCGCTGGGCGATCACGCCGCAGATGCAGGCCGCCCGAAAGCCATAGGCGCTGCCCATCTTGAACAGCGTGCCGCTCTCCATCTCGTAGTTGAGGATGTTCAGCCGGCGGTATTCCTCGGTGATCCCGCGCAGGGCGCGCAGCAAGTGTGGATTGGCCGAGGCCGCCCGCTCCTGGCCCTCGTAGAAGGTGTCCACGCTGGCGGTGATGCCGACGTGGTGTTCCACCCCCAGCCGGCGCGCTGCCTGGGCCAGCGCCACGGTCAGAAATGGGTCGGCGACCGCCGGATACTCTACCGGCGCGATGTCGTTAGCCGCCCCCTGCCGGCACAGCGCCGCGCTGCTGATCACCACGCTGCCCGGCCGCACATGCGGCTGGATGGAGCCGCAGGTGCCGACGCGGATGATGGTGCGGATGCCGACCTGGACCAGCTCGTTGACCACGATGCTGAGCGAAGGTGCGCCCATCCCGCTGGTGGCCGAGAGCAGCGGCCGGCCGTTGGGCAAGCGCCCGACGTAGCTGTTTAATCCGCGGTTCTCCGAGAGCTTGCGCGCGTCTCGCAGGTGGCGCTCGGCGATCTGGCGCGCGCGCTCCGGATCGCCGCTCAGCAGCGCGACCGTCGGCGGCGGGTCGCCCAGGTCGCGCCGGCCAAACCCGATGTGATACAGAGGCTGATCTGCGCTCATGGTGGCATAGCCTACACCAGGTGCAGGCCGGGCGGGGACGTTCGCCCGACGCGCCGGCCCGTCGCGTTGCGCATCTCAAACGCCTGCCCAACCAAAGCTCTACCCAGCCACCGAACACCTTGCCTCATTCCCGCGCGTGCGGGGGACGCCCCCTACACCACTTTGTCAGCACACGTCTCGGTTGAGATGCTTGAACGATATTCGTAAACGCCCCTTTGACGGGTGCATTCACCAAAATGGGAAGCAACACAGCGCGCCTTCTAGGCGACCACCAAGGATGCTGTGCCTTCAAATCTGCGTGTTCTGCGCGTGGGATCGGTCTCGCCCACGACCGCAAATGCTCCTCTCCTTTGACACTCTCAGGGCGGGTGTGCTAAGATCAGCCCAGTTAGCGCTGTCAGCGGCTGAGTGCTAATGCGCGTCTAACAGTCGCATGGCAAACTCATGCGCAGTTCTGAGCCTTGGAGGAAGAACAATGTCCAAGAAAACGGATTCCACTCTCACGAAGATCAACGTACGTCCCCTTGCTGACCGCGTGGTCGTTGAGCCGATGGAGGAAGAAGAGGTCACGTTTGCCGGTGGCAAGTTGGTATTGCCGGAGACTGCGAAAGAGAAGCCGCAGAAGGGCACGGTTCTGGCCGTCGGCCCAGGTCGCAAAGACGACAGCGGCAAGCTCATCCCGATGGACGTTAAGGAAGGCGATGTGGTGCTGTATGCCAAGTATGCCGGCACAGAGATCAAGCTGGATGGCAAAAAGTACCTCATCCTCAAGGAAAGCGACATTCTCGCAATCATGGAGTAATCGCGTATTTGGCGCATAGCGTCCTCAAATCACATCACTAGGAGAGGAGAAACACCTATGGCAAAGCAACTGGTCTTTAATGAAGAAGCACGCCGCAGCCTGAAGCGCGGTGTGGACATTCTGGCGAACGCAGTGGCAACCACCCTCGGCCCCAAGGGGCGCAACGTGGCGTTGGACAAGAAGTATGGCGCGCCAACGGTAACGCACGACGGCGTGACCGTGGCCAAGGAGATCGAGCTGGCCGACCCGTTTGAGAATATGGGCGCTCAGCTCCTCAAAGAAGCTGCCACCAAGACAAACGACATCGCCGGCGACGGCACCACCACGGCCACGGTTCTGGCCCAGATCATCGTCAACGAGGGGTTGAAGAACGTGGCAGCCGGCGCAAACCCAATGCTGATCAAGCGCGGCATTGAGCGCGGCGTCGAGGCGGTCGTGGAACACATCAAGAACATGGCCGTCGAGGTCAACAAGAAGGACCAGATCGCGCAAGTCGCCACCATCAGCGCCCAGGACGCCGAGATCGGCAACTTGATCGCTGAGGTGATGGACAAGGTCGGTAAGGACGGCGTCATCACCGTCGAAGAGAGCAAGTCGCTCAACTTCGAGACCGAATACGTGGAGGGCATGCAGTTCGACCGGGGCTACATCTCGCCATACTTCATCACCAACCCGGAGCGCATGGAGGCCGAGATCAACGAGCCTTACATCCTGATCCACGACAAGAAGATCAGCGCCGCAGCCGACCTGATCCCGCTCCTGGAGAAGCTGGTTCAGCGCGGCAAGCGCGACCTGGTGATCATCGCCGAGGACGTGGACGGTGAGGCGCTGGCCACGCTGGTGCTGAACAAGCTGCGCGGCATGCTTAACGTGCTGGCGGTCAAGGCGCCCGGCTTTGGCGATCGCCGCAAAGCCATGTTGCAGGACATCGCCATCCTCACCGGCGGCCAGGTGATCACCGAGGAGATGGGCCGCAAGCTGGAGGGCGTGACGATCGAGGACCTGGGCCGCGCTGACCGCGTGGTGAGCACCAAGGACGACACCACCATCATCGGCGGGCGCGGCGATGAGAAGCGCATCAAGGCGCGCATCGAAGAGATCCGCGTCGAGATCGAGAAGAGCACCAGCGACTACGACAAGGAGAAGCTGAACGAGCGTCTGGCCAAGCTGGCCGGCGGCGTGGCCGTTATTCGCGTCGGCGCAGCCACCGAGACCGAGCTGAAGGAGAAGAAGCACCGCGTGGAGGACGCGCTCTCGGCAACCCGCGCGGCGGTCGAAGAGGGCATCGTGCCCGGCGGTGGCGTGGCCCTGCTGCAGGCCATCAGCGCCCTGGAGAACATCAAGATGGAGCAGGAGGATGAGCAGGTCGGCATCAACATCCTGCGCCGCGCGCTGGAAGAGCCGATCCGCCGCATCGTGGCCAACGCCGGCATGGATGGCAGCGTGGTCGTGCAACAGGTGCGCGCCATGAGCAAGGACAAGGACAAGAAGTTCTTCGGCTACGACGTCATCGCCGGCGAATACGTGGACATGCTCAAGGCGGGCATCATTGACCCGGCCAAGGTCACCCGCGGCGCGCTGCAGAACGCTGCCTCGATCGCCAGCATGATCCTCACCACCGAGGCGCTGGTGACCGACATTCCGGAGAAGGAGAAGGCGGCCAAGTCAACGCCGGACGCCGGCGGCGACTTCTAAACGCAGCACACAAAAGGCGCAGGGAGATCCCCTGCGCCTTTTTGTTTTTACGCGCCCGATGACTGGGCGCGCCGCCAAGCTTCATATTCTTCGCGCGCGTCCTCGCGCAGCGGATAATATTTGCGCAGATCGCCCCCCTCGGCCAGCTTGATGCGCGAGAACTCCTCCCACTCGCGGTGCTCCATCGCTCGTTTCAACAGCTCCGGAGCGAGCTTGACCGGCACCACAACCACCCCATCATCGTCGGCGATGATGATGTCGCCGGGCATCACCAGCACATTGTTCATGGCGATCGGCACGTTGACCGCAAAGGGCATTAGATTGGTTTGGGTATGAAAGTTCGGCGTGACCCCGCGGATCCATAGCGGCAGGTCAAGCTTTTGCACATTCGGGTAGTCGCGGATACAGCCGTCAATCACCACGCCGGCTCCGCCTCGCCCTTTGAAATAAGTCAACATCATCTCGCCGAAGATGCCGCTGCTCATGTCGCCGCGCGCGTCCACCACCACGATGTCCCCAGGCTGGGTGTGATAGAGGACGTGGCGGTGCAGTTGCAATTCGACGTTGTCATACTCGCTCTGGCCATACAGGTCCTCGCGCTTCGGCATCATCTGGAGCGTCAGGGCCGGCCCAACGGCGCGCTTGCCGTGATTCCAGGCCACCGGCCCGCGGATGTGCGGGTCGCGGATGCCCAGGCGCGCTAACTCGCCGGCGGCTGTCGCGGCGCCGATCTGCCGCAAGCCCTCGATGAGCGATTGGGGGGGACGGACGATATCGGGTGTCTCGATCATGCTGGGCACTATAGCTTAGCGCGGCGAGCCGGCAAGCGTCAATGCCACTTCGCGGCCCGTGCGCGCCGAATGCTCGATGGCCTCCAGAAGTCGAACGACCTGCAAGGCTTCTTCCATCCTCACCAGCAGCGGCCCCTCGCCGCGAATGGCGCGCACGAACGCTTGAACCGAGAGGATCCACGATCGCTCATCGGGATACGGCATAAGCGCCACATCACCGCCGACGACCTTGCCATCTTGAGCGCGATAGTGCTTCAACGCCAGCGCGTCATTGAACAAGCCGGTGCGATCCAATCCTCCTCGCGTGCCGAAGAGCGCCAGGCGATCCTCGGGCGGCGCAAAGGCCGCCCAGGTCACCAGGAGTTGTATTTGGCCTCCATCCTCCAGCGTGAGCACAGCGAACGCCGTGTCGTCCACGTCGAAGCGACCCTCAGCGGAGAAATCTGCGCCCCAACTGCCCAGCCCGACCTTCTGCGCGCCCAGCTCCCCGGAGAGAAACCCCTTCACCGCAACCACCGTTGGGAAGTCCAAAATGAACATCACCAAGTCCAGCATGTGAACGCCGATGTCGTAGAGCGCGCCGCCGCCGGCCATGGACTTGTCTGTAAACCAGCTCCCATAGCCAGGAATCCCCTGCTGGCGAATCCAGCGGGATTCAGCGAGATAAACGCGCCCCAATTGGCCAGAGGCGACGATATGGCGCATGGTCTGCGCGCTGCGGTCGAAGCGCATGTGCTGGTTGATGCTGAGCAGGCAGCCGTTCTGGCGGGCTGCTTGGATCATCGCCTCGGCGTCGGCGCTGGAGATGGCGATCGGCTTCTCGCACAGCACGTGCTTGCCGGCGTTTAAGGCGTCAATTGAGACGGGGGCGTGCAGGGCGTTCGGCAAGCCCACCGAGACGACATCAATCTCGGGACGCGCCAGCAGCTCCCGATAGTCGGTGAAGACAAGCGGGATGCCGAATTGCGCAGCCACCGTCTGGGCGCGGACCTGGTTCACGTCGCAAATCGCGACCACTTCCACGCCTGCGGCTTGGAAGCCGGGAATGTGCCCTCGCTGACCGATCGCGCCGGCGCCGATCACGCCAGCTCTGAGAATCTGCGTGCTCATGTCTTCTCCTATGTCTGCCCCAATATGTGCACGGCGTCAGTGTATCACCCCGCCAACCACGACCGTCGCTGCGCTAGCATGACAGTGAGGCAGGTGTTAGGTGACGCCGCAACGCTCGGCATGACAGGCTGGGATGGCTAGCGAGCAGCTCCGCGTGAATGCACCCGCGGCGTGCAATTTTGGCCGGCAGGCGTAAAATGAGGGCCAAATTAATCTCAATGAAACAGGCCACCGCACCCCCTATGACATCCTTAACCGAGCGTCTTAAGACGCGCAGCCGTGAACTAGAAGGACCTGCCCGCGCCCCGCACCGCGCGTTCATGCGCGCGATGGGGCTGACCGATCAAGACCTGCGCCAACCTTTGGTGGGCGTGGCGCACACGTGGAATGAATCCACCCCTTGCAACATGTCCATGAGCTTCCTGGCTCAGGAAGCCAAGCGTGGCATCTGCGAAATGGGCGGCACGCCGCGCGAGTTCGTCAGCATCGCCGTCAGCGACGGCATCGCCATGGGCCATGAGGGCATGAAGGCGTCCCTGGTCAGCCGCGAGGTGATCGCCGACTCCATCGAGCTGATGATGCGGGCGCACTGCTACGATGCCCTGTTCGGCATGGCCGGCTGCGACAAGAGCTTGCCCGGCACGTTGATGGCCATCGGGCGGTTAAATCTGCCGAGCATTTTCCTCTACGGCGGCACGATCAAGCCCGGCAAGTTCCGCGGGCGCGACGTGACCATCCAAACCGTCTATGAGGCGGTCGGGCAATACGAAGCGGGTCTGATCAGCGAAGAAGACCTGCATGAGCTGGAGTGCGTCGCCTGCCCAGGCATCGGCTCGTGTGGCGGTTTCTTCACGGCGAACACGATGGCCAGCGTTGGCGAGGCCTTGGGCATGTCGCTGCCCGGCAGCGCCTCACCGCCGGCGGTGGACGAGGAACGCAAGGTCTTCGCTTATGAGAGCGGCAAGGCGCTGATGCAATTAATGCGGCGCGGCATCCTGCCCAGCGACATCATGACCAAGGAGGCGTTCGAGAACGCCCTAACGGTGGCGTTGGCGATGGGTGGCTCGACCAACATTGCGCTGCACCTGCCGGCGATCGCCCACGAACTGGGCATCAAGCTCACCTTCGACGACTTCACCCGCATCACCTGTCGCACGCCGCACATTGCCGACATGACCCCAGGCGGCAAATATGTCATGGAGGACCTGCATCGCATCGGCGGCGTGCCGGTGGTGATGAAGACGTTGCTGGACGCTGGCCTGCTCCACGGCGATTGCATCACCGTGACGGGCAAGACCGTGGCCGAGAACCTCAAGCGCGTCAAAAACGCCGAGCAACTCACCAAGCAGGACGTCGTATATCCGGTCAGCAGGCCGCTGCGCGAGAGCGGCGGCATCGTGATCGTCAAGGGCAACCTGGCGCCGGAGGGTGGGGTGGTGAAGGTGGCGGGCGTGAAAAACCTGAAGCACGTCGGCCCGGCGCGCGTGTTCGACGACGAGCAATCCTGTGCCGAGGCGGTGGCGCGCCGTGAGATCAAGCCTGGTGACGTGGTGGTGATCCGCTACGTCGGCCCGAAGGGTGCTCCCGGCATGCCAGAGATGCTTGCCGTCACCGCCGCCATCCGCGGCCAGGGCCTGGGCTACGAGGTGGCGTTGCTCACCGACGGACGCTTCTCAGGCGCGACGACCGGCTTGATGGTTGGTCACATCGGGCCAGAAGCCTTCGTCGGCGGCCCGCTTGCGATCCTGCGCGATGGCGACATCATCGAGATTGACGCCACCAACCCGGCCAAGGGCAAGCTCAACGTTAAGCTCAGCAAGGAGCAGATCGCCACCCGTCTGAAGAAATGGAAGCCGCCCAAGCCGCGTTACAAAACAGGAGCGCTGGCCAAATACGCACAGCTCGTGGGCCGCGCTTGCGATGGCGCGGTGACACATTAGTTTTGCCACGTCGGCAGCAGGCGCAAGCTACGCGCTGCGTAGCCGCGGCTCTATCGTCAACTTAATTGCGGTGCGCTCGGTGCCGTCTATAACGACCTCGCTAAACGACGGGATCACCACGACATCAATGCCGTCGAGCAACAGGTAGCCGCGCGCGATGGCGACCGCCTTCACAGCCTGGTTGACCGCGCCTGCGCCGATGGCCTGCACTTCGGCACGCTTATGCTCGCGCACGACGCCGGCGATCGCGCCAGCAACAGCGGTTGGCCGAGATGTCGCAGAGACCTTGATGAGTTCCATTGCTCGTCTTCCCTCCTGCTCCAATGCTGCGCATGCTTGTGTTAAGTTTACTTTGAATACTAACAGGTTTTAGATCGGGGCAGGTTTTTCGGCTCGGGGTGCGCACGCCATCAAGCACGACGGCGAAAGTGATTCACTGGCGAGCATCCCTGCTCCGCTAGCCTGCGAGATCACAGGGGGAGCATAGCCGGTGGGGCCTATCGGTTGCGCTGCGCAGGGTCAAGCGAGCTGAAATAATCGCGGACATAATCGCGCATGTCGGGAGGCACGCGCCCGCGCTGCATGGCCTCATCGGCCGCACGGGCGTAATCGCCATACACCTGCTCATAGGGCACGCTGCTGCTCCCCGCCGGCGCGGGCGCGGCGCGACCGCTCGGGTCGGGCGCGGCGGGGCTTCGCGCATCGGGCAAGATAACCTGTTGGCCATCGCCGCCGATGCGGCGAGGTGCATACACCCTGTCGCTCGTGCCGACATCATCGCTTTTGCCTGTTCGGGTCGCGCCGGCGGCATCATCAGGCGCGGTGCGCCTATCACCTTGGGCGCTGCCTTGCGATGCATCCAGTCCAGATGCGCCGGCTGGGCTGCTGCCATCCGTTTGCTGGCCGCGCGATCCGCGCTGCGGTGCGCCGGCCGAGGGGGACGTCTGCTGCGCGACGGACTGACGCGCCGCCTCTGTATATTCCTGGGCGCGCTCCACAGCCTGGCTGGCCTGACCCTCCGCCTGGGCGCGCTCCAGCGAACGGGCCGCTTGTTCGAGCTGCTGCTGGGCCGCTGCCGGCTCGCCCTGGCGCAGGTGCTGCGCGGCTTCGCGCAGATGTCGCGCCAGGTCAGGGGCGCTCTCCTGAACGCCGCGCGCCAACTGATCGAGCTGATCCGCAGCGCGCTGCGAGGCTGCTTCGTCGAGCGGCTGTCCGTCCTGACCTGCGCGCCCCAAATCGCGCAACGCATCCGCTGCCCGCTCAAGGTCCTGATTGGCCAGCGCATTCGCCAGCGGGTTGGTCAGCGGATCGGCGGGCAGGCTTTGGCCGGCGCGACGCAAGTCCTCAGCAAGCCGACCGCCTGTTGAGTCGTTCAGCGCTTCGAGCTTAGACTGCGCTTCGTTGAGGGCGGCCAGCGCCTCTTCTGGGGTAACGTCTGGGTTAGAGAGGGCGCGCTGCGCCTCTTCGAGGGCCTGGATGGCCGCTTGCTTCTGCGCCTCGCTCAGGGACGATTCCGCGATGGCTTGTTTGGCCTGCTCCAGTTGCTCGACCTGCTGCGCGATGGAGCGACGCATCTGCTCTTGTTGCGCCAGAGCCTCCTGTTGTGGGTTGGGCAAAAAGATCGCGAGCAAGAGGGCGAGCAACAAGATGAACGCAGCGATGAGGTCGCGACGCAGCACGCGCAAGGGCAACTGCGCGCGCATGTCAATACTGCCGGCCACGGCGCTGGCATCGCGATATTGGGCACGGCGCAGCACATCGCCGACTGGGGAGACGGGAGTTGACTCGGCTATCTCCAGCGCTGTGGACAGGCGATCCTTCAGGTCAAAGCGCTGGTCGAACGCGCGCGCCCAGGCCAGCAGCGGCGTGCGCACGTGACGAACCCAGGGGAAGAGCAAGGCAGCCAATAGGCCGGCTGTCGCCAGCGCCGCAGACAGGCCGATCAGCGTTGGCCGATCGAGCAGCGGCACGAGGCGCGCCGCCAACGCGAGGATCAGCGCAAGCCCCAGGCCGCAGGACAACCCGACAAAGCTCAGGCCGATGCCCTGTTGCAGACGCGCCCAGCGCGACCAGGCCCTCACTTGGCGCTTTATTTCATCCATGAGTGGCTCAAAACACAAAACGGGTTCACGATTAAGCAACCAGGCGCAGACCGCCGAACCTCACCGCGCACCAGCGCACCCAGATGAACGGGGGTTCCGCACGCGACCAAATAAAGCTGACGGCGCTCTTCACGACGTGGCTCTGCGTGATCCAGCGCCGCACGCGGGCGGAGCTGCGGGCGAAGCAGAACAGCGCGACAAACGCAAATGGCGATACCGGCATCAACGGCGCCAGGGCGCCGACGCCGGCCAGGAGCAGCGCAAGCACGCCAAGGGCGAACACGGCGGCGCGCTGTAGAGGATGGTCAATCGGGGCGATGTAGAAAGGTCGGTGATTGGCGGGGTTGGTGTGATGTCTGAACTCGCGGAGCAGCTCGGCGAACGCACGCTCCAACAACGTACTACGACCGTCCTCCTGCTGCCATCTGCGGGCGATCTCCCTCATCTGCTCTTTTGCCTGTTGGTAAATGCGGCTCCGACCTCGGCTCACCCACAACAACCCGGTCAGCCGCGACTCCAGATTCTCTCTGCCCAGAATGACAGGGTAGGTTGGGCGCCTTGTGCGCTGCGTATGCGCCTCACATCATGAATGCACTCGCTCAACCCTTAATAGGGTATCACCACAGATTAAGAATGGGCTGAGAGGGGTCGCTCAAACCGTTATCCGATGGACGCGCGCCGGATTGATCAGCCTCGTTTGGCACGGCCAGTTGATAGGCGATGCCCCGCTTTTGTAAGGCGCTGATGAAGGCAGCCGGCGCGGCGCTGTCTGTGATCAACAGCTTTATCTCCTCCAAACGAGCGTAATTCGCCAGCACGCCATGCCCCAGCTTCGAAGAATCGGTGAGCACGTAGCTCTCCGACGCCGCGTTGAGCATGGCCCGCTTGAGCTGGGCATCGAGGGGATTGGGCGTGCTGTAACCATCTTGCAACGTGACGCCGGTAGCGCCGAGAAAGGCTTTGTCGGCGTGAAATCTGGTCAGGGCGTTGACCGCCAGCGGCCCGATCAACGCCAGGCTATGCGCGCGCACCTGACCGCCGATCAGGAGCAGATCCCAGCCGGTGTTCGCCAGTTCCAGCGCGATGGGCACCGAGCTGGTGATCACG